>Ga0208603_1000112_pt1 | contig 12886 bp, 18 predicted proteins | sample MicForSoSWNC24_M_FD_188001 | JGI IMG/M metagenome (GOLD analysis project Ga0208603, IMG submission 188001) | Forest soil microbial communities from Harvard Forest Long Term Ecological Research site in Petersham, Massachusetts, USA - MetaG HF008... | ecosystem: Environmental > Terrestrial > Soil... | reverse complement strand
CGGTCCTGCGACTGCTTATCGATAAACGAAGCGAAAACAGGCCGAAGTGTCACCCAATTAATCGCCTTCCAGCGTGTCTCAGCTTAGGGGTGCAGTCCAAAGTGTCACCCATGTGTCCGGTACAATGTGTTACCTATGTCTCAGGCCGCTCAATGGCTTTTCTGCATATTTCGTCAAGTGTGCCTGCCTTGAGTAGGGCCCCGAGCGACGCAGTTACTTTAGCTTGGCGTACTCCGCTTTCGCTGCGATGAGAATAGGAATGTCCGCGTCGGCATCTTTCCAGAGCGTCAGGAAATCCTGATAGTCCGCCTTGGCCTTGGCAGTGTCGCCTTGCATGGCGTAGGCTCTGCCGATTTGAAGATGCGCGAGTGCTCCGATGGGTTCGTTCACGACAACTCCGCGATGGTCTAGGATTTTCTGGAACTCGGAGGCGGCTCTGCTGCCCTGATGGGCAGCCAGATAGACCCGTCCGCGCACGTACGCGGGGTAAAGACGGGCTGCGACTCCCAATTCGTAAGGTGTCGCGAGGCTCAACGCCTCGACGGCTTTCGAAGAATCGCCGCGACGGAGTGCGAGCAACGCATCGACCGTCGGTAGGTAGCAGAACTGAACCACTGTGTCTTCCGGGAATTGCTCGGCTAGACGCTTTGCAAGTTTCTTGCCGCGCGAGTCGTCGCCAGCGAAGACCAATGCTAACGCCACTCCGTATTGAGTGTCGCGGTCCGTCGAAAGTGCGAGTGCCGCGTCAGATAACTTTCTTGCCTCCCTGATATTGCCGAAGAGCGCCTCCCGCAAGGCGGCGCTCACCTCATAGCCCGCCGCCGTTTCCTTCTCTTCCGCAAGTTGGGCTGAGGTCGATGCTCGGCGAGAAAACTCCCGCGCCTTGTGGAAGTTACCAGTGTAGGCAGCCGTGTCTGCCTCGTTCGCTAGCAGGGCATCTTCGACACCCGGTACTCCCGCAGACCAGGCCACTTGCTGTCGCATCCCAGCAGCATCGTTCTGCAAGAAAGCGACCATGTAGACATAGATGCGCAGGTCTGGGGAATCGAGATTCTTCGACTGCGCCTCTGTAGCCGCCGTGCGGGCTTGGTCCAGGCGATTCAAAAAAATATAAGCGTCAACGAGGTTGGCGTAATTCTGACTGTCTTCCGGGGATAGACGGACAGCTTCAGTGGCCATTGCCAGGCTCTTTTCGTAATTTCCTAGAAAACTGTCGATGACAGCCAGATTAGTCAGGGGTCCAACATCTCTAGGGTAGGTCTGCGCCCAGATTTCATAGACACGCCGCGCTTTTTCCAAATCGCCCGTGACAAAATGAAAATAGTGCGATTCGATATAGAACTTCTCCCTGTCGCTGACGCTTCCACGTAGTTCATAGGACTTCCTTATGTTGTCTGCGGCCAGTCCCATTTCAGCGAGATTTGAATACGCGTTTCCGAGTGCGGCATAGGCGATGGCGAATTTCGGATCAAGCTGGGTCGCACGGCTGAAAAATGGGGCGGCAGCGGCGGAATCGCCCTTTCCTACCATGGTTTTCCGGCCCGCGCTGTAAGCTTGGAGTGCTTCGAGCGAGGGCGTGGTGGCTTGCTCGATAGGAGTGTCAAACTTCTGAACTGAGTTGAGGGATTCGCCCAGCTTCGCACGCAACTTCGTCACTACGCCGCCGAGTGCCTTTAGCGCCTGCTCCTTGTTGTCCGCCGTGGCCTGTTCCTCGGCCAAGACATCGCCGGTGTGACAGCTTGTTGCTTGGATTCCAAGCACGTATTGGCTTCCCAGGCTTGCAATCGAGCCTTGGAGGACCGCCGCGCTCCCCGTCCGCTGGCAGAGTTCCCGCGCAATCTCCGGCGTGAGCTTCACATCCGACTTCTGCCCCATCATCTCTAGGGTCTGCTTGATTTGCTGGTCAGAGATTATGCTCAGAAAGGGTGATTGCTCCAGTTGTACAGAAAGCCCCTGCCGCAGCGTGGCATCAAACACTGTGTCCCCGGTTGTGTTCGTGAAGTCGGCAAGGACGATGGTGTCCTTATCCGTCAGCGCGTGAGCCCTGCGGGAGAATAGCAACCAACCGCCCACGGCCAGTCCGGCAACCACTATTGCTGCAACGGTGGCTGTCCATCGAAACCGAGCAGACTTTGCAGCGGGCTCCGCTGCAACTCTTCTCTCTGTAGCGGATACGCGGCCCGAATCGGAATCACGCTTCAGCCGCTGCAAATCTGTGCGGATATCAGCAGCACTTTGGTAACGGAGTCTTCGGTCTTTCTCCAGCGCCTTATTGACGATGCGCTCTAGGTCCAGCGGCAAGTCAGGATTCACTCGAGCTAGCGCGGCTGGCATCCGGTTCAGAATCGCGTCGTGGATGACCGCAGCACTGTTGCCCGGGAATGCCATCCGTCCCGTCGCCATCTCGTAGAGAACAGCGCCAAACGAGAACAAGTCCGTCCGTGCATCGAGTTCTTCGCCGCGTGCCTGCTCCGGAGACATGTAAGCGATAGTGCCCACTGCGGTGCCCGGGCTGGTCAGCAGTTCTTCCGCTGTAGCAGTCGGCATGGCGGAAATTCCGACACCTCTGGAATCAGGAGTAAGCTTCGCCAAACCGAAATCCAGAATCTTGGCGTGCCCCCGCTCGGTTACAAAAATGTTGGCAGGCTTGATGTCACGATGGACGATTCCTTTGGTGTGAGCAGCATCCAGTGCGTCCGCAATCTCAATCCCCAATTCCAGCACCTGCTCAAGGGGCAGTGGCTTGCTAGAAATGCGGTGCTTCAGGGTCTGCCCGTCGAGAAACTCCATCGCGATGAAGGGCTGACCGTTGTGTTCGCCAATTTCGTGGATGGTGCAAATGTTTGGATGGTTCAGGGCAGACGCAGCCTGTGCTTCACGGTCGAAGCGGCTCAAAGCTTGGGAGTCTGGCGCGAACCCGTCAGGCAAGAACTTCAAGGCAACGAAGCGGTGGAGCTTGGTATCCTCGGCCTTGTAGACCACACCCATGCCACCGCCGCCGAGCTTCTCTGTGATTCGGTAGTGGGAAATGGACTGACCAATAATCATGTTTGGAAAGCCTGCATTTGGGACGGATGTTAGGCTGCGTCCAGGGGCAAGTCAATCGCGGCTGATTGCACTCGGTGAGAAGAAACACAGCAGAGTTCCGTTTCGCAACCAGGATTTAATTCTGGCTCAGAACATAGAGGTCGGCGTGACCGCTGGGACGGACGCAGACGATGTTGGAGAGGTCTTGGAAAAATCGTTGGCGATGTAATTTTAAGGATTTAGGGGGTGAATGCAAAGCGAAGACGGGAGAGTGCGCTCTAGGTTACCAAGACGAAAATCGGTCCGAACGTTTCCGACCGGTGATTCGCACTGAAGGCTATCGTTGATAGTGCTGCCGAAATACGTAGAAGACTTGGGGAGACTCCGGTGAGCCGCGTCTGGAATGCCCTGAAAGAAGCTGAACGAGAAAGGGCTCATGTAACTCAACGGAACGCCGTACAGAGTCCCGACAAACCTTGCGAAAAGCCTTCCGACTCCATCGAGCGCCGGGAAGGCCCGCGTCGGGCGCATCGCGTACCCTTACTTGTTTACGGCTGGGGCGCAGAAGAGCGGCCGTTCCACGAAGAGGCCGAGGCATTTGAAATCAACGAGAACGGGTCTCTGCTGTGGCTGGAGACCCGGGTCGCGCGCGGCCAACGGCTGTTCTTGATAAACATGCGGAATCAAGCGGAGCAGGAGTGCCGTGTAATCAGGATTGAGAAGCGGGTTCGTAGCAAGACCCGAGTCGCCATCCAGTTCAGCCGTCCAGCTCCTCATTTCTGGCGGGAGGGGTAACCCGCCACCTCAGGACGCGACCCTGCGAACCCACCGCGAAGAGATATTCTCTCCCACAGTCGGCAGGGCGGTTGCTCTAACCTGTAACCTTTCTATGGACATACATATGCCTGTATGATATTCTATATGCCAATGAGAAGGACGGCACTATTCCTCAAGGAACCGCAGATGGAGAAGCTTCAGAAGCTATCCGAGAAAACTGGCGCACCCGTCGCGGAATTGGTTCGCCGCGCCATCGATGCGTACCTGCTTTCGCGCAAGAAGGAATTGAAATGAAGCACCGTGCAGTATTGTATTGCAGAGTTTCTACCGGGGACCAGCATCTGGAAACACAGTTGCTCGACCTGCGCGAAATGGCCAAACAGCGCGGGTATGAAATTGTGCTGGAATACAGCGACATAATTTCTGGGAGCAAAGCGAAGCGACATGGACTCGACCAATTGTTGGCAGACGCTCGACGACACTGTTTCGATATCGTGCTCGTTGCGGCGTTTGACCGCATCGCACGAAACGTCCGGCATTTCTTGGACTTGCTTGATGAATTGAATCAGCTCGGCATCGAATTTGTTAGCAAGCGAGAAAACATCGACACCTCAGGACCGCTGGGTCGTGCGATGTTAACAATCGTCGGAGCGATATCAGAGTTGGAGCGAAGTCTAATCGTCGAGCGGGTTCGGGCAGGAATGCGCCGTGCGAAATTAGAAGGAAGACGAATTGGTCGTGCTCCGCTGGATATCCACCGGGCACAGGTTGTAGCTGACCGTCGTTCAGAAATGAGTTTGACCACTGTTGCAAAGAAATACCACGTCTCCCGAGCGACGGTCTGCCGTCTGGTCAATGAATTTGGCAGGATGAAGAAACCTAGCGTGCCGCACCTTGGTAATGATGAAAGAGTAGTGCCCTCGACCGACTCAAACAATTTACCGACTGCCGCTTAATTTGTGGCGTCAAAATCAGCTCAGTGCATGATGCCCGCGCTTATCGGACTGGAGGACTCCAACGCCCGTTCTGAAATCTCAGGTCGAATAGCCGGTAGGTAGACTTGGTCTTGCAGTGGGGGCACTTGCGTTTCTCACCTTGTGCTGGGAACGCAGGCCGCGAGGGCAGACAGGCCAGCGCGTCTGGCACCAGAGAATAGGGGAAAACTCCGTTGCAATTCTTGCAGTCCAAAACCCAGGTGGCCATCGGTTCAACCTCTGGACCTCAACCAATGCCGGTGAATGCCTGATGGGGAGCATATGTAGGGCGTGCGACGAACGCTATCGGTCTTCTCCTGTATTCCGGCGCGGCGGGATACTGTAAAGTTCGCTCGTGCTATAACGCCCGGTCGCGTAACCGGAAACCTAAATCCACATGGACGACTTTATCGAACGCGCACAGAGCACCGTGCCCACCTCTACCCTTTCGTCAAAAACGCGCATCCGGTAAAGCGCGAGCGTTAATCGGGACCTAATTGATAAAACTGATTGATGTTACGCTGGGGCGAGGACAGAGACTCCTGTGTACGAGTATCGAGTCACCAAATACAATCCCGCATTTCGCGACCAGCGGGGCGCTTACACCAAGGTCGAGTGGACCATGTTCAGGAAAATCGGGCAAACATTCTCGGGCGTAGTGCTCACGTCCGCAGAATACGAGCGTGTCGAGGACGCATACATTCAGGCGGCATTGAGCTTTCTCCGCGAGAGTGGCTTGCCCTCGATGAGAGTTGCGGGGCTCGAAAATTCTCGAAAACGGCGAACGAAGCGGCATTCTCTCCCGGTTTGGCCGCAAAGCGAGGATTTCCGCGGTGAATTGACACCTACGAAAAACAGCGCCGTCAATCATTTTGGCGGACTTCGTAGGAAGGGCTCCTGAGGGTATCGAGGTAGGCGTCATTGTTCATGCCCGTGAAGGGGAGATTTCGGAGCTTGAAGTTTACGCAATACCGGATTGGAAGGGGCCATTCAATCTTCCGAGCGTCGAATCTCTCAAACAGTTCTGACAGTTTATCGGCGCCAGTACCGCCCCGCCCTACCGGTAAATGGGTTTTCAAGAGTTGGCGGCCCTGCAACACACCCACGTCAGCCGCAGACCGTGACTTCAACTAAGCGCCATGAGTTCATGCCTCAAATCCCATCCCTATCTGTGTCCTCAAATGACTCGACAAAAATTAACGCCACGAGATAAACGGTCAACGAATTAAGAATAACGAATAGCGCGGTGCCCCATATGCTGTCGTTCATGACTATCAAAACCCACGGAAAGCCGATGACTAGATAATCAAATATTCGGCCCTCCAAATCCGACTCTGCGTTTGAGATTATCAGCAGCACGACAATCAGGACGATGTAGCCAGCCGTGATTTTCATCGGAATCTTGTTATAGAGTGTGCGTATTGGCGGGAGTATACCTCCGCACACCGCAGAACATACCAATCTCAAGTCCTGATTTGTGTGCATTGTCGTCCAAATTGGAATAGGCCTGTTCGACGTAGGTGACGCGAGCAATATTAGATGGATGTCCGTCTGCTCCCTGCTCACGGTGTTCGCGGCGTTGGGCCTCGTAGCATATTGGGCCAAGGACTGGAACAAATGAGACCATTAGTTGCGAAATCGGAAACCTGAAATGCACATGGACGCGGCGCAAGAACGAAGCCCCCGTTGCTCTCACGTGATTAGCGGGACGGTGTCCGCCCGCGCGGCGATTACGCAGCCTTGGGGCTGGAACTTCGACGCACCATCAAAATCGTCAACACGATGACCAGCAGTAGTGCCAACAACCATACCTGATAAATCGCAGAACAAATAATCGAAGCAGCGACCACTCGATGAAGTCTTCCTTGTGATGGGCCATACAACAATGCGGCGAAAACAACAAGCGCCAGCGTTAAGCGCCACTCGCCTGTAACCATTGCCAGAAAGAGACCCGCGACACCCAGCACGACGCCAAAAGCTAAAGGCGAAATACTGCGTTTAGGACGCGCGTCAACTCTCACAGACGATTGTGCTTGACCGCTTAGATGTTGGCTGGGTTGGAATTCATGCACTATCGGCGCAGCAATCCCTTTCTCGGCACATATGTTGCTTGAGCGCGTTGTCACCCACTCTTTTGCATTGGCCAAGAATCTCTGGGCGACGAGTCCATTCGTTGGGATTGCATCATCTAGTGCAAATCCAAACTGAATACCTTTCGGCGCGTCTTTCATTCCGATAAACCCGACACGGGTAAGACCTTCTTGTAGGGTCTGTCGCAGGTGCTCTGCGTTTTCCTCAAGCACGACTTGGTATAAGCCGCGTTCCGTGTTCTCAAAATAGATTACGACCGACTGCCAGCCCTCTTTCTTTGCTAATTCTCGCGCCTCGGTTTGCAGGGCAGATACTTGTGCGAACGAGGGGTCGGTTGGACTTATAGCGGTGCGTTCGTGAGTCGCTTGCACTTCGGTATTCACGACGCGCAGTTTTACAGTTTCGTTTCCCCAATCGTCTGCAACCCTCGAATGCACAGTCGCGGACAATAAGTGAACCTTACCTACAAATCTGGCGGCCTGCGATGCGCTGATGTAGCCAATCTCCTCGCCAGTCTTCAATTTTACGCGGATGGCATTACGGTCATGAGGGTTGTGTGGGTCCGGCACCAAGTTGACGGTATCGCCGATTGCGCAGAGTCGTTGGGTATCTTTACGACTTGTTCCGTCATCGTTCGGGTGGGTAACACCTTTGACGAGGCAATAGTGGATGCCTTTCGAAGTACGTGGACCTTGTTTCGGCTTGGAACTAGTTGTATCGCCGCTCGAATCAGCAGAATGTTTTGCCGCCGAGACTGCCGCCACGGCGACAGTTCCAGCAACGGGACCGAGTGCTTTGAAAATGGTTGCTCCAAGTTTTCTTTGCCGCCCGCTCGCCGTGAGTGGAATGCCAATCGCTCTTGAGACGCGCGACTTTGCCGCAGATATTCCCAACAATCTCTTCCACGAAAAGCCGCCACGATTCATTTGCGTCCTCCGTTAGTTCTCTGTTTATTTTCCCGGACCGTCGCGAGCGAAGCGATGGTACTTTTGTCAAAATGGTAACCATAAGGGTCGAGCATAGGTTGGTGGTAGACTGCGCACATGCCGAAAAAAACGACGAACACGAACAGCCGCGAGACCTTGTCCCCGCGCACATCGAAATCGCCGCGCAATTCGCGGGTTATGCGTTCGACCACCCAAAATTGAATTTCGAGGAAGTTGCGCGGAAGGAACTCGGACCCGGCGCATTCTCGGAGACGCCGGACGGAAATGAAGCGCCAGGTCACTCACCAAACCGCTCGTGGCAGTGGTCAAAAAGGCTCTCGGAGCCTTCGGACTAGGCGGATGGGGCCATGGCAGCGGGCGGTCGAATGTGACAGCTGGCGAAGACTAGAAATTCCATCGATGTCTTGGAACAGAGTTGGAACGCATGAAGCAAAGCGGCGGCTCGGGATGCGACGGCGAAGACACGACTTAGATTTTACCCGCCACTCCTTCGAACCAGAGGGTCGGAAGTTCGAATCTCTCCGGGCGCGCCATTCTAATTAGTCCAGCCCGGAGACATGGGTTACACAACGTACCTAAGACATAGGTAACACCTTTGGGCCGAAGGGATTTTCGAGCGGTTCTAGCACGCGAGTCTCCAGATCGAAGTACCCCAGATCATAATCCATAAAGCTTACCAGCCAGATATCGTCTTGAACTTCTTTGATGCCCACAGCTTGACCGGCAAAGACCTGACTGAAATTAATTTTCTTGCGACCGAGACAGATGCGCCCGCAACGAGTGACCACGATGGTTTTATCGTGGAGGGGATAGTCGATGTCCGGCCAGCCGGTGTAGGGGCGCGGGGAAGGCTAGACCTCTGCGGGACACTTCGTGTCCAACGCTTCGTGCGGGCGTTGGTTGTTGAAGATCTCGATGAAGTCATCGAACCTGGCCTGCTGCAGGAAGTTTGAACCCGCCGGTTTGGTAGTTTCTTTTTTTAAGGTGAGGCGCATGCGCTCATGACGGCCATTTTGCTGAGGATGGCCCCGCTGGATCCGTTCGATGCCGATACCGAGACGGAGCCACCAGACCGCTAGTTTGCTCAGGTTGAACAGGGCCTGGGCGGAAGCGAAGGGAACACCGTTATCGCTGCGGATGCTGGCCGGCAGGCCGCGCTCCTTAAAAAGCCTTTCAAACACGGTGAAAGCGAAGTCTTCTTGGGTGGAACAGAGGGCTTCACAGCTGAGCAGAAAACGACTGGCGTCATCGGTGACCGTCAGCGGATAGCAGTATGGGTGACCAGGCCATGGCGATCGAGCACCGCATGGATGGTGCTCTTGGCCGGGATTTTGATTCCCGAGAATCTGCGGATGAGCCGCTCTCGGATCTTGCGGGCACCCCAGCTCGAGTGCTCGCGCTTCACGTTGACAATGAACTTCTCCACCTGAAAAGGAAGTTGATGCGCGCAGCGATACGGGCGTCGGCTTCTGTCGGTCAGCCCCTGAATCCCGCATTCCTGGTAGCGATCGAAGATCTTGTAGCCAGTCTTGCGGGAGATGCCAAATTCCCTGCAAAGTTCCGCCATTGCCTCGCCGGCTAGCCCACACCTGCGCACCCAGTTTCGACTGTTTGAACCTCACCTGGATGTACGCGCTTCACCGTTTGACTGTAAACAATCGTGCTCAGTTCGACGAATTCAAGTCTTCTAAATACGACCCTCGTCCGCTAGTCCGCAGGTATGAAAAATACGCCCTTTGACTCTAGGTTCGAACGGAAGGTCAAATGGTTTGCTCGGGCACGTGACTGGCAGCGTCACACGCGGAGTAAGTTACCCGTGATAGCAGCTGTGTCACCGAAGGACTCCGGATTGGTCTTGCGCCACCCTGTTATGGCAGAACGACCACTTTTCCCACCATTCCCAGATTGTCATGCAAAACGCACTTGTAATTGTACGTCCCGGCCTGCGTGAAGGTGACGCGGAAGCGCGTGGGATTGGCCGCCAGCGTATTCGAAGGCACTCCGAACTCATCCTCCAGTGCCTGTTCAATGAACCCCGAATGCACGTTTTCGCCAGGAGCAGTGATGATGGCGTGCAGGGCACCGTCCGAATCCACGGTTACGTTCGAGGAAGGCGGAAACTGCTCATTAGGCGGAGGCTCCGTACCGAACGTGATTGTATGCGGCTCATCCGGGTCATGATTGCTCCACTCCACGGTATCGCCCGTGTGAATCTCAATCGTGCCCTTCAGGAAACGCACTATGGCCAGTTGCTGATAGCCGCCGGGGGTCGCCGTAGTCTCTCCGACGCCGGCGGTAACAAGTTTCTTGTGCTGGATGACTTGAACCGAAAATCCGTCGTCTTCGTCATGACCGCCGTCCATGTCCATCCGCATTTTTGGGTCGGTGTCGGAGAGCAGGGACGTTCGCTGCGCGGCGGCCTGGTGGTTATAGAAATCCTGGTTATGCGGGAGAGCCTCTGACGCACTCAGAACGTGAATGGCTCCGGTCATCGTATTGTGAACCAGGCAGTCGAACTTGTAGTTACCGGCTTTTGGAAACGTGATCGTAAAGGTTTGTCCTTTCACCATCGGTGGGGTGGTCACGCATGTTCCGCCGTTGAAGGAGGCGCCACTGGATGCAAATCCAGGGCATCCGGCCCCGGGTCCCTGGAAGGACGGGTATACCTGTCCAGGCGTGAGAAAAGTCAAAGTGTGAATTTCGTCGCTCTCGAATGTCCAGGTGATGCTATCACCGGCGTGAATCCAAATTTCATTCGGCAGAAACGCGAGAGCTTGCTTTGCCATATCGTCGCTCTGACCACCGACAGTGGCGTGCCAGGATTGCTGGGACTGGACGGTTCGCGGGACGGTGAAAAACATCAGAATGAGCAACACGAGAAAAACCTGTGAAAACCGAATCGAATTGAAGACTTTCATGAACACACCTCCGGGCGATTGAGATATCCGAACGTGAGCTTGGCCGCTGGGCGAAATTGTCACTTTCGAGTCCTCGTGTCAAGTTCATATCCTCTGCACACTCGGCTCCAGCGACCGTGGGCTTCTAAGTGTCGGTGCTCGACCTCAAGTTGAATGCAAATATCTGCCAAAGTTCACCTATCTAAAACGAACCATCCCACGAGCCTCATTGCAGCGCTGCGTATTCAGACTTTGCAGCGATGAAGACAGGAATGTCGGGGTCAGCATCTTTCCACAGCGTGAGGAAATCCTGATAGGCCGCCTTGGCTTTGGTGGTGTCGCCTTGCATGGCATAGGCTCTGCCGATTTGGAGATGCGCGAGTGTCGATGGGTTCGTTGCGCACAAGTCCACGATGGTCGAGGTTTTTTTGAAATTCGCCAGCCGCTTCACTACTCTGATGTGCCTCGACTAAAGATTATTTTTTCTTCGCTGCCCACCTACGCTTTTGCGCTATCGAGATTCGTTTGCGGCCGGCCGCCGATATTCTCCCGCGACCTATTCGTTTCGCACCACGCTTCGCGCCTTTCTCAAACGCATCAATCAGATGTTCGATTTTCGCTAGTTCGGTCATTAGTGAGTGATGCCTTTTGCGCAGTACCTTTTCAAATTTGGTTACGAAGTCCACATTCTCTCCTTGGTTTGGTGGCGAGCTAGCCGAGATGCTAACCTGACCGACACGGACAAAGCAAAAATACTTCATGCTGCCAAAACGGCGGCTGCAAGAATTTCGGTCAAGCGCGTTCTAACGGGGAGCGCAGTGCACGTTGAAAAAGGAGATAGTACACGCAAATGACCGACGTTGATTACAACGGTTTGCTGGTTCGCGTGACAGAACTCGAAAGACAAAACCGGCTCTGGAAAATAACGGGATTGCTGATGCTTTTGGTCGCGGTCTTTTCACTTACGGCTAACGTCACGGCTCAGGATACGGGAGTATTCACACCGACGACGACTGTGGAGGCTCAGACCTTTTTACTTAAAGACTCGGCAGGCAAGATGACAGTCGATCGTGACCATCCCGTGCTTGAGTTCTACGATTTGGATGGAAACATTACATGGTCAACTGAAGCCCGAGCAATCCCCACAAAGTGACACATCGTACGCTTGTCGTCCCTCGACACCAGGAAGTGTCGCCAAAGCGGACGCCACCGAGGTCAGCGGGGTTCGGTCAGCTCGTTTTCGTTGCCGGACGAACCCCTGTGCTGCTGCGCAACCGATTTCTCCGGAAGCCCGCTTTGCGTTCTTAAGACTTTGCTAAATTCCGAAATCCGCAGCTTCTAGTACACAAAAAAAAGCTTTAGTCTTTTGGGACGGACCGAAGGTTCTATGGCCTACCCGAACTGGGTAACCCTTCGGTGAAGCCTGCCCATTGGTACAGGTACGCCTATGCTGTTTGCCTCCGGATACTCGGTGGATGGAGAACGAAGATGAGACCGAGGCGGATTGGATTGCTCGGGATTGGTGTGCTTGTCTTTGTGTGCCTGTCCTGTGATGGGTTAGCTCAGGACGCACATCAGACCGAACGTACGAAAGTCGGCGAGTATGAACTTGGCGAGACGTACAACGAAATGGTCTCGCCCGACACGCAGGAAAAGTTGGACACTTCTTGTCCTCAGGCCGAAGCGCAGTACGCTGCGAGCATCCCGAAGTTGCCTCGAAAAGACCCGAAGTATTACGTCGGTGACGAGCTAGGAGCAACACTACTCATGTGCAGAGCCTTCGCTGATTTTCGCGCGGGTAAGGACGGAAAATTCAAGCTCCCAAAAGAGAAACTGAAACCAGAAATGGCGGACGTCACGGTCAAGTTTCACGCCGGCAAGGTTTGCGAGGTTAGCATTGTTTGGAAGCAGGACGAAACATCGTTCGAGGGACAACAATCGATGCTTACGCAGAAGTATGGAGGGCCGACGAAAGTGGACACAGTCAAATTTCAGAACGGAATCGGCGCAGCATGGCATTGCGAGGAGGCGAACTGGGCACTCACGAACGGCGACACGGTCATGGTGTTCGAAGGCATCGTCAGCGGCCATCATCGCGTTTTTGTCGATTTCGTTTCGAAGGATAAGCCGCACGAGCCTGGGTCAAATAATCCGTAATGAGTGAAGCATAACA
>Ga0208603_1000111_pt1 | contig 12916 bp, 5 predicted proteins | sample MicForSoSWNC24_M_FD_188001 | JGI IMG/M metagenome (GOLD analysis project Ga0208603, IMG submission 188001) | Forest soil microbial communities from Harvard Forest Long Term Ecological Research site in Petersham, Massachusetts, USA - MetaG HF008... | ecosystem: Environmental > Terrestrial > Soil >... | reverse complement strand
TCTGCTCCGTGGTCGAGAAGGACCTCGATCGTCCGCAGGAACCCGGCCCTGGCCGCGCAGTGCAGCGCCGTCGCGTTGAGCGCCCGGACGCCGGTCGCACCTTCCGGGTCGCCGGCCCGGCGGTCGTTCGCGCTGGCCCCGTGGTCCAGGAGGGCGCGGACGTACGCCGGATCATCCTTGCGACCCTGGTTTCCGGTGCAGCTGGCCCCGATCCACGAGCCCGACGAGTCGATCGCCGCGCCCCGGCTGGCCAGCAGCGGGGCCAGCTCGGGATGAAGGACCCAGCGCCCGACGCCGATCCGCGTCGCGTCCGCCCCGCGGGCCAGCAGCAGCTCGGCCATCGCCACGCTGCCCTGTGCGACGGCACCGCGCAACGCCCGCACGTAGCCAGGAGGCGGATCCGCGACGTGGTCCAGGATGAGCCGCAGCGCCGAGGCTTGGCCGCCCGCGACCGCGTGCTCGACAGGCGTAATGTCCAGGACGTCGACCGCCGGATCCGTCGCCTGCGCCAGGCTGGAATCGGCCGTGAGCATCCCCGCGAGCGAGGTGAGGTCGCCGAGGAACGCCGAGGTGAAGACGTCCTCGTGGGCGCCCGCCGCCAAGAGCAGCGACTCGACCGCGGAACGGCGCTTCATCCGCGCCGCGCACAGCGGCGTCACGAACACCACCCGCTCGAACGCCGCCCCGGTGACGCCGACCGGAAGGTAGAAGGGATGGTCCGCCCCGACACCGCCGTCCAGCAGCATCCGCACGATTTCGGCGCGGCCGGCCAGGACGGCGGCCTGCATGATCGCCGCGGCGTACGACGGAAGCAGCAGATCCGGTGCCTCCGCCAGCACCGCGCCGAGCCCGGCGACGTCACCACGGTGAGCGAGATCCCTCGCCCGCGCCACGCTCCGGGCGGCGATGCCGCACCAGGCCACTGGCCGCAGGCCGGTCCTTGATTCGCCTCGGCGGCCCGGCTCGTTGCCTCGCCCGGCGGGTGTTGCCGGGGCCACCTGCCCGCTGACCAGAGCCATAGCGAGGGAGCGGACCTGCGCAAAGATCGCACTGCGATCGTCCTCCGCCGCGACCGTGGCCACCATCGCCCCGTGGAAGTGCCCCAGCCACCGGTCGGCGAGCCCGGGCGTGATCGGCAGGCCGTCGTGCCTGTGTCTCAGGCCTGCGTGGGCCTGCTCGCTGTAACGACCCGGACCGCCCAGCCACTCAGCAAAGAACAGCTTCTGCATCGACCGGCTGTGCGCGATGTCGCGCGGGAACAGCGGACGCAGCTGATCGTCGTCCCCGATCCCCTCGTACAGGAGGTCAACCAGCCTGTCGATTGCCGGCTGACCGCCGATCCGCTCGAACAGACCAGTACCACGGAAAGGCCGGAAACCCGGCGGGTGATCCAGCAGGCTGCGGTGCTCAATAACAGTCACCGTCCCAGTTTCCCTGCAGCGTCGCTGGCCGCGCATAGCATTGTGCTGGCCACGATCTGCGGCCGTGGACGATGCGGGATATGAGACCAGCCGATGGCAGACCAGACCGGGGATAGCACGGACCGCAGCGAGCGGAACTCGCTGGATCTTGACGCGCTCGCGGTCAGCGATAGATTCCGGCTGTTCAACTTCACCCGGCGCGATGACCATGTGGCCTATTTGTGGGTGCTGCGGGCCCTAGACCGGCTGCGGGGCGTACATCAAGTCCAAGCGCACACCGATGACGTGGCGGCTGCCCTCGCCGAGCTGGGCACCGTTTACGACGAGGTGCCCAGGCTGGATGGCGGCCTGCGGGAAAAGCTGGACGCGCTGGCCGAGGACGGCATGGTGCACCGGCTCGAGGACGCCTCGCGGGCGGGAAGCCTGGCCAGGTACCGGAACCGGCAGTCGGTCTACCAGTTCAGCGAGCTCGGCTACCGCGCGTTCGCGGCCGTGGAGGACGTGCTCAGGGCGCGGATCCGGGACGCGAACCTGTCCCGGCTGGTCTTCTCCGACATCCTCGATGACCTCAAGGCGCTCGCCGCGGCGACCAGAGCCCAGGACCCGGAGCAGGTCTACCGGAGGCTGTCCCGGCTGGATACGGTGCTCGATGACATGTCTCGCCGGGCGGCTCAGTTCCACCTGACCCTCGGCGAGATCATCCGGTCGACCGATACGTCGCCGGACACGTTCTTGCGGTACAAGAACGCCCTGCTCACCCACATGACCGACTTCATGGCCGAGCTCGACCGCTACCTGCCCCGGCTGGCCTCGGCGGTGGCCGAGGCAGAAGCCGCCGGGACGCAAGAACCGGACGCCATGCTGCGCCTGGCCGCCCAGGCCGACGAACGCCCGTTCCTCGGCCGCGACGAACTCCTGGACGACTGGCGCCGCCGCTGGGCCGCGCTGCGCGCCTGGTTCGCCGACGACGGTGGGGCGGAGTCCAGGGCGGAGGGCCTGCGCACCGCCACCCGCGCCGCCGTCTCCGCCGTCATCGCGCTGCTCCGCCAGGTCACCGAGGCGCAGCGCGGCGGGGTGAACCGCTCCTCCCAGCTCCGCCACCTCGCCGAATGGGTGTTCAACACGCCGGACGAGGGGGCCGCTTACGCGCTGATGTCGGCGGCGTTCAACATCAGGTCCGCGCGGCACCTCGGCGCCGCGCACGACGACGCCGAGCAGATCTCCAGCCGGGCGGCGTGGTGGGACGCGCCCGGCGTGGAGATCTCGGTCACCTTGTTCCGGCGCGGCAAGGCCCCGACGCCCGGCGTCCCGCAACCCGCCCGGGCCAACCCCGCGATCAAGGCCGAACTCCGCCGCCGCCAAGCAGCCGGACGCCAGGCCGAACGCGAGGCCGCGCAGCGGCTCCTGCAGTCCGGCGCGCACGGCCGGGTGCTCGACGAGGCGGAGACGAAGGTGCTGCTGCGCCTGCTCACCCTGGCCACCGAGGCCCGCACGGTGGTGGCCGGCCGGCTGGTCTCCGCTGCCGGCGGCAACGACGTGCTCACGATGCGCCTTATCCCGGATGAAGCAGGCAGTTCCGTTCGGACAAAAAATGGTGTCCTGCACCTGCCCGGCTTCGAGCTCCGGCTTGAGCCCGCGGGGAGGCGGTGACGCCGGTGGCCGTCCCGAACGCCGCGGCGACCGTGCCGCTCAGTGACCTCGGCTCTTACCAGCACGCGGTGCGGCTGGTGCTCACCCACGACGTGATCACCGCGACCCGCCCGCGCCCCGGAACGCTCGAGCAGGTGCTGCGCTGGGCCGACCAGATGAGCGCTGACGTCCGTGACCTGCTCGGTTACACGCTGATCGCGACCACCCGCCAGGTGCGGCTCAGCCGGCGCCTCGACACGCTGGACCCCACGCAGTCGGCGATCTTCTCATCCCGCTCCGGCAGGCCGTTCGACCGGCGTCGGCTGGCCTACCTGTGCCTGGTCCTGGCCTCGTTCCAGCGGTCCCGGGTGGAGATCAGCCTGGCCGACCTGGTGCGCGCCTTCACCCCGGCGGCCAACGCGATCGACGGCCTGCACTTCGACCCGACGGTCACCGCGCACAAGGCCGCGGTGGTGGACGTGCTCGACTGGCTGGCGGACCGCGGCGCCCTCCGGCTCTCCGACGGCTCGCTGGAATCCTGGGCGGCCGACGCCGAGCGCGGCGACGCGCTCTACGACATCGACCACGACATCTGCGCCGCGCTGTTCCGGCCCGCCCGCGCGGTACAGCACCTGACCAGCGCCGCCGGGCTGCTGGACAGCACGTTCGTCAGCGCCAAGCGCAGCGCCCAGCGCGAGGCCGCGGCGCAGCGCGCCGCCCGCGCGTTGCTCGAGTACCCGGTCGTCTACTACGCCCAGGTGGAGCCGGAGATCGCCGAGGCGCTCCGGCAGCCCGGCGTGGCGGAGAACCTCACCCGGCTGACCGGGCTCGCCGCCGAACGCCGCGCCGAAGGGATCATGCTGGCCGACGCGGGCGGCAGGTTCACCGACCGCCCCTTCCCCGGCCGCGGCGGTGCCGTCAACCGCGCGGCCGGCCTGCTGCTGGCCAAGATCGCCGACCTGATCGAGGATCCCGGCGAGAACCCGGCCGCCCTCCCGGTGCCCGCCGAGGCGGAGGACCAGCGTGACCTGCTGGCCCGCATCGACTCGGCGCTGCCGGCGGCCGGGGTGGTGCAAGAGCTGGCCTGGTCCGCTCCGGTGGAAGACCTTGATGATGCCGAACGGTCCGTGGTGCATGCCCCCGTCCCGCCCCTCGCTGCGCCCTTTATCGAGCACAGCAGGCTCCGCGCCATGATCGACGAGCTGTATGACGAGCTCGGCGCCGCCTCGTTCACCGTCGCCTGGCAGCATGATCCGCCCGGCCTGCTGGCCACGGCGCTGGAGTTCCTGGCCGACCTGCGCCTGCTCCGCCCCGTGCCCGGCGGCGTGCTGGTGCTCCCGGCCGCCGCCCGGTACCGGAACATCAAGCTGGCCTTGCCGGTCCGGCACGCCGACGGGCAGATGGCGCTGGAGTTCTCATGAATGATCGGTTCAAGCCCGCCCGCGCGGGCGTGATCAACGTGTGGGACTACGTCGACGAGGAATGGGTCTTCGCCGACGGCCGGCTGGCGTTGCGCGGCCACAACGGGTCGGGCAAGACCAAGGCCCTGGAGGTCCTGTTCCCGTTCGTCCTCGACGGGGTGGCCGACTCCCGGCGGCTCGACCCGTTCAGCGGGGAGAACCGGACGATGAAGTCCAACCTGCTGTACCGGGGCCAGGAGTCCGAGTACGGCTACGTGTGGATGGAGTTCGCCCGTTCCGCGGAGGCCGCCGGACCCGAGACCGTCACGCTGATCATCGGGATGCGGGCGCACCGCAACACCGACGGCGTGCGGATGTCGTTCTTCGTCACCGGCCGGCGGCTCGGCGCGGACTTCGGCCTGCTCTCGGCCGACTCCCGCCCGCTGACCGAACGGCAGCTGCGGGCCGTCCTGGAACCGGACGCCTGGCGCCGGACCGCCACCGAGTACCGGGACCTGGTGGACGCCCGGCTGTTCGGCCTCGGCCGGGAGCGGTACGCGCAGCTTCTTGACCTGCTGCTCGCGCTGCGCCGCCCGCTGCTGGCCAAGGACCTCGACCCGGTCAAGGTGTCGGACACCCTGACCTCGGGGCTGAGCCCAGTCGACGAGTACCTGGTCCAGCAGGCCGCGCGTGACTTCGAGAACCTCGCCGCGGTACAGAAGCTGTTCGAGGACCTCACCGCGGCGGACGCGGCCGTGCAGGACTTCCTGCTGCACTACACCGCGTACCTGCGGGCGCACCTGAAGTTCCAGCTGGATCGGGTGCAAGCCAGGGCCGACGTGGCCGCCGGGCACGCGGAGAAGATCACCGCAGCCGCCGCGACCTACCGCCGCGCAGTGCAGGCCGAGCGGGACGCCGAGGCCGACCGCAGCGCCCGGCGCGACGAGGGCGAGACGCTCCAGGGCCGCCTGGCCGGGCTGAAGAACTCCGAGGAGTACAAGGCGCAGGGCCGGATCGAGGACAAGCGCCGCGAGCTGCTGGCCGGCGCGCGCGAGGTCGCGGGCCAGCGCAGCCGGCTCGGCCAGGATCGCCGCGACCTCGGCGAGGCCGAAGACGCGGCCCGCAAGCTGACCCGCCGCGCCGCCGCGGCCAGGAACGACTCCGACCGGTACGCCCGCGACCTGACCGACGCCGCGCAGCGGTCCGGCATCGCCGACGACGGCTTCGGCCCGGTCGATTCCGGCGACGACCTGCTGCTCACGGCCCGGGCGCGGGTCGCTGCCCGCCGCGACGACGTGGGCGAGATCCGCAGGCTGCTGCAGGCGATCAGGGACGCCCAGGGCAAACGCGGCCTTCGTGAGCAAGACCTCGGCGGTAAGCAGACCGCCGAGCAACGGCAGGAACAGGCCGGCCTGGCCGCGGCGGACCGCCTCGCCCAGGCCCGTGCGACCGCCGGGGACGAACTAACCGCCTGGACCGGCCGCTGGTCCGGCCCCCCTGGCGCTCCGTCGGGCACCGCCGCGCCCCTGCCCGGTCCTACCCTGCCCGGTCCCATCGCGGCCGAGCCCGACGCCGAAGCGCTGACCGAGGCGCTCGAGCGCATCGGCGAGCCTGGCGCCATCAGCCTCACGGAGGTGTTCGACGGCCGCACCGCCGAACACCAGGCCGCCACCATCACCGCCCGCGCGCACCTGGAAACGGACCTGCGGGAGGTCCGCGGCCGGCTGGGCGGCCTGCGCGCCGAACGCGACGCGATCGCCGCGGAGCAGGACGACGCACCGCCCGCCAGTGACCTGCGTCCCGCCCGCCGGGAGCGGCGCCCGGGCGCCCCGCTCTGGCAACTGGTCCGGTTCGCCGACGGGATCGACGACGCCGAGGCCGCCGCCGTCGAGGGTGCGCTGTACGGGGCGGGGTTGCTGACCGCCTGGGTCCATCCCGATCCGGCCCTGACCGACGCGGCGCTGGCCGCCGCCGAGGCGGACGGCTACCTGATCCCGTCCGCTCCGGTGAGCGGCCGCACGCTGGCCGGCCTCCTCGTTCCCGAGGAGCAGGACCACGTCGCGCCGGCTGCGGTCACCGCGGTGCTGCGCTCGGTCGCGCTCACGAGCGACATCACCGGCGGCACCGGCGACCTGACGGTCCCGGCGGTCAGCACGAAGGCTCAGTTCACGTACGGCGTGCACGCCGGCGCCCGGCCCAAGGCCGTCCCGGAGTACATCGGCGCGACCAACCGGGCCAGCCGCCGCCGCACCCGGCTCGCGGAATACGACGAGCTGATCAAGGCCACCATCGCTGAACAGGAACAGCTGGCCGGCGAGCTGGACCGGGCCAGCGCGCGGCTCGAGGACTTCCACCGGGCCCGGCGCGAGCTGCCGGATACCCGCCCGGTCGCGAAGGCGGCCGAGGCCGTCGGCACCCACGCCGTGCTGCTGGCCCGCGCGCGGGACGAGACCGTGGCGGCCCGGACCGCCCTGGACGCCGCCATCGCTGAGGTCGACGCCATGACCAGGCGCTTGCGGCAGGCCGCCGCCGAACGCCGGATGCCGACCGCGGACGAGCAGGTGGACGCGATCGCGCGGGCGGCCGCGGAGTTCGAGAACGCCGCGAGCCAGCTGCACGCCGAGCGGGCCAAGCTGGCCCAGGCGGAGGAGGATCTCGCCGCGCAAACCGAGACGATCGAACGGCGCAAGCTCACCTGCGCCCGGGCCGAAGACGAACTCGCCGAGCGCGAACGGCTGCAGCAGGCCCTGGAAGAGGAGTTCCGGACGCTGGAAGAAACCCTGCAGGCGGACGTCCAGCACGTCCTGGCGCGGATCCGGGACACCGAACAGCTCATCGCGGCCGCCGAACGGGCCTACCGCGAGCTCGACGCGCGGGTCCGCGCCGAGCACGACCAGGCCACCGGCGCGGAGGCGGACCTGCGCGGTCAGCGGCAGTCGCTCACCGACGCGGTGGGCCAGCTTTACGAGCAGGCCGGGCTGTTCGGCGAGTACGCCCGGCCCGACCTGCGCCCGCTCGCCGGAGTCACGGCCGCCGCGCCGTGGCCGGATCCCGCCCGCTGGTCCGACGCGACCCGCGCCGGCGAGCAACTGGCCGCCGCCCTGGCCAGCGCCGGCGAGCCGTCCCCCGACCCGGCGCAAGCCGTGCGTGGGGTCCTGCCCTCCGGCGTCACCGAGATCCTCGACGCGTTCGCCGCCGCCACCCGCGGTGGGCGGCAGGTGACCGAGGGCACGCTGAAGAACACCGCGGACCGGATGTCGGTGGCGCTGAAGGACTTCACCGAGGCGCTGGCCGCCTGCGACGAGGACTACCGGGTCGACTGGGAACCCGGCGCGGTCGTCACCGTGCACGTGATCGACGACGAGGGCCGCAAGCCGGTCGCCCAGTTCGCCACCCGGATCGCCGAACGCGCCGCCGACCAGGGCGTGCTCCTGGAGGACCGGGAACGCAAGGTCCTCGAGGACGAGTTGCTCGCCGCGCTCGCCCAGCAGATCCACGGCCGGGTGATCGCCGCGCGGGACCTCACCCGGGACATGAACTCCGACACCAGGTCCAAGCCGATGTCCTCCGGGATCGCGGTCGGCATCCGCTGGGCCCAGTCCGACAAGGTCACCGAGCTGCAGCGGGCCACGTCCCGGCTGCTGGAACGCGACTCACCGGGCCCGGGCCGGCTCGCCGAACTGCGCGGCCTGCTCCGCGACATGATCCGGGAGTACCGGGCCAGCCACCCGCGGGCCACCTACCGGGAAGCGCTGGCCAACGTGCTGGACTACCGCTCCTGGCACGCGTTCGAGCTGCTGCTGATCCAGCCCGGCGAGCCGGAGGCGCGACTGACCCGGGCCAAGCATTCGGTCATGTCCGGCGGCGAGAAGTCCGCGGCCATCCACCTGCCGCTGTTCGCCGCGGCCAACGCGCTGTACTCCTCGGCCAAGGACCACTGCCCGCGGATGATCGCGCTCGACGAGGCGTTCGTGGGCATCGACGAGCGGTACAAGCCCGACCTGTTCGGGCTGGCGGTCAAGTTCGACCTCGACCTGTTCATGACCGGCCACGACCTGTGGGTCACCACCGCGACGGTGCCGATGATCGCGCACTATGACATGCTGCACGACAAGACCACGCGGACCGTCTCCTCGCTGCTCATGCTGTGGGACGGCGAGCAGGTCGTCGACGCCTCGGCCGGTTACCCCGATAACGAGGCCCTGGTGGCACAGCTGCTCGGCTTCCGGCCGACCCGGCACGCGCCGCTCGGCACCGCCTCGACGCTGTACGCGGCGCCGGAGGCTCCAGGCGGCGAACCCGACGACGAGTACGACGATGCCTACTCAGAATGAGTGATCCTTACGACGGGCCGGAGTTCCGGCGGCTGCTCAAGCGGGCCCGCCGCTCCCTGGAGCGCACCGGCGGAGATCTGAGCGGCTCGGTCAGCCTCACCTATCCCGACGACGCCGAGCGCAAGGTGATCATCGGCATCACCGGCCAGTACCGGGACATGCGCACCAACCGGGTGGCCGTGCGCCTCGCCGACCTGGACCACGCGGTTCGCGAGACCACCGGGCGCGGCCTGGCGGAATTGCTGGCTGACCTGGGCGGCCCGCTGCACGATCGCCCCGCGGAACGGAACGCGCTGGCCTCCGCGCGGGACGCCGCCCTCCGCGCGGCGCAGGCGAGCTCGCTGCACGCCTCCTGCGCCTGGTACCGGGACTGGCTGGACGAGATCGGGCGGGACGGCAGCCTGACCAAGCTGATCAACCAGGGCGAGCAGGCGCGGCTCGGGCAGGCGGTCCGCGTGCTGGAGGACCTGGCCGGACGCCGGGACGTGCCCGTCCTGCTGCCTGCGCTGGCCGCGGACGTCACCGGGGACACCAAGGCGCTCAACCACGGCACCGTATTGTCGACTCTGGTCCTGCGCGCCCTGGCGATCAAGGCCGGGACGGTCCGGCCCGGGACGGCCGGGGAGCGCCGGGACCTATGGGAGGCGAGCGGTGTCGTCCTGGACGACCTGGCTAGCCGGGTCCTCGTCCTGAACCTGCCGGCCGAGGGCGCCGGGCTGGCCGAGTGGCTCACCGGCGCGGCCCGCCTGGGTGTTCCGTTCTACGTCACCTTGCACCAGCTCATGACGCTTCCGCTGACGATCCGCGGCGCGGTCGTGCACGTCTGCGAGAATCCGGCCGTGCTCCGCCACGCCGCCGCGGAGCTGGGCCCGGGCGCGGCGTCCCTGCTGTGCACCGAAGGGCGGCCGTCGGCCGCGTTTCACCAGCTCGCGGGCGCGGTCGTCAGCGGCGGCGGTGAGCTGCGCTATCACGGCGACTTCGACTGGCCGGGGCTGGCCATCGCCAGCGCCGTCATGCGCCGCCACGACGCCACGCCATGGCGGATGAGCGCCGCCGACTACCTGGCCGGGGTACGGGTCCACGGGGAGCATGTCCTGCTTTCCGGGACGCCGCAGCCGGCCCCGTGGGATCCGGAGCTCAGCGAGGCCATGGTCGCGACCGGACGCGTCCTGTTCGAGGAAAGCGTCGCCGACGACCTGATCGGGGACCTGTCGCAGCGCCGTCACGTACTGTAATGCGGCTCCTGACCTTTGGGCGGGCCGACACCGAGAGATCGGCTCCCGTCTTCTCGTCAGAGGAAGTGTGAGGTCACATCCGAACGAGAGGAGCATGTCAATGCCGAGCCCGGTGGTTCATTTCGAGATCAGGTCGTCAGATCCGGACGCGACGCGGTCGTTCTTCGGGAAGCTGTTCGGCTGGACGTTCCCGGACGGAGGGATTCCCGGTTACAGCTACGTGGACACGGGAATCGAGGGCGCGATACCCGGTGGCATCAGCCCGCTACAGGGCGGCGCGCCGCTGGTCACGTTCTTCGTCGGGGTTCAAGACGTCGCCGCGACCCTGGGCACGATGAAGGGCGTGCTGATGAAGCTCGGCCAGATGGCCAGCTACGTCGACGACGGCCTGTCGCCAGCGGCCCGCCGCACGCTGAGCCGACTGCAGGACAGCGTGCCGCCGATGAGCGCCGAACTGGCCGCGCAGGTGGTCACCGAGGAGCTGGGTTCGCCGCCGGAGCGGGCGTTTGCCACCTGGGACCCCGAACCGATCGCCGCCGCCTCGATCGGGCAGGTGCACCGGGCGATCACCCACGACGGCCGCGCCGTCGCGGTCAAGGTCCAGTACCCAGGTATCGCCGAGACCATCGCGGCCGACCTGGGGAACGTCGCGCTGCTGCGCCGGATGCTGAAGATCACCGCGCCGAGCCAAGACGTCGACGCGCTGCTCGCGGAGCTAAGGGAACGGATCACCGAGGAACTCGACTACCGCCGCGAAGCGCGCAACCAGCAGCTGTTCGCACGCTACTACGAGGGCCACCCCACCATCGCCGTCCCGCAGGTCCTGGATGAGCTGTCCACCCGCCGGGTGGTGACCAGCGAGCTCGCCGACGGGGCCCGGTTCGCCGAGCTAGCCGGCTGGTCACAGGCCGAGCGGGACCTGGCCGCGGAGACGATCTACCGCTTCGTGTTCCGCAGCCTGTACGAGGCGCACGCCTTCAACGGCGACCCGCACCCGGGCAACTACCTGTTCCACGCCGGCGGGCGGGTCACCTTCCTCGACTTCGGCCTGGTCAAGTACTTCACGGCCGAGGAGATGCAGCCGCTGGCCGCGATGGTCAAGCACCTGTGCGTGGACTCCGACCCCGAGGCGTTCCGCCGGGCCATGGTGCAGGCCGGCTTCCTGATCCCGGACGCGCCGGTGTCCACGCCGCTGGTCGTGGAGCACATGGCGGTGTTCTACGACACCGTCCGGGAGCGCGGCCCGGTGACCATGACCGGCGAGTACGCCTCCGCGGTGACCCGGAAGTTCTTCGACTTCCGCAGCCCGCTGGCCGCGTACGCCCGGATCCCCCGCTCCTACGTGATCCTGCAGCGGATCAACCTCGGCCTGTTCGCCCTGCTCGGGGACCTGCACGCGACCGCCGACTGGCGCGGCATCGCCGAGGAGATCTGGCCGTTCTTCCAGGGCCCGCCGTGCACGCCGATGGGGGCCGCCGAGGCCGCGTGGCGGTCACGGAGGACGGCGGGCATGAACGCCGGTCCGTTCGGTCGATAAAAGATTTTCTTACCGAACGGACCGTGCTCCCAGCGTGCCGTCAGAAGAACGGCGGCACCGGGGGGAGGTCGAACGGCCGCAGGTACCGCGCCGGGGTGTAGCTGATGAAGGCAGGCGCGACGTTGGTGGCTCCGGTGAAGACGTTGTACGCGGGGCCGAGAGCCGTAGCCTCGGCGTTCAGGCCGGCCGGGCTCGGGACGTTCCAGTGCCCGGTGGACAGGCGGTTCAGCAGCGTCTGGGCCGCGGTGATGGTCTCGGCCGGGGTGAACGCGCAGTGCCCGGCGCGGTTCACGAAGATCTGCCGCAGCAGGTTTCCGTTGCCGTCACGGTCGACGACGCTCTTGTAGGCCTGCTCGTTCTCCGGCACGACCAGGCCGTCTCCGGTGGTGTGCATGGTGAGGACGGGGATCGAGATTTCGCCATTGAAGGCGATGTTCTTGGCCAGGTAGGCAACGGCCGAGGGCTTCGCGCTGATCCGGGGGGCGCTGTTCAGCGTCACCAGGTCCTTGGTCAGGCTGAGCCCGGCGGTCTTGTACAGCGCCGTCACCTCTTTCAGGTCGACCGACTTGGCCAGGTCGGTGAAGTAGTTCACGCCGGTGTTCCAGGACACGTTGCCGCCCGCCCGGGCCTCGAGCTCGGCGCGGAAGGCCAGGACGAACGGGAAGGTGACCTCGGTGTCCCACAGGAACTGGTTCTGCTCCTGGGCGGCGTAGTCGGTCGCGGCGGGTTCGGGTGAGAGCGGGGTGAACCAGCCGGGGGTGTCGCCGAGCGCGGCGACCAGGGCCAGGCGGGCCCGGCCCTGCGCGGTCTTCTGCGCCGCGGCCACGGCGGCCTCGCCGGCGTTCAGGTTGGCCGTGGCGTTGGTGAGGCCGATGTTGACGACCTGGATATTCGGGGCGATCAGCTGCTGGAACGCGAACGCCGCGTCGAGCGCGGTGTTCCAGGTGGCCACGCCGCCGGAGAGCACGCCGCACATGGGCAGCGCGGCGTTGAACAGGTTCGGGTAGTCCTGGATCAGCCCGGCGGTGATGATGCCACCCAGGGAGTGCCCCCACGCGATCGTGGTGCGCGGCTTGCCGAAGGCCTGGTCGAAGGCGTTCAGGGTGTTGACCTGGTCCGGCAGCGCCTGCTGGATGGCCCAGCCGGTGCTGGCGTAGGACGATCCGGCCAGGGCGTAACCGTGGCTGAGCAGCCACTGCCCGGTGACCGGGTCGCCGACGTCCGTGGCCGGGTTGGGAGAGCCGGGTACGACATAGCCGTGGCTGTACAGGAACAGCGTCCCGTTCCAGGCGCCGGCCGGGCACTGGATCTCGTACGTCGCGCCGTCGCTCAGCGTTCCGGTCACAGGGGTCGCTGAGCC
>Ga0208603_1000110_pt1 | contig 12955 bp, 14 predicted proteins | sample MicForSoSWNC24_M_FD_188001 | JGI IMG/M metagenome (GOLD analysis project Ga0208603, IMG submission 188001) | Forest soil microbial communities from Harvard Forest Long Term Ecological Research site in Petersham, Massachusetts, USA - MetaG HF008... | ecosystem: Environmental > Terrestrial > Soil... | reverse complement strand
AAAACGGTCATCGTAACGGGGGCTTCGCAAGGTATCGGAGCTGCGGCAGCCCAGTTGTTTCTTGATCGCGGATACAATGTGGTCGCAAACTCGCGGAACATTACCAAAGCAAATCCATTCGCAGCAGCGGCGAATGTTGCACTCGTCGATGGAGACATCGGCGACCCGCGCACGGCCGCAAAGATTGCGGATACTGCCGTATCGCGATTCGGCCGGATCGACGTGCTGATTAACAATGCAGGTGTTTTTATTCCGAAGCCCTTCACCGAATACACGACCGAAGACTTCAACACTTTAGTGTCCACGACGCTTGCAGGTTTTCTGTACGTGTCACAGCTCGCCGTAAAACAAATGTTGCGGCAGCGATCGGGCAACATCGTCAATGTGTCGACTACCCTGGTTGACCAACCGGTCGCAGGCGTAGGGGCGGCCGTTCAAATCATGATGAAGGGCGCCTTGCACGCGGTGACACGCGCCCTGGCCATTGAATACGCGCAGGAAGGCATTCGCGTAAACACGGTAGCGCTGGGAGTGATCGATACTCCCATGCATAAACCGGAAACCCATGGCTTTCTCAAAGGCCTGCACCCGGTGGGCAGAATCGGTGAAATCAAAGAAGTCGTCGACGCAATTTTGTTTCTGACCGACGCCACGTTCACCTCGGGCGAAATATTGCACGTGGATGGCGGCGCGCACGCGGGCAAATGGTGACCGGCCGGCGCACGGAGAAAAAATAAGGGATGACCACTTATCAAAAAACCAACGCAGTAGCTGCTTCCACCCAAGAAGTCACTAAGGTGCGGTACACCGCCAAGACCCACACTTCGGGCGGTCGGCGCGGCGGCTCCTCCCACAGTGATGATGGCCGCTTGGATGTTAACTTCTCGGCTCCGGGAGTCCCGGGAACTGGCACCAATCCGGAGCAGTTGTTTGCCGCCGGTTGGTCGGCCTGTTTCATTAGTGCGATGGGGCTGGTGGCCAACAGGATGAAGGTCAAACTTCCGGCTGACGTAGCCGTCGATGCCGAAATAGACCTGTGCAATTCCGGCGACGTTTACTTCCTCCGAGCACGGCTTAACGTCAGCCTGCCGGGCTTGGAGCGCGAAGTCGCCCAGGCCATTGTGGACGCCACGCACGGTGAGACTTGTGCATATTCCAACGCTACACGGGGCAACCTCGAAGTTACCGTCAACCTCGTGTAAGCCGGACCTGTAGCGGAACGTTCTACAAGGACTGGGTCGGCTCTCGCGAGCTGAAGAGGGCAAGGTTTTATGGGCAAAAGACTCGCTCTGTCGGCAATTCGCCTGTTGGTGTCCGTGAACCTTCTGTATGCCGCCATCTATCTGAAGTTCGCGGGAGCGCCAGCTTCGGTGGCCCTGTTCACGCGGATGTCGCAAGCGGTCCACGGGTTGATACCTCAACCGGTATTTCGGCTAGGGTCAGGAGCGTTCGAGACGGTGGGGGCGGTTCTGTTCCTGATTCCGAAGACAGCCAGATTGGGAGCGGGATTGATTGTTGTGTGGATGACGGTCGTAATTCTCAGCCACATTTTCGTGTTGGGATATGGCTGGTTCTTCGTCGATGCTCTCATGGTGATGCTCCTGGCTATGATTTATCTTGCGGCTGGTGGTCAACCCGATCGCAGCTATTAGGGCGTCGGTCTCGATAGACGGCGTTCGGGTCGGGGGTGAAGGCGTGCGCCACCGACTCGTTCTTGAAGCGAAAAAGGAGATTCGGGCCTACAATTGCCGTCCAAGGTTCGAGGAGACCTTCTCATGAAGAAGACAGCGGGACTGCTGGCATTATTGCTGCTGGGTGCCAGCGGGGCTGCGCAGCCACAGGAAGCAAAGCCAGCGGAACATCACTCCATCGCTCAAGTGCTGGACCACGGCGTCTCCGGTGTGGAAGGCGAGTTTGTTCCGGCAGCCGAAGCCATGCCGGAGGACAAATACTCCTTTGCACCTACGAGCGGCGAATTCAAAGGTGTGCGCACGTTCGCTCAGCAGGCCAAGCACGTGGCCGCGGTCAACTACCTGGTGGGTTCAGCCATCCTGGAAGAAAAACCACCGGTGGAACTGGGCAGCGAGAACGGCCCGGATCAAATAAAAACCAAGGCGGATATCGTAAAATTTCTTAAGGACTCGTTCGCGTACGTCCACAGAGCTGTGCGTAGCATTAATGATGGCAATCTGCTGTATCCCATCAAGAGTCCCTTCGGGGAAGGAATGGTGACGCGCCTGGGGATGGCCACACTGATCGTGGGGCATTGCTTCGACCACTACGGCCAGATGGTGGAATACCTGCGGATGAACAACATTGTGCCGCCTGCCAGTCGCCAGTGACCGCGGCTACGGCTTCTCAAGCCGTCAACGACCGGCGGCCTTCGCGCGGGCGCGTCCCTGCTGATAAATGGTCAGACTGACGAATGCCGCTTGGACGAGTGGGGCGGAGACTCCGCGTTTCCGCCCGCGTTCTACCAAATCACGAAGAATAGTGTCCGCTTCGACGGGCGCCTGTTCTGTGAGGTCGCGATACATCGACGAGGTCAACGTGGAACCCGATGCAGTAAGTTGAGGGCTCTTTTTTGCCAGGAACGTCTCCGACATCGGATAGCCGCAAGCACCCGCGATTGCGGCGCATTCACGAAGTACCGAGAGAGCTAACTGGGCGCCACCGGGTACCGCCGCGATTTCGCCGATATTTCCGCGAAGCAAACACGTGATGGCTCCCACGCTGGCCAACCATACCCACTTCTGCCACATGTCCCGCAAGATGTCGGCGGAAATGGCTGCCTCAAATCCAGCCTCGCTAAACACCTGATGCACCGCTTCTATGCGCGAGGTCTTCTTCCCGTCCAGTTCGCCATAGGTGAGACTCTGGAAATCGGCAAGCTGGACTATCCTGCCTTGCGAATCGATCTCAGCGGAAACGTAGCAAACCCCACCTAATACAGCATGTTCGCCGAACTTCAGCGCCAGCGCGTCCAGGTGATGCATGCCGTTTAGCACTGGAATGATGACCGTCTGTGGCCCGACAGCGGGCGCGAAATCATCGATCGCGCCGGCGAGGCTGTAACCTTTTACGCTCAAAAAGATAACGTCATACGGGGATGCAATCTGAGCTGCCGTTATTGTTTTGGGTCGAACGGTGAAATCCCCATGCATCGGGCTGAGAATCCGCAACCCTTGGGCCTGGAGTTGCTCGGCTCGGTTTGGCCGGACTAGAAATGTTACGTCGCGACCTGCCTGTATTAGACGGCCTCCAAAATAGCCACCGACTGCGCCAGCGCCAACGACTAGAATTCGCATATCGCCATGCCTCCGGACATAGTCACTATGGTCTTGGACACCTGTTCCGCAAGCTTCGCGCGAACTTCATCGGACAGCGTTTCTCTGGTAGACACTTCGACAGTTGGCATAAGTCGCGCCTTCGTAGGTTGGAAGCGTATGGGCGCGGATTAGACGCTTGTTTTTTGATTCGCGCTTATTTTTCGTGGTAGACCGAGGCCGTCGCTTCTTCTATGGACGTCCCATGATGTGCACATGCGCGTACGGTGTTCCGGCCCACATGATGTAGGCCCCCTTCGGCCGGTGTGTGGTCGGCAGGCCCGTGGTTTTGGGGTCGAACGGCCACATAATCATCCAATGCGGACCGATGGCAATGGCCGGACTGGTGGTGTCATACGGATCGGAGTCGCTTCGCTGGGTGGCTCCCGCCAGCATGTAGGTTATGCCCGGGACCGTGTTGGTCGGCTTGGGCTTGTGTTCGGCGAAATCCTTGAACCATTGCATGGACGCTTCGTCCGCGCACATGGCGGGCTGCCCAACTCCTGCGGGATCGCCCGGCATGCAGGTAAATCCGTTGGTACCGGCGCGCAAAACGGTCATCTTGCCGTGACCGTCCATTTCCGCTACGGTCGCAGCCTTGGCCACATCGGGCGGCGCCGCCGAAAGCGCGCGCGCGATTTTAGTTTGCGTAAGCTCGTCGGAAGATACAGCCGATAATTGTGCTGTGTGCGCTTGCGCAGCTGCTCGCAAACCAACGCCGGCAATGACCAGCGCGGCCAACGTCGCCAGGACGCCCGACCTTCCTTTCATATGGAACATAAGGACCTCCTCATGCTTTCCAGTGATCCGCCTATCAAGTAGTTCGATGCAGATGCGACCGTTCGGTCGCATATTTATTGCACAGCCGGGTGTGGAAAGTATAGGGAGGGCCTACCTTGTCTGTAGTATTTTTGTAGTATTGCTGTTCCATGGTTTCCGCTCTACCGTGTCCCCGAAAGTGAGACCCATGCCTCTCCCAACTGAACCAATCGGTAGTATCCCGCGCCCTGCAGACTTGCTCCAGGCAATGCACGAGCATTCGATCGGGAAGATTTCCCGGGAACAACTACGCGACGCCGAGGACGCAGCGCTGCGCGATGCCGTCGCAGGCTTTGAAGAAACAGGCTCACCAATCATCACGGACGGTGAGCAGACCAAACCTAGCTTCGCTACCTACCCCCTCAGCGGACTCAACAATCTAGCCGCTGACGGCGTCGTCATTCCATTCGCGGATGGACACACACGGCAGCTGCCGAAATTGACCGCCGGTCCATTTCGATACGGCGTTCATGCGGTGACTTACCTCAAGGCCGCCCAGCGGTATGCCCACCGGCCTGTAAAACAGGCCGTGATTTCTGCATCGGCGCTAAGTTTGCTTTATCCGCAGAACGGTCTCTCCAACTATCCGCGCGATACTTTCCTTAGCGATCTTGTTGGCGAAGCAGCACAGGACATACAAGAGTGCCTTGATGCGGGTGCTCCTTGCGTACAGATTGACTTCACCGAGGGCAGATTGGCCCTCAAGCTCGATGCTTCCGCTGGCATCCTGAAAGCCTTCGTTGAGTTGAATAACCGTGTGCTCGACCGCTGCACTCTCGAGCAGCGCCAAAGGATTGGCGTTCATACCTGTCCGGGTGGCGATCGTGACTCAACTCACAGCGCGGATGTGGATTACGTGAAGCTCCTCCCGTTTCTGTTTCAACTGAATGTCGGACGATTCTACATTCAGCTGGCGAGCGAAGCCGATCGCCGCCGCGTCCTGAAAACCGCACAAAGCCTTCTTAAATCTGGGCAGATTCTTTTCGTCGGCGTGATCGATCCAATCAATCCAAAAATAGAGCCGCCCGAAGAGGTGCGCGATCGCGTGCTCGAAGCCGCTGAATTCATCCCGGTCGTAGCGCTTGGCACCACCGACGACTGTGGCTTTTCCCCGTTTGCCGATGACACGTCCACTTCGCGCGAGATCGCATTCGCCAAAGTGCGCAGCCGCATCGAAGGAACTCGCTTGGCTTCGGAAGCTCTCGGAATCTAGCCTTTCTTACAAAGGACCCGCTTTCTTCCGTTCCGCCATCCACCTCGTCTCGGGTAAGCCGGGTGCTCCATCCTTTCCGCACTTCGGGAGCGGTGGGGGCTTTGTACAAATACATGACACTCGCCGCCCGGCCCATCCCCGCAACCACTAGCCCAACCGAACATCTTATGGTTTGATTGACGCGCCAGTCCGCCACATCTCAAAGGAGCTCGCGATGAAAATCGCCGCCGCCATTTCGCGCTACATTCTCGGCATCCTCTTCACCGTCTTCGGACTCAACGGCTTCCTCCATTTCATCCCTTCGGGGACCATGCCTCCGCTGGCCATGCAGTACGTCACCGTGCTGGCCACCTCCCACTACACGGTCGCCATTTTTGCGGTCCAGGTTGCTTGCGGAATCCTTTTCCTGGTCAATCGCTACATTCCCCTGGCGCTCACCCTCATCGGTCCCGTAATCGCCAACATCCTCATCTTCCACGTCCTGATGCTCCCCGCTGGCATAGGCCCAGGTCTAATCGTCACCATCTGTTGGTTCATCCTGTTCTTGCAACACCGCCAAGCCTTCTCCGGCATCTTCCAAGCTCGATCATAGCGGCGGCCGCCGAATCACTTCCGAGGTGCGCGTGACACGCCCAGATCCCAATAACGCGCGCCGAACCGGCGCTAACTTTCGCTCGCCGCTATCGTCATACGACCAAATGCTCTCGCAAAAAATGGCGCACGCAAGGATTGGCGAGGCTCAGCGATGAATCAAGGCAAAATCACACGGAGGGAATTGCTGCAAGCATCTGCGGCCGTAAGCTGCCTCGCAGCGGTGCCATTCGCGCAGTCCGCCTCCAACGAGCTCGTCACTCCCGCCGCAGAATATTTCAAGCATTTTGCCGCGCTTTCGAAACTATCCATCGCCGTGGCCAATGCCATGCCCGCAAGCGAGTACGGCTTCCGGCCGCATCCCGAATCCATGAATTTCGGCGAGCTGATGGCGCATATCGCCGCCACCAACTACCAGTTCTGCGCCGGGCTGAAAGACGCCGAACCGCCGGCGATGCCCTCGCCCACAGCGAAAGAGGGTTATGTCAAATTTCTTAGCGATTCCTTCGAATATTGCGCGGCGGTCATTTCCAGCGCCACCGAACAGCAATTGCGAACGCCGCACAATTCCCCTGACGGGCGCATGCCGGGACGCGACGTGTTGCTGGCCATGTACGTCCACGTCGCCCATCATCGTGGCCAAGCGGAAATCTATCTTCGCGACAGGGGCATTCGCCCACCGTCTTACATAGTCTAATCGATCATCCCGAACACGAGAGGCGGGTGGCCGACCCTTGCAGCACGGGCAAGCGACGGCCATTAGGTTTTTAGGAGTGCCGCATCCCTTTGCGTTGTCGGCAAGGGGTGCGCGGCTCCGAACTTCCTGACGGCAAGTCCAGGTTTCGTCGTCCCTAACGACGATGGACGCCAGTCTTCTGCCCTACGATTTTTTCTCCCTTGAAATTTACCGAAGCCGGCGCAACTGACACCTATGAGAATCATCGCGCCGGATCTACTTTTCTGCTTCATCTTGGCGGTTACGGCCTGGATCATGAGCAAGATTGAAGGCCGCAGGCTGGCCCAATATGGCCTTCCCAGGAGCGAAGCGCTGAGGAAAAACTTTAGGGTAGGACTATTGATAGTCCTGCTCGCTACCAGCAGTACGGTGCTTGTAATTTTCGCCTTGCATGGCGTGCGGTTCACAAGTGCGGCGATCCATGGCACCGCGTCGTAATTTATAGAAAACACACCCGCCGCTCGCCTCAATCGCCAACTTTCAAGCATTTCTTTGTCGCCACGCTGCATATACTCATAGGGCAAAGCAGCGGTAGAAAAGGCGTCTGCGTGCTTGCGGGAGTCGTATCGTACATTTCAGGCAATTCGGGGCATTTTCGGGCGTGCAGAGCTACATGTACTTGTACTCCACCTGATGCGCGGCCCGTCTTCGGTTGGCAATTTTTATCGACGCCCTCTTAGAGATTGGGCCAAGTTGTGGGGCTCGGGGTGCGAGGTCCGGCTCGCGAAATCCGGAAGAATGCGGGGGTACGTCTCGGGAGTGGGGCAACCGGCGCTGCGGCGGCCAGAGGATCCAACACTGCCAAGCCAGCAGACAAGGGCTGCTGAAGTGACCGGAGATGGGAAGACTGCTTCCGCGCTATGGGTAGCGAGGTAGCGATAATGAAGAAAATCTATCGTTTTGCGGCAGTGGTGTGGATTTCCGCGCTGGCGATTCCCTTCTGTGCCCAACGCGCGGCCGCACAAGCCGATTACACGGTTGTCAACGTGCAAGACGGCGGAGCGATCGCCGGGGTCGTGAAATGGTCCGGGCCGGTGCCGAAGGTTCCCAAGCTGCCCATCACAAAAAATCAAGACGTTTGCGACCCGGACTCGCAGAAAACGCGCGACCTGGAACGATTGGTGATTGGGTCGGACGGCAACGGCGTCGAGAATACCGTGGTGTATCTCCGCGGCATCACCAAGGGCAAAGCGATGGACTTGCCCGAGGTGCGCCAGCAACTGAACCAGAAAACTTGCCGCTACATGCCGCACATCATGCTGGTGCCGCAAGGCTCGCCGCTGAAAATCGAAAACAGCGACCCCGTGCTGCATACGGTGCAGATGTTTGGCGTGGCCACCAACAACATTCCCTTCCCCTTCCAGAATCAGTTCATTCCCGTGGCGATGCAGCGCAACGGCGTGGTGGAACTGAAATGCAACGCCGGTCACGTGTGGATGAACGCGAACGCTCTGGTGGTGAAGCATCCTTACTACGCGGTGACCGACGAGCACGGCGCTTACAAACTTTCGGACGTTCCTCCGGGCGAATACGAAATCGTGGCGTGGCATGAGGGTTGGCAGATTCTGTCCGAGGCGAAAGTGCTGGACGTGGGCGCGCAAGTGGAAGTGAAACGGCCGATATACAGCGCTCCTGTAACGTGGTCGAAGAAAGTGACGGTGAAGCCGGGCGAGCCCACCGTAGTGGATTTCACAATTTCGGAAAAGCACGAATAAGCCTTTCCGGCGCTGCGCCGTAGCTGAAGCTACGGCCTACAAAGATCCTCGAGTCATCGCGATGGCACCTTAGCTGCGCGAATCGCTTTACGGCGCACCTTCAAAGTGCCGGCGACCCACAGTCACATCTCGTTTCGCACTCTTGAAATTATTTTTGTGCTATAGCGTATAAATCTGGTGAGAGGACCGCTCCATGCTGCCCGTGCCGTTTGCAGGACACCTTGGCTACGACGCGATCTTCATCGTTACGTATGCTGCTTGGCTGCTCTTCGAAATCATTACCGGAAAGGCTCGTAAATCCAGCGATCCGAAGAAGGCGCGTGACCGCGGTTCGTTCCGGTTTCTCATCATAATGATATGGGCAGGAATCGCACTGGCGTTTACCGCCTGTTTTGGCCTGCAGCAGGCGGCAATCCCGTGGATGCGCACGGAACTTTTCCTTGCGGGGATCGCGCTGATGTGGGCGGGCATCGCGTTTCGCTATTACGCCATGCGCGTGCTGGGGCGCTATTTTACTTTTCAAGTGGACGTGCACTCGGGACAAACCGTAATCGAAGCGGGGCCGTATCGCTACATCCGGCATCCTTCGTATACCGGCGCGCTGATTACAGTGCTGGGCCTCGGCCTGGCGCTGGGAAATTGGGCGGGGATTCTCGCAATGCTCGTGTGCATCGGCATTGGATACGCCTACCGCATCCACGTAGAGGAAGCCGCGCTGATCGCAGCGTTGGGCGAGCCCTACAAGGATTATATGAGACGCACGCAGCGGCTCGTGCCGTTCGTTCTCTAATCGGCGAAAGGATGCTTGCGCCTCTCTTCCTCGGGTTCCAGAGGCGGCGTGAACGTGGACAGGTTTCCGGGTCCCTTAATCACGGACATCGTGCCGACCTTCGGCAATTTCTTCACGCTGAGCTTCAACTTGCCGGCCTTGCCTAGCTTCTTTGGACGCATCTCCGATTCTCTCTCCGTCGCGATTGAACACGATTGAAAACGTTACACCATTCAACACCAGTACCCCGGGGTTAGGCAAGCCTCGCCTCTTGTAACGGCGTTCTTAGACGCCATTGATACATGCCGCATCCTGATGGCGCACCAATGCGCCATTACGAGGACTCAGAAATCCGCGACGCGCGGCAAGCGTGATTTAGGTTGCGGTGCTCGTCAAGCGCGGGATTAGCAGGTGGAAGAATTGGTCGGGGTTTACGCCTACTGCTACTTTTGCGTTGGGCTTGAATGGCTCTTCGGGCGCGGACGGGCCTGGCATGCTGGTGTCCATGGGCGGGGATTTGCGGACGGGCGCGTGACCGTCGTAGCCGAGGGTTTGGCCGGCGGTCCATTCGCCGGTGGTTTCGACCTCGACGTAATAGTCTTTCAGGGTGATCACGTCAGATTCGATGAGCGACGCGACTGTCAACGCGTCGTGCAACGCAATCACGGTGACTTCTCCGCCGTGCTTCATGCGTTCCCATGTGGCGCGCATGATTTTCCCCGCCGCTTGGCTGACGGGATTTTTCGCAGCTTCGAGCTGCTGGATTTGTGCCTCGCTGAGCAGGCATTTGCGCGTGACGTCGAGTCCGACCACGGTGAGCGGGATGTGGGCGTCGAACACGATGCGCGCCGCTTCGGGGTCCACGTACAAATTGAATTCCGCCGCGGGCGTGATGTTGCCGCCGGAGAGCGAGCCGCCCATGATGGCGATCTGCGGAATCATGGCAGCGAGTTCGGGATCGTCACGCAGCGCGAGCGCGACGTTGGTTAGCGGACCGACGGCGACGATCATGATCTCGCCGGGATTTTCGCGCACGATGCGGCGAATGATTTCTGGCGCGGCTTCGCGCACCGGCTTTATTTTGGGGTCGGGGAATTCCACGCCTCCGAGACCGTTTGCGCCGTGAACGTGGCCGGACGTCACCAGGCGACGCACGAGCGGATGGCTTGCGCCCGCGGCGACGGGCACGTCCGTGCGATCCGCGATTTCGACGAGGCGCAAAGCGTTGGGCAGAGTGAAATCCAGCGGCACGTTGCCGCAGACCGGCGTGATGGCTTCGACTTTCAGCTCGGGTGACCGCAGAGCGAGAAAGATCGCCATGGCGTCGTCAATGCCGGGGTCGGTATCGATGATGATGCGGCGTGGCTTGGCCGGCGCGGTTGCGCGCACGGAATCTTTCGAGGTGGCGGCGTTCGACGTCACCTTGACGGATGAAGACTTCGCGCGGGTGTGTGGGTCTTCGTCCCCCGCCAATTCCCGCGCCGAAGCGGGCAATTGGGCCGCCAATCCGCTGATGGCACCTGCAATCGCGAGACCGGTTGAATTAGCCAAAAATTTGCGACGGGACCATGGAGACAGTTTCAGTGCGCTGGGTTCAACCTCTTTGCAGTTTCCTTCTGCTTGCGATTTCCCATCCCCACGCGATTCGCGATTCATGAGGCTCCTTCCCCGATTAACGAAAAATGGTGCGCCGGGATTCTATCGCGTCACAGAAATTGATGCATAGAACAAAGTGACCCGCCACAAAGGAGCCGCCGCCGATTTGGCCTTGTGGTGAACATTTTTTCGCGCGGTTGCGTATTTCTTCTAGGCCGGAGGCAAGACCGATGACGCGTACTTGTGTGCTTTTCGCGATTAGCGTTGGATTGCTTGTGCTGGCGGCGACGGCGCAAAACGTCACGGTGAAACGGCTGGATGGCAGCACGATCACGCCTGCCGAGATTGATGCCACGGTTACGCGGGTGATGCACGCGGCGGAGGTTCCCGGCGCGGCGATCGTGCTTTTCAATGATGAGAAGGTGGCGTACCTGAAAACCTATGGCGTGCGCGACAAGGACCAGAACCTGCCGCTCACGGCGAATTCGGTGATGACGGCGGCGTCGCTGAGCAAGGTCGCGTTTGCGTACATGGTGATGCAGTTGGTTGACGAAGGATCGCTCGAGCTTGACAAGCCCGTGTACGAATACCTGCCTAAGCCCTTGCCGGAATATCCCAATTACGTTGATCTGGCGCGCGACCAGCGCTACAAGAAAATCACGGCTCGGATGTTGCTGGACCACTCCAGCGGGTTTCCGAATTGGCGATGGATTAACGGCGACCGGAAGCTGAACATCAATTTTGAGCCGGGCGCGCGATTCGCTTATTCCGGCGAAGGAATCGATCTGTTGCAGCTGGTGGTGGAGACGATCACGAACACTCCGCTGGAAGAGTTGATGCAGAAGCGCGTCTTTCAGCCACTGGGCATGACGCGTACAAGTATGATGTGGCAAAGCCGCTTCGATTCAGACTACGCCAACGGATGCGACGAGTATGGCCGCTCGCTTGGACCGGAAAAGCGCAAAACCGCTGACGCGGCCGGCTCGATGCTGACGACTCCCGCGGACTTCGCGCGGTTTATGGAAGCTGTCCCGCAGGAAAAGGCGCCCGCGGGAAAGGGATTGCTGTCGCACAAGACGCGCGAGCTGATGCTCAGTTCGCAAGTTCAGATTTATTCGAAGCATGAGTTCCCTACCCTCGTGAGCGAAACGACGGATGAAAACAAAATCATTCGCCTGAGCTACGGACTCGCGTGGGGGCTTTACTGGACTCCTTACGGGAAGGCGTTTTTTAAGGAAGGACACGCTGAAGGGTGGCGGAACTATACGGTCTGCTTCGATGAGAAGAAGGTGGGAATTTTGATCATGACTAACAGTTCGAACGGCGAGGGCATTTACAAAGAGCTGGTCGAGACTCTGCTCAAGAATCCCTACACGCCTATCGAGTGGGAGGGGTTTACTCCTTACGATAAGCTGCCGCCGCGTCCGCCGCTTAAGCAGCATAAGGTGATCGTGGTTGATGCTAAGGTGCTCGAAGGGTACGTCGGGAGCTACGGCTTGCCGCCGAATGTCGTTCTGAAGATTACGCGAAGCGGCGATCACCTGGCGATGCAGGAAAATGACGAGCCGGTGCAGCAGCTTCTGGCCGAAGGCCCGCGCGCGTTCTTTTCGGAGATGGCAGATGACGTGTACACCTTCGAGGTAGACGCCCAAGGCCGGGCTACCGTAATGACTGTGCGCACCGACGGCCGGGATATTCCGATCAAACGTCTCCCCTAAGGCCTGTCGCAGATGGTGGGTCATCAGTTTCCGGTTCCCCGCTGAGTGGTCGGACCGGACTTCGCCGGATTCACTCAACCCAGTGAAAGCCGCTACTGACGAGCCCGAACTTGAGTGTGGGTGTAATGTTCGATTTGCGCAGTTAATAAACGAAGTACTATTGCTCTGGACCGTCGCTCCACCCTATCTTCGAATTACGTCCATTGACCAATTCCTGACGTTTCGCGAGGAGATCCCTATGGTTGAACGCCGCCGTTGCAAGCGCTTTCCGTTTACGATTCCCGTCAAGGTTTACGGGCGGAGTCCTCGGAACCATCCCTTCCGAGCTGTAACAGCTACAATGGCAGTCAGCTTATACGGTGGGCTGCTCGATATGAAACCGCGCGTAAAACTCGGCCAAAAGATCCTGGTCGTCAATACATTCACTCAGGAAGAGCGCGAATGCCGTGTAGTGTACGTCGATTCGAAACAG
>Ga0208603_1000109_pt1 | contig 13012 bp, 9 predicted proteins | sample MicForSoSWNC24_M_FD_188001 | JGI IMG/M metagenome (GOLD analysis project Ga0208603, IMG submission 188001) | Forest soil microbial communities from Harvard Forest Long Term Ecological Research site in Petersham, Massachusetts, USA - MetaG HF008... | ecosystem: Environmental > Terrestrial > Soil >... | reverse complement strand
AAGTGATTTATCCTTCCACTCCGTCGGATGCCAAGGGCCTTTTGAAATCGGCCATTCGCGACAATAATCCCGTGCTCTTTTTCGAACACAAATTCCTGTACCGCCGGCTAAGGGAAGAAATGCCCCCCGGCGATTACACAGTGCCCATCGGGAAAGCGGCAGTGCGTCGCGCGGGCCGAGACTTGACGATCATCAGCTACGCCGCGATGGCGCACACCGCGATGGAAGCTGCCGAACAGCTCGCGAAGGAAGGCATCGACGCGGAAGTAATCGACCTGCGCACCCTGCTGCCCCTGGACGAGGAAACGATTCTCGCTTCGGTGAAAAAGACCAATAAGTTGTTGATTGTGCATGAAGATACTCGCACGGGCGGCATTGCCGGCGAAATTGCCGCCATCGTTTGCGAAGGCGCTTTCGAGGATCTCGACGGGCCCATCGAGCGCGTCACCGCGCTGGACACGCCCGTGCCTTACTCACCCCCGCTTGAAGAACATTTTTTACCGAACACCGAAAAAGTGATTGCGGCCGCGCGCAAGCTTGCAAAATACTGACGCGGACGAAGGCAGGATGGACGATGGGAAAGACCAAAGGCGTGAACCAGGCGGAGTTCGAAGTCGGCAGCGAAGTGCGCATCTCGGACCGCGCGTTCCTCGAGGAATTCCTCGAGGCCGGGCAATACCACAATGAGCTCGAGCCCGAGCAGCTCGAATTTGCCGGGCGCACCGCGAAGGTGAAGGCCGTCGAATTTTTTCACGGCGGCGACGAGATTTACACCCTGGAAGGCATCCCGGGTGTCTGGCACGAGGAATGTCTGGCTGCCGCCTGAAGGCCGCGCCAGCGATTTCACAGGAGAAGAACATGGCTGTTGACGTCATCATGCCCCAAATGGGCGAAAGCATTTTTGAAGGCACCATCACCAAGTGGCTCAAGAAAGCCGGAGACAAAATCGAGCGCGATGAGCCGCTGTTTGAAATTTCCACGGACAAAGTGGACGCTGAGATTCCCTCGCCTTCGGCGGGTGTGCTGAAAGAAATCAAGGTCAACGAAGGGCAAACGGTTCCGATTCAGACCGTGGTCGCGGTGATTGACGCCGATGGCGCCGCCGCAGGTTCTGCTGCTCCGGCCGCCTCCGTGCCCGCCAAACCTGAAGCTGCGAAGCCCGCGCCTGCTCCGGTGAAAGCGCAAGCGCCGTCCGCCCCCGAGGCTAAATCTGCTTCGCCGGCGGTCCAACCCCCGGCTGCCGCCAACGGGGAAAAAGTACGCAGCTCGCCACTCGTGCGTAAAATCGCGCGCGAGCACAACATTGACGTCTCGCAGGTCCCCGGCACGGGCGCCGGCGGACGCGTCAGCAAGCATGACATCCTGAACGCGGTCGAAGGCGGCGCGGGCGCCGTGCGAACTTCAGCGCAGGTACCCGCAGTGAGCGCCGTGCCGAGTGCGGCTCCGGCTCGGCCGTCCGCCCCTCCTCCGGCAGTGGGCGGCGCATCCGCGTCCGCCGTTCTCGAAAATGCAGTGCCGCGCGAAAAGATGTACTTCGGCCACTACGAAGTTCAACCGATGTCCGTGATGCGCCAGCGCATCGCAGAGCACATGGTGCTCTCGAAGCGCGTTTCGCCGCACGTCTATTCTGTCGACGAGGCGGACATGACCGCGATCGCCACCCTGCGCGCCAAAATGAAGAATAAATTCGAGGAAAGCACCGGCACGAAGCTCACCTTCATGCCTTTCTTCGTGCGTGCCGCCGTGGAAGCCCTGCGCGCGTTTCCCACAGTGAACTCTTCGGTGGACGGCACCAACATCGTGTTGCACAAGGAGTGCAACATCGGCATCGCCGTGGCGCTGGACTGGGGCTTGATTGTTCCGGTGATCAAGAATGCCGAAGAAAAGAATTTCCTGGGCATTGCCCGGACGATGAACGATCTGGCCGAGCGCGCCCGCGCCAAGAAACTGAAACCCGAAGAAGTCGCCGAAGGAACTTTCGCCATAACCAACCCCGGCGTTTTCGGCGGCCTGTTTGGCCTTCCGGTGATCAATCAGCCCAACGTTGCCATTCTCGGCCTCGGCGCGATTGAAAAGCGGCCGGTGGTGATCGACGACGCGATTGCCATCCGCTCCATGGTCTACCTGACACTCTCCTACGACCATCGCGTGGTGGACGGCGCTGTCGCCCACCAGTTCATGGCCAAGCTGAAGCACACGCTGGAGAACTGGACGGAAAGCATTCTCTAGGCGCCGGCGTGGTTGGCTGTCGGTTCAGAGTCGAAAGTCGACGGTTAACAGTTGACAGCTGAAAGTGAACCCTCCGGGCCCGCCGCCTAGCGCCGGTCAATTTCTTTCTTTGAACTATTGACTGTGAACTTTCAACTCCTCTTTATAGATGCTTTCAACTTTTGACTATGAACTTTCAACTGAACTCCTGGGGTTCTCCTCCCTGGAAAATCGACTTTCGTCCTCCTAAACGCGCGCTGCCCGATCGAGTGGACTTCGCCGTTATCGGCGCGGGCTTCACCGGCCTGGCTGCCGCGGCATGGTTGCGGCTGCTCGCGCCCGAAAAATCCGTGGCCGTTTTAGAAGCTTTTCACATCGGCGCGGGCGCGAGCGGGCGAACGGGTGGAATGGCCCTGTCGGACACGGCGGCGGGGGATCAGCGCGGTTTGGGCGACGTTCTGGCCGGGCTCGAAAAAATTCTGAAAAAGTTGCGCGCGAACTGCGACTTGCACCTTGGTGGCGCGTGGGAAATTGCGCGCAGTGGAAACACCGAGGGCCTGCGCACGTCCCTCGTTCAATGGAACGACTCCGGCACGCTGCGAGTGGTGAATGAGGTTCCCGGCGGCACTCTCGATCCCGGAAAGCTGGTCAGCGGCCTCGCGCGCGCCGCGCACCGGCAAGGAGTTCGCGTTTACGAAAATCATCGCGTCGCGAGCGTGGAGTGGAGCGCGACGCCCGAAATCCACGTAGGGGACGGTCGCGGTAACATTCGCAAGCTCACCGCCGCAAAAATCATTTTCGCGACCAATGCTCTGTCTCTTGACGTGTCGGGCCTGCGCGACGAAATGCATCCGCGCCTGACGCTTGCGGTCCTGGCTAAGCCCGTTAGTGAAAAGGTGCTTGCTGCAATCGGCCTCGGGGAAAGGAAGCCGTTCTACACCGTGGACTTTCCTTATCTATGGGGACGCGTGCGGCGCGACCGTTCCGTCGTGTGGGGCGCGGGCCTGGTGCAATCACCCGATGAAGACGACCTCGAACGCGTGGACATCGCCGCCCCGGAGCCTGCGCAGATTTTCGCCCGCCTCGAAGAGCGCGTCCGGCGTTTGCATCCTGCGCTCGAAAAGACAGAATTCACGCATCGTTGGGGCGGCCCGATCCTGTTTCGCGATTCCTGGAAGCCCGTCTTCGACTGGCATCCCCGAAATGTCGAACATGGCCGGAACGCTATCGTTGCAGGCGCCTACGCCGGACACGGAGTCGCGCTCTCCTCCTATCTGGGAACCTGGGCGGCGGAGGTTCTTCTCGGCAAGCGCAAGCTTCCTCGCTGGGGCGCAATCAAGACCTTACATTTAACGGAAAAAGTGAAGCAGGTGCCATCCCGCTTGCCCTGAGAATCGTGGCGAAGGGAGCCCGGCGAGGGATGTACTTTTCGAATTTTACGTTGTGGCGGCGGTCTTTTCAGACCGCCATCTTTGTCGCAGCATTACTGAATCCGCAAACGCAGCTCCTCAGCGAATCCCTCCACTTGATTCATCGGCCGAGTACCGCGCCGGATCGCTCGCCGATACACGAACACCCGCATCCCTGTAGAAGATGGCGCCCGTTGGTGTTGCAGGTCCACTTGTCAAGAACCAGCATGCCGCAGAACCGCAGGACGGACACACACACCGAGGCACTCCAAATGAACAAGGCACCAGTGTGCGCAGCAGCATAAAAGCACTGCTGCGGCCGTGCCACTACCGGCAAGATTTCGAAGCCAACCGTTCCGCTTGGGGACTCTTCCGGAAGGTTCAGCGCTTCTTGCGCTTGCCCCTCTTTTTCGTCGAGGCCTTTTTCTTCGCCGCTTTCTTGGGCTTGGCTTTAGCCTTTTTCTTCGGCGCAGCCTTCTTGGCTTTTTTCGCTTTGGGCGTGGCAGCCGGCTTGCGTGCGGGCGGAGCAGCGGGCTCTTCCTCTTCCGAATCGTCCTCGACGATGATCTCTTCCACTTCTACGACTTCTCCCTGAGGAACCTCTGCGCCTTCTTCCTCTTCCTCTTCGTAACGGGGCAGCTCGTCGTCTTCTTCATCATGCAGCTTGGCGTTGAACATCAAATCCCTCCCTGGGTTCCAGCATTACCGAACATCTATTAGGCCCTTGCGCGCTTATAAACGGAGTGCCGGAAGTTTGTCAAGCGACAAGGGATAGAAAAGACCAAATTGCTGTGGCTCGGTCGAGGGGATGCGGAAATCGCATGTAACAAAACGTAACGCCGCCCGGTAATGGGCGTGAAATGAGATACTTAATTAACGGAAGTACAAGCCGAACGGTCGCTGGTCTGTTATCGCTGGATGGTCAAAATGTCCCCGGCCTCAAGTGGCCGCTCGCCCAGAAAGGGGTTCGCGTCACGTAGGCTCTCGACGGTCGTCTTGTAAGCATGCGCGATGGAATACAAAGTCTCGCCTTGCTTCACCAAATGCCGTCGCGGCCCGGACTTGTCGGTCGAATTGCTGTCCGAGACGTCCTGAACTCGAGCATCATGGGATTGCAATTGTACCGACTTTGATTTCGAATGTGCGGAACTATCCGGCGCGCCGCCCGCATAGATTCGCAAGCGCGAACCTCGCGGAACTTTCGCGCCGCGTATATTGTTCCAGCGTTTCAACTCGCTGACGCTGACGTCGAAGCGCTCGGCAATTCCTTCCAAGGTGTCGCCGCGCACCACGCGATAATGCAGTAGGTGCACGGTCGGCGGCGCTGTCGGCACGTTCAGCATGAATCCGGCCGGAACAGTGGCGTGCGCTTCCAGATGGTTCGCGAGCTCGATGGCCGGCACCGTCACGCGATAGTGCCGCGCAATCTCCGAAATCGTTTCGCCCTCTTCGACGGTGTGCAGCCGCCAACTGGTCCACTTGTCTTCAGGGACTTGGTTGATGGCATTCAGCAACTTCTCGCCGTCGCCCGCTGGTAGCTTCAACTGAAAGTTGGGATCATTCGGCGTGACGTTCCGCAGTAGCTCGGGATTCATTTGCCGCAAATCATCAATGTCCGCGCCGGTTGCGTCCGCCACCAGATGCAAATCGATCGAATGGCTGGGGTGCACGATGTCCACTGGCGCGGGCTTCTCCGGCGCAATCTGCACGCCGTACAGCCCCGGATCCTTGGCTACCAGCGCCAGCGCGATGATGATCGGCACGTAATTCTGAGTTTGCTTCGGCAAGGCATGGCGTCTTTGCAGTTCCCAGAAATCCGCGTAGCCGGTCCGCTCGATGGCTTTCACCACATTCATCGGCCCGGAGTTGTATGCCGCCATCACCAGATACCAGTCGCCGAACATGTCGTAAAGATCGCGCATGTGCCGCGCCGCCGCGCGAGTGGCCTTTTCCGGATCGCTGCGTTCATCCACCCAATAGGTGCGGTCCAAGTCGTATTCTTCACCGCGGAAAGGCATGAATTGCCACAGTCCCCGCGCGCCCGCTCGCGAAACGGCCGTCGGCTGGAACGCCGATTCCGCTTGCGCCAGGTACATCAAATCCTGCGGCACGCCTTCTTCTTTCAGCACACGCCGGATCATCTCGTTGTATCGCCCGGAGCGATCCAGGCCGTGCTCGACCACGGCGTGCCCGCGCGTCGTTGAGAAAAAGCTCAGATATTGCAGCACCGAATCGTTCACCGTCAGCGGCAAATCGTGGTGCACGCGCATCAATTCCTGCTCTGCAGCATCCGCCAAACGCGGGTCGCCCGGCGGCAAGGTCATGTCAGTAAGCTCATCAATCGGCGCCGGCGTGCTGGGGTTCACTTCTTCATCGTCCGCGCCTTGCTCCGCGTTCACCTCGTATGAGTGCAAGGTTTCGCCGATTTGATCAAAAAGATCCGACAGTCGCGGATCGGAATCCACCTGGAAACCGCTGGCTACGATCAAATTCACCGCATGGTCATAGTCTTTGCGCGCTTTGTCGAAGTCTCCGGCCTTGTACTCTTTCTGCGCGGCATCGAAGCGCACTTGCACTTTTTCGATCAGAATATCGATGGCCGGCCGCGTGTCATACAAGGACGCTACCGAAATCGGCTGTGCTGGGAGGGGCAGCTTCTCGTGGACAAACTGTGGAACCGGCGCAGGGGTTGCCGCAGGCGCATGTGCCTTCGCTTTCGCTTGCTTCGTGGACACGGTGTCTTCGCAGCCGCCGAGAAAAACGATCACTCCAGCCGCAACACCCAACCTCAGAAACGTCCTCAGTTTCATAGTCTCCGTCCACCCTCGCGACGCGCAACACTTCTCCGCGAGTATCTATGGAGCAACTGCCGGTCCGTAGCTGCTCGAAACCAACGCGGCGCCGCGACATTCGCCCCTCTTCAGGGGTATCGCGAATCTTACGAGCAACCTACCATCCGGTCAATGGCCTTGCCGTACCAGCCATTGGCATAATCGGGACATCGAGTACTAGCGTTTCATCCAGGGTCAAATTCCAATGCTGAATCCCAGAGCGGCTTACTACGGCGAATTCCGATTTGTCACGCGACAGCGAATGTGACGGCATACAAAAATCCGAGAACTATACCAATCCACATAAATCTTCCACCGCACCAAATCCCATTTGTCATAGGTTCCCGTCGGAACGCGACCGTCACGTTCGGCTGAATGCGCAGATATGCAGCTCATAACAATAGAGTTAGCCGGTGCCTTGTCGCCTAGGGACTAATGGCTAAGTGCATGCACGTAAAGGTTTAGAGATCGCATTTTTGTTGCTTGATCCGTTGCCAAATGAGGGGTGTGTCATGGTCCGATGGGGACGTCTTTTTCCACGTGTGTTTGTGTGTGCAATGCTTGCGGTGGCGTTGACTGCACCGTCGGCCCTGCGAGCTCAAGGAACAGCCTCGATCAATGGGACAGTGACGGACCCCTCCGGGGCTGTAGTCCCTGGTGTCGCCATCAGCGTCTTAAACGAGGCAACGAACGCAACTCGGGAGATTCAAACCACTGATACTGGAACTTACTCCATTTCAAACCTCGCACCGGGAACGTACGACATCACTTTCGCGAAGGCCGGACTCAAAACCGTAAAATTTGCCGCAGTGACTCTCACGGTGGACCAAGCCCTGACACTCGATGCCGCATTGGAAGTAGGCCCGGCTACACAAACAGTGACGGTCGAGGGCACCGACATTGCGCCAATCGATACCACGGATTCCCAAGTCAGCAATGTCGTGGATGAGAAGCAAATCGCTGCCCTTCCTTTAATCCTTCGAGACCCCTATCAATTAGTTCTTCTAACGCCCGGAACCACCTATACCAACACAACATCGGGCGGCTTCTCCGTGAACGGTGGCCGCGACCGCAACAACAACTTCCTGCTCGACGGGACTAATAACAACGATCCTGGTGTTCCAGGGACTGGGCTGGTGACGCTCAACCCCGACGCCACCGAAGAATTTCGCGTGATCACCGACGGTTATTTGCCTGAGTTTGGCCGCAACTCCAGCGCGGTGATCGATATCATCACACGCAGCGGAACGAACGATCTTCACGGCGATGTGTACTATTTCGGTCGCTGGAACGCGCTCGGCGCCAGAGACTTCTTTAACACTCCGGACACTGGGCGGCAGAGCCCGTACGTGCGCAATACCTTTGGGGCATCCGTAGGCGGTCCAGTGATTAAGAACAAGCTGTTCTACTTCTTCAATTACGAGGGAAATCGATTCGCAACGGCCACTACTTCGGTTGCGACGGTCCCGGACGCTGCTTTCAAAACCGGTGTTTTTACGTATACGGATCCTACCGCTGGACCGGTCAGCATCAACGTCAGTACGCCTGGTTCGGCTAATAACGGGTTTCATCTCGCGCTGGACCCTCAAACTCAGAAGATTCTGAATTTCTATCCCGCGCCAAACGGTCCATCTGTCGTCCAGGGCGTTTCATCACAGTTCTTTTTCGGGGATACTGACCTCAACAATGCGAGCAATTATCTCGCAAGGGTCGATTACATGATTACCTCGAGAAATACCCTCAGCATTCGTTACCTCGCGAATAAGGGCTCCGACAACGGTGGGAGCACCAATATATTGCCCGGCATCGGAGGCGATTCCTTCTCGGGCCTTACTCAGAGCCTGAATGGCCACCTTGCGAGCACCATTTCTCCTACGATCCAAAATGACTTCTATGCGAGCGGGAACCGATCGTTCCAAAACTTTGCGTGCAATGGTTTCAAGACAATCGACAGCTTGAGCCTTGCTGGCGTCGATCCTTTTGGCCGGGGCCGCGATTGGGCGCTTCCGGGCTTCACTCAGGTCGCTTGCTTTGCGCTCGGCGACAGCAACGGCCAGGATCGGCCTTTCGGAACCTACAACATCGGTGACAATGTGACTTGGACCAAAGGCCGCCATACGCTCAAGTTCGGTTACGAATTCGGTGACAATTACTCCAATGATTTCGACAATTTCAGCACCCGCTCCACGCCAAATTTCGCGATCTCCACGAATACCGGCACATCCGCGCTCCAGAATACGACTCCATTTAGTAACCCCACGGTTGAGGACGCGGTTTGGGGATTGCTGGGCGGCGTGTTTAACGAATCTCAAACTCAGCTTTACAACACTGCCGGAACGCGAATCTCAAGCGACGAACGCGGATTCCGCGAGCGAGATATGGCCACCTTTTTTCAAGATCAGTTCAAAGTGAAATCGAACTTCACTCTAAACATCGGCCTTCGCTATGAGTGGAATGGAGTTCCTTGGGTTATCCGAGACCAACTCACCAGCGCAACGCCCGAGGCGCTGGCCGGTCCTCCGCCGATTCAATTTGTGCAAGTTACTCGGGGAGGACCGAATCCTCTCTACGTCAACGACGTAAAGGGCTTCGAGCCACGTATCGGATTTGCCTGGGATCCGTTCAAGGATGGCAAGACGTCCATTCGCGCCGGCTTCGGTTATTTCCGCGACCGCCAGTTCTTTAACCTCACCGGTGACACACGCGCCAATCCCCCGTTTTCGCTGCCTTTTGTGAACTCTGTCTACGGCGGCGAAAACCCTACCAATACTAATCCTGCGACTCCGGCGGACCAGATTTCCAATATACCCATTCCGGCGACGCAACCCGCACCCGGCTTTTCGCTTCCGCAATTCTCGTTTGCTTTCCCGGCGACCATTAGCCCTGAGTTTCGCGTTCCCTACGTGCAGCAGAGGAGCTTCGGGATTCAGCGGCAGCTCGGAGGGCACTTCGTTCTTGAGGTCAATTATGTCGGCAACAAAGCCAACCGTTTGCTCCGCGTAATTGATGGGAATGCTCCGAACCCTGCGCTCGTCGCGCAGTTGCGCGCTTTCTGCCGCGTCCCGAATCCATTCATGTGTGTCGATTCACCCACTGCCGACCCCTCAGTTGAAACCGTTCAGGGTTCCAATCTTTATGTTGGCGCCGAGAATGGCGTGCTTCCCTTCGACGCCGTGAATAACAGCGCGGCGTTTCATTCCAATCAAGTGGCCAGCATTGCCCAATCTAACTACAATTCCCTGCAGACCACGCTCAACAAACAGTTCTCGCACGGCATGTCCTTCCAGGTGAACTACACCTGGGCGCATGCAATTGACGATGCCAGCGACGCCTTCCTTCCGCAAGAGAACCAGACAGTCTTCCCAGCCAATTCGAATGAACTCAAGAGAGAAAAAGGGAATTCGTCATTTGATGTCCGGCACCGCGCGGTGATCAACTACATTGCGGAACTGCCTTTTGGCCGCGGTAAAGCCCGTTTGAATAGTGGCGTTGTCGGCAGGGTTCTGGAAGGATGGTCTTGGTCCGGAATTGCCACGCTGCAAAGTGGATTTCCTTTTGAAATTTTCGCGCCGGGAATCGACAGCGACGGCACGGGCGCGACCCAGCGCGCATCCTTCGCTACAACTGCTAACATCGTTCCGGTTACGTCGCCAATTACGCAAACAGGTCCGAATGTGGGTCTTTTCACCTTTCCGTTGTTCGGTGGCCCGGGCAACGTACACCGCAACACCTACTACGGCCCTTCGTACAAGAACTTTGACATGGTCATTGCAAAGAACACAAAAATCACGGAGCGTTTTAGCGTGGAGTTCCGCTCCGAGTACTACAATCTTTTCAACCATCCGAACTTCCAGCAGCCCGATAATTTCATAACCGACGGGGCACTGTTTGGGCAGTCGAGTCTTACAGTCGGTCGCAACGACGGCACAACCGGTGCAAGGCAATTACAGTTTGGAATGAAGCTGCACTTTTAGAGAGAGAGCGAAATCGGTTGTTACGCGAGGGCTTGGCGCACATCCTCAATCAGGTCGGCGGGGTCTTCCAGGCCAATGGAGACACGGACTGTGCCGGGCTCGACGCCAGCGGCGCGCAGTTCTGCCGCTGACATGCGGTAGTGCGAAGAGTAAATCGGCAGCACCACGAGCGATTCCACGCCGCCCAGGCTTGCCGCCAGCAAAAAGACTCGCGTCCGATCGCAGAAGCGCCGCGCTGCAGCCAAGCCGCCCTTCAAATCAAACGCCATCATCGCTCCGAATCCCTTCATCTGACGCTTGGCGAGCTTATGGTCAGGGTGCGAAGGCAATCCGGGGTAATGCACGCGCGCGACCTTGGGATGCTCTTCGAGATATCGCGCCACCGTAAGAGCAGTCTGACATTGACGTGGTACACGCACTTGCAGCGTTTTCATTCCGCGGATCAGTAGGAACGCTGCTTCCGGATCCATCGAACCGCCAAGATAAATGATCATGTCGCGAATCTTTTCAATCAGGCTATGGCTGCCCACCGCCACTCCGGCAATCACGTCCGAATGTCCCGCCAGATATTTCGTCGCGCTGTGCACCACCAGATCGAATCCCATCTTGATCGGTTTCTGCACCACGGGAGTTGCGAAAGTATTGTCAATAAGGGAAAGCAGATCCCATTCCTTGGCAAAGGAAACTGCCTTTTGCAAATCCACCAGTCGCAGCGTCGGGTTCGTCGGAGTCTCGATGTAGAGCGCCCTCGTGCGCGGGTTCACCAGTCGTTCGATGCCGGCAAGATCGGTTTCCACGTGGCGAACGACGATGCCCATCCGCGGAAAAATATCGCGCATCAGCCGATAACTCCCGCCGTAGAGCGCACGCGTCGCAATCACTTCGTCGCCCGCTTTCAGGATTGAGAGCAACGCGCTGGAAATGGCAGCCATCCCCGAAGCCGCAACGATGGCCGCTTCGGCTCCTTCGAGCGCGGCGATCTTTTCCTCCGCAATCGCCAGCGTCGGGTTGCCGTATCGCGTGTAGATGTAAGCCGGGCTTTTCCCCTCGGCCCAACGCTTCATTTCCTCCGTATTTGCGAAGGTGAAGTTCGCGGTCCTCGCAATCGAAGTTCCCACCGGCACGCTGACTTGAGATCTCTTTTCACCTGCATGGATAGCGAGCGTAGAATCGGCGAGCCTGTCGTCCGTCACTCTCTTTTTCATCGTGCGCCAGCTTGACCTACCGAGCCGAGTAACCGCAAGCGCCAAATTGGTCAATGAGTCCGTCGCCACCGCAATGCGGCAATCCCTTCTCCTGAAATCCGGCTTGACACACGCCACGTATTAGTACAATAATGACACAGTCATGAATGACCTATTACTGCTCGCGATGCTGCTCGGCGGTCCGCAGCACGGTTATGCCTTGAAAAAGGCGGCCGGCCTGATTACCGGTCAAACCGACATGCACAACAACCTCGTCTATCCGCTGCTGCGCCGCTTCGTGCGCGAGGGCTGGGTCACTCAGAAAAAAGCCGCCGGCGAACGCGGGCAAACGCGCCAGGTTTATTCGCTCACCGCGCTTGGGCGCCGTGTGCTCCTGGCGCGTCTTTGCGATTTCGACGAAAGTGCTGCTAGTTCCGGCGATCAATTCCGTTTGCGGGTGGGAATGTTTTCGTTGCTCGATGCATCTTCGCGCGCGGCAATCCTTGAAAAGCGCGAAGCCTATCTGCGGTGGAGCGCCGAACGTTTCGGTCCGCTGGAAAGTGGAATGGAGATTGGCACGTATGGCCGTGAGGTGGTCCGCTTCATGCGTCAGCAAATAAACGCCGAGCTTGCCTGGATCGAGCAGTTGCGCCACATGGACCGCGGCCAGAAACGAAAAGCCCAAACGAACAAGGAGTGAACTGCCATGGGTACGAGTCCTACCGTAGTGCTGCAGTGCTCGCGAATCGCCATGGACTTGTTTTGGCTGGTCCGCGAATTCACGACGAAGGAGTCCGCTGCCGTGAAAGTCACGCCCACAGAGCTGATATTCGCATCCTGGTTGCTATTTGGCGGTTATTGGTTTTTCGCGGCGCTAGGCGCAAAAAAGGCTGCCAAGAAGGAGAATCTGCCGGAGCGTTTTGTGCACGTCCTGATCATGACGATCGGTTTTTTCCTGCTCTACGCAAACGATGCTCGTTTCGGCGTGTTGAACGGTCGGTTCGCCCCAGATGAAATGTGGATCGAATGGATGGGAACGATCGCGGCCCTCGCTGGGGTGCTATTCGCCATATGGGCTCGATACACGATCGGTAAGGAATGGAGTGGCGAGGTGCAAATCAAGGAAGACCACCAATTGATTCGCACCGGACCGTATGCCCATATTCGCCACCCGATCTACACGGGCATGTTGTTAGCGTTAACCGGAACCGCCATCACCGTCGGCGAATATCGCGCCATCCTGGGCGTGGCGCTGTTTCTGATTGGCTTCGTGCGCAAGGCGAAGAAAGAAGAATCATTCCTCGCCAGAGAATTCGGGCCTGCGTTCGACGAGCACCGCCGGCACACGGGCTTCTTCCTGCCGCGGTTTACCTAATTGGTACCTGTCCCTCGCTGAAAAACTTTCG
>Ga0208603_1000106_pt1 | contig 13170 bp, 8 predicted proteins | sample MicForSoSWNC24_M_FD_188001 | JGI IMG/M metagenome (GOLD analysis project Ga0208603, IMG submission 188001) | Forest soil microbial communities from Harvard Forest Long Term Ecological Research site in Petersham, Massachusetts, USA - MetaG HF008... | ecosystem: Environmental > Terrestrial > Soil >... | reverse complement strand
GCTGGCTTCTCTTTCATCGGAGTTGGTGTTGGTCCACGTCATGCCAGACGTGCGCGGCGCGCTGCCTCCCGGTGGACTGCTGGGAACAATTCTCGCCGAGGGTTTGCGCGCGGCATTCAATCCCGTGGGCGCAAATCTGGTTTCGATTGTCACGCTACTGACAGCTCTCTTTCTCACCACAAGCTTTTCCTTCCGCGCGGCTGTGCATTGGCTGAAGAAGCCGATGGCGAGCGACGGCTACGTAGGCCAATTACTTGCGCGTATAAAAGATTGGCGCGAGTCGCGCGAATCGGACCGTCTGCGCAAGCGCGTCGAGGAGATCAAAATTGCCGGACGTCCTCCGGTGCAGCCGCAACGCGTTTCGACCAAGGAACTCGCGCAGGATGAGGACGAAGAAGAAGAAGAGGAAGACGAGGAACCAAAAGTGGAGGCGCGCCGCGGAGGGCCGGCCGTAATCAAATTCCACGAAAATGAACTGGTGACCGCCCCGCCGTCGAAAAAGAAATCTTCCGAGCCGAAGATTTCGCTCGGCAAGACAAATTACAAGCTGCCTTCGCCCTCCCTGCTCGGCAGCGCCGAGCGCGGCGAGAAAATGGATGAGTCCGAGCTGAAAGAACGCGCCCGCGCCATCGAACAGAAGTGCATGGAGTTCGATATTGGCGGCCACGTCACGCAGATCAATCCGGGCCCGGTCGTTACCACATTCGAATTCAAGCCTGAGGCTGGCATCAAATATAGCCGCATCACCGGTCTGGGCGACGATTTGTGTTTGGCGCTACAAGCGGAATCCATTCTGATCGAGCGCATCCCCGGCAAATCTACCGTAGGCATTGAAGTTCCCAACGTGCATCGCGAGACGATTGCCTTGCGCGACGTGGTGGAATCGCCAGAATTCAGCCATTCGCCTTCGAAGTTAACGCTGCCCTTCGGCAAGGACCTGATTGGGCGCATCCGCGCCGGCGACCTAACCCAAATGCCGCACTTGCTCATTGCCGGGTCCACCGGAACCGGCAAGAGCGTTTTCCTCAATTCCCTGCTGATGGGCATGCTGTTCAAATCCACGCCCGACGAATTGAAACTGGTCCTGATTGATCCCAAACAGCTCGAAATGGGACTCTATGCGGATATTCCGCACCTGTTCACGCCAGTGGTGACGAATCCGAAAGTGGCAGCGAACGTCATGCGCAACGCTACACGCGAAATGGAGCGGCGCCTGAAGCTGCTCGCAGCCCGCGGCGTGCGCAATATTGACCAGTACAATCGGACATTCGAGAAGGGCCAATCGCTTTCGCTATTCGATGGCGCCGAGGAAGACGAGCACAAGCCGCTTCCCTACATGGTGATCGTCATTGACGAATTGGCCGACCTGATGATGGTGGACACAAATGGCGTCGAGGAATCCATCACGCGCTTGGCGCAAATGGCGCGGGCAGTAGGCATCCACTTGATCCTGGCGACGCAAAGGCCGTCGGTGGATGTCATCACCGGTTTGATCAAGGCCAACTTCCCCGCACGCATTTCATTCCGCGTCGCAAGCAAGGTGGACTCGCGCACAATTCTCGACGCAAACGGGTCGGAATCGCTGCTCGGCAAGGGCGACATGCTCTACTTGCCGGCCGGATCTTCACGCTTGCATCGCATCCATGGACCGTACGTCAACGAGCGCGAAGTGGAAGCGGTTTGCGATTTCTGGCGCGATCAGGCCCAAGCCATCTACAACGAAGAGATGCTCAAGCCTCCGAAGGACGAGAACGCCATGGGCGAAGGCACCTCGGGTGGGGCCGGAGGCGAGGGCGGCGAGGAAGTGGACGACGAGCTCTACCAGGATGCCGTTCGTGTGGTGTGCGACATGGGTCGTGCGTCAACTTCGACCTTGCAGCGCCGCCTGCGCATCGGCTACGGTCGCGCCGCGCGTCTGATTGACTTGATGGAGAAGGACGGCATCGTTGGCCCGGCTGATGGCTCCAAAGCGCGCGAAGTCCTCAAAAACAGGAATTGGATGAAGGAGTACGACGATTCGGTGAAGTGACAACCTTCTGGGATCCACGCATTTTTCCGCATTCGCGGGCTGCAGGCCCTGCTCCGCAGCGAGATTAGGTTTCGATGTAGAGTGTTTTCGTTTGTCACACCGCAGGAATTTCCGTAGAATTGTTCGACCCACCGGTGCCGAGGTAGCTCACCGGTAGAGCGCGGCCCTGAAAAGGCCGGCGTAGCCAGTCCGATTCTGGCCCTCGGCACCATCGTCCCCTTCTATTTCGGTGGATAATTCTTCAACAACTTCTGCATGGCTTTATCGAGATTCTTCTGTCTCTTTTCTTGGTTGGCTCCGGGATCTAGCGTCTTGGTCGCCCTTCCGGTCCACACGAGTTGCTTGCTCCCCGGGTCATACATATCCAGAACAAGGGTACCTACGCTGATCTTGGAGCTCGTCGCGTTTGCCATTCCACCACCCCAGCGCAAACCGCCAGTGCCGTAAGCGTTCCACTGCTTTTCTTGATCGACGGAGGCCTGGTAGCCGATGTAGAGATCGGCCTTGTCGGCATCGGTTTTGGTTAAGCCTTTGGCGGCCAATTGCGAATCGATGGAGCTTTTGATCTGCGTGTCCACAATCTGGTTCGGATAAGTAGCGCCCTGAATCCCCACCCACTTATAGGTGTGGTATTTCGTGAAGTCGGTTCCCGGCATGGAGTTGAACGTTACATCCTGGGCTAGCGCCGCACCGCACGCCAACAGTGCCAACAACAACCCGATACCGAACTTTGCCGCTCTGGTTAGAGTTTCTGGCGTCATGTTTTTCTTCCCCTAAATAATCTTCCGCTTTGCGGTCCGCTCTGAATGCTTGATGGCTTGGAACTACAGACCCAAACCATACTCGAGTTGCTCAATACCGACGAGGATACTCCCTCCGTGACACCGAAACAATTGTCGCAAGTGACGGTCTTGGCCACCTGCGATTTGCGGGAGACTTGTCGGTCTTGATAATTTCGTCGAATCCGTTTGAATGCTTACGCCGACTGCCAGTTTGCGAGTGTCGTCGCTCGCGCCCATCGGAGACTACGCTCGAGAGTGATGTGGTGTAAGCAGAAAGGCTGAAAGGCCGCCCGGTGCGAATAACGCGATTCGTACTAGCGGCTCACGGGGGCACGAGACTCGGCACCAGCTACTCACGCAAAATTACCCGCCTCGAGAGGAAATCAATCCTGCTCGTCTGACTTTGGGCCCTCGCCGCTGTGGTTTAACACTCCAGAGCGCAGCAATTCCTCAGTTTTGGGTTGACACGCATCGTCGCCGGCGATACTTTCATCGCAATGATTGGGGTGGGTGCTGTACCGGATTCGATCTAGCTACACAAGAAAATTCGCGCGTCTCGATAGGCCTGTACGCAAATAGGGCTTTGCGTATCAGGTTTATTTACATTGCAGAGCCCCGGGCGTTCCTAGGGAGGACTTACACATGTTCAAGAAACTCATTCTTGCCGTGGCTACGCTTTTGGCTGTGATGATCTTTGCAGTGCTTCCGACTGCGGCGCAGGTCACCACTGCCTCCGTGAGCGGTCATGTATCCGATCCGAAAGGATTGGCGATCGTCGGTGCCAGAGTTACCGTATCAAACGCAAGCGCCGGATTTGTGCGCCAGGTCACTACGAACGAATCAGGCGATTTCAGTGTCCTGCAAATTCCGCCGGGGACCTATACCATCTCCATCGAAGAGCAAGGCTTCGCGACTGCCGTTTACGATGCGGTTCAGTTAAATGTAGGCAATAGTCGCAGCTTTGATGCCACACTTGCGATCGGGAAGTCCTCACAGACAGTGATGGTCACCGAGGAGGTCCCGCTCATTCAGACCGGCGAATCTCAAATCCAGGGGAATGTGACGCCAATCGAAGTCAGCAACCTGCCTGTTATCGACCGCAATTTCGCGGGCCTCATGACGCTGGTCCCCGGCGTACGTCCGGCGGAAAATTTTGATCCGACCAAAACGCGCTCTGGAAACGTGACCGTCAATGGTTCGGACGGCCGGGCGATTGATTACAACGTGGATGGCGGCGACAACAAGGATAACGTGATCGGCGGCATCGTCCAGAACTACACGATGGAAGGGATCCAGGAATTCAACGTTGTCACCGACCGTTACTCGGCGGATTCAGGGCGGGCCGTGGGTGCTGTGGTTAACGTAATCACGAAATCCGGGACGGACCAGTATCACGGCAGCTTATTCGGACTGTTCCAGAATAGCGGCCTGAACGCCAAGCCCTTTACTGCCGGCGATAATCCGAACCCGAAATTTCACCGCTACCAGTACGGCGGCTCAGTGGGCGGCCCGATAAAGAGGGACAAGCTCTTCTTTTTCGGAGCTTTCGAGCAAAAGCGCGAGCCTGGAAATCTGCCGGTTGACCCGAATGCGATATCGAATCTGACGCTGCTCGGTACCCAAGGCGCACCGTTTGACAGCTGGGCCCATGTGGTGAACGGCGTACCGTTTCCCTATATTGACGACCTGGTGACGGTGAAGGTGGACTGGAAGATCACCGACAAGCAGAGTGCCTATGCTCGTTATGGAAGAGAAAAATGGACGAATCCGAACGATCAGCTCGGTAACCCGGTGGTCTCCGATTTGTCTCAGACAAACGGCGATACCAATCAATTCCACAGTTTGGTGCTCTCGCACAATTACGTCTTGGCGCCGAACAAAATCAATACCGCCTCGGTTCAATTCCAGGATTTCGTGAATGCCATCTCCGCGGCGCCTGGAAGTATGTTTACCTATCCGGTTGCTGGCGGAGGAACCGCGACAAACCCGAATATTTGTTTCGGCGTCAATCCAGGCTGCGGCGGCGGCGCTCCCGAGGTCGAACTGGGGACGAATGTAAACGTTCCGCAGCAGACGCTGATCCGGAAGTATCAGTTTCGCGATGACTTCAACTGGATCATCGGGCGGCATAGTCTGAAATTGGGGGTCAACTATATCTATCTCGCCAAACTCGGAGGGTTCTTCTTCTCGGGTGCGAACGGGTATGAGTTGACGCTCTTCGACACCCCTCAGAATATCTTGGCCAACCCTGCGATTTATCCCCAGGGACTCTCCACGCCCGGAACCGTCGAGGAACTGACCTTCAACGGCGGCAGCGGATCGACTCAGCAACCTCCGGCCCATGAAGTCGGCGCTTACGCTCAAGACGACTTCAAGGTCAACAGCCGCCTGACGTTGAACCTTGGCCTTCGCTGGGACGCTATGCCGAACTTCTTCGTGCCGCAGTTGACGAACAACCCGCTCACGACGAACCGAACGATCGCCGTCTTGCAACAAGTTTTGGCATCGCCGGCGGTGAATGATCCGGTAGCCGCCGACGGAGTGGCCCGAGCGGAGCTTCTCGCGGGCAATGATTCTAAACTCGAAAAAACTGGGCCGGGACTACATGAATTTCAGCCTCGGCTGGGCTTCGCATGGGATCCTACGGGTGCCGGAAAATTGGTCATTCGCGGCGGCTACGGTATCGCTCGCGACCAAATCTTTCAGAACCTTACTCTGTGGTCCATCCAGCAGTCCCAGCCAACCATCTATCAGACGATCATTGACCTAACGGCCAACAATCCGGGAACCACTTGCACGAACGGTGCCCTGTGCTCTTACGTGCTCGGGAGCCCCCTACCGGCGCCCGCGCCGGGCATCACCACTCTCGCCCAAGGCGCACGCGGACGGATTAGCGACCCCAATCTTACGGACGCGTGGGCGCAGCAAAGTTCAATCGGTTTTGCCTACCAGGCGTCGAGCGACTATGTGGTTTCGGTGGATTACTATCACGTCCTGGGAACGCATGAGCCGCGCATGATCCAGGACAATCCCGAGATCGCACCGCTATGCGATGCAGTGAACTTCCCAGCAACCGCGAATCCCGCCGATCCGCGCTGCGTGAACGGGCCTGTCACCCGCTTGCTGGACGCTGCCTTCGCGGACGCCGGCCTGGAGACACCCGATCCGACCGGCGTACATCCCGACCAGCGGCTCAAGGAAATCCGCACGGCTTCGGCGACTAACCGTTCACATTACGATGGCATCAATTTCAACCTTCAAAAACGCTTCAGCCACGGGTTTACTTTCCGCGCCAGTGATGTCGTTTCCTGGTCGAGCTCCTACGGCGGACAAGCCACCGCGTCTTACGGCGGAAGCAATCTGGATGTCCTGCGGCAGAACCAGTTTCTCCCGGGCGAGTACGGCCCAACGCAGTTCGACGAACGCAACCGCATCAGCATTAGCGGTGTCTTTCAGTTTCCGCACGGATTCCAGCTCGCGCCCGTCTTCCAGTGGTCTACCGCGCGTCCCTACACAGCGCTTGCGGGAACGGATCTCAACGGAGACGGCCAGGCCGTTCTCGACCGTGCTTGTGTCGGATTTGGTCCTGCGGTAAAAGGCTGCGACATGGTCAAACCGAACAGCTTCCGCGGAAAGGCTCTGATCCAGCTGGACCTGACGGCGTCAAAAACGTTCAACTTTGGGGATCGGATGAGGTTGCAAATTCTGGGGCAAATGTTCAACCTCTTCAATCGCCAGAATTCGTGCAATAACGTGGATACAACTTTTTACAACTCGTCGGGGACTGAGAGCGACACGTTCGGAACTCGCGCCGGTTATTGCGGGGGGCAAGGTCCTGGTGCCACGTTCGGAGGTCCATACAAGACTCAACTGGGATTCCGCTTCGAATTCTAGCTGCGATTCACAACCTCGGGGATGCGGGCACTGGCTCGCATCTCCGACTTTTTTTGCCGGCCTCAAATCAAACATTGTTTACGTGAATTTCGTGGGTGTGGGATGCGGGATCAAGAGCATTTCGCTTGAGGGCTGTGGTCCGTCCTAATCAGTTGTCGGCGTTGACCAGCGAAGGTTCCACCTAACGAGGCACTTGTAACGATGGGGCGGTCACCGCTGGGGCACGGTTTACCGTCGTGGCCGACGAGCAAATGTTTCAGCAGGGCGTCAATTTTCTTATGCTCGTCGCGGCTAAGCTCTGAGTCCTGATAAAACGATAAATCCTTGCTCCAGCGAATCCTCCTCGCTTCCAGGACCGCCGTCACAGCCTCGTGCCTCAGTCTATTGTGCTCTTCGCACACGACCTTCGACCCCATGGCGCGCCATTTTATATCTGTTCCGAGTCCGCGCAACGGTACTTTCGTACTAAGGTCGCTGACGCGCTGACGCACAGCCGTCTTTCGATTTTCATTTGCTCTCGCGATGATCCGCTTCGGGGCGAAGACGCCTCCGTCCGCGAATTCTTCGGCGGCGTCGGCATGCAAGAACCCGGTAAATCGGAGTTATCATGCATGGCTCGCTAAGGGGGAGTCTTGAAGACACGCACGCTTCAGTTCGCCATGCTGTGTTTCTGCCTTTACACTGCGGGCGCGCTACCTGCGCAGACTCCCAATTCAAAGAACGCCACGGCACAAAACGATCCCGCGTCTGGCGCGAACGCAAAGAGCCCGGCCCCTGCTCATGAGATCGCGATCAAAGCAGGACACCTGGTGGATGTGGACTCCGGAACGGTTTTGAGCGATCAAGTGATTCTAGTTCGCGACAATCGCGTAATCGCGGTCGGAAAAGCTCTCGCAATCCCGACAAGCGCCACCGTGATCGACCTCTCGAACATGACCGTGCTGCCCGGCCTGATTGACTGCCACACGCACCTCGCCGATGGTGCGCGCGACCCGAGCGGCGATCCCCTCTCCTATCTGAAAAGAACCGCCGCCGAGGTTGCACTGGAATCAGTGCCCAATGCGAAAGTCACTTTGGATTCGGGATTTACGACGGTGCGCGACGTGGGTGTTTACCGCGCGCTGACGGATGTCGCCCTGCGCGACGCGATCGCGCGAGGAAACATTCCCGGTCCTCGCATGTATGTCGCGGGCGCCTACGTCACTATAACCGGCGGAGCAGGGGCGCTGACCGGCGCAGCACCCGACATTCAATTGCCCTGGGATCTGCGCTACGGCCAGGCGGACGGCCCATGGCAAGTGCGCGCCGTGATTCGCAAACTTGCGAACGACGGAGTGGATCACATCAAGATCCTCTCGTCCGGCGCGGTGCTGGAGCACGGTAGCAATCCCAATTCGCAGGAATTCACGATGGAGGAATTGCAGGCAGCCGTGGAGGAAGCGCACGCCTTTGGGCTGCGCGTCGAGGCCCACGCCCATTCCGCTCAGGGTATCAAGAATGCGATTCGCGCGGGAGTCGCGTCCGTCGAGCACGCCAGCATGATTGACGATGAGGGTATCGCGCTCGCTAAAGAGCGCGGAACATATCTCGATATGGACATCTACGATGAAGAATGCATTGAGGCGGACGCACGCAGCGGAGCGATTCCGCCTGACTTCGTGCAGCACGATGCCGCGCTCGGCCAGATTCAGCGTGATAATTTTCGCAAGGCGGTGCGAGCGGGCGTGAAGCTGTCTTTCGGGACCGACGCCGGCGTGTGCCCCTACGGCGTGGCCGCGCGGCAGCTTGCGTTCATGGTGAAATACGGGATGACGCCGATGCAGGCCATTCAGGCCGCCACCACTTCCGCCGCCGATTTGCTGGGACACAGCGACGTACTTGGCTCCATCAAGCCTGGAAAGTACGCTGACATCATCGCAGTGGCGAGCGATCCAATCCAGGATGTCCGCGCGCTCGAAACCGTCAGCTTCGTGATGAAAGACGGGAAAGTCTACAAGCAGGGAAACTCGGATAACTGATTCACCAAAGCGCTAGTCTGACGCATCTAAGCAAGTGTGGACGGTATTCACCGAGGCCGGTTGATGGCATCCGCAAAGGGTCTGATCCTTTTATGCGTTGCGATTGCGTGCGTCGGACTGGCGACGCCGCCCGTTGTACGGGCCCAGGATTCTATTCCTCCCGGCACCGTCCTGCCGATTCGATTGGACAATTCCTTGTCGTCGCGCAAATCCAAGCCGGGTGAAGCGATCACGGGCCGCATCATGCAAGACGTGCCGCTTGGTCCGAGGCTTTCGATCCACCGCGGAGCGCGGATTACCGGCCGTGTGCTTGAGGTGTCGCCCGCCACCCGCGGCGTGCACGCGAAGATCTCGTTGGTGTTCGACGCCATTAAGCTTCGTCACTCTGCCATACCGATTACTACGAATCTTCGCGCTCTGGCTTCACCGCTCGAGATCGATGCTGCGCAAATCCCGCTCTACGGTGGCGATCGCGGCACGCCTTCAACTGCTTACACGACGACGCAGATCGGCGGCGAAGTGGTCTATCGCGGCGGCGGGCCCGTCGCGCGCGGAGAAACCGTGGTTGGCGAGCCCGTGTTCGGAGGAGTCCTCGTATCCTTGCGCGAAGCTGAGGCAAAGCCCTGCAGAGGCGCTATCGATGGCAACAACCGACCACAAGCGTTGTGGCTGTTTTCTTCCGATGCCTGCGGGGTCTACGGATATCCCGAGGTTGAAATCACTCAAGCAGGGCGAACGGACCCGGTGGGTGAGATCAAGCTTTCTTCGACCGATGGCGGCGACCTCGCCATTCGAACTGGCAGTGGAATGTTGCTACGTGTAGATGCTGCTGAAAACTTTGGCACGCGATAGAGGTCCGCGCTCGCCAGCGGTTGCGACGAATTCGATCCATTAAGGCAGCGCGGTAAGAGCCTTGTTGATGCGATCGCCGAATGCGGTGCCGAAGGTCGCTTGCTTCTGCGGGTCGCCAAGGTAAGGATCCACGAAGGGGCCGGCCTTATCGAGAATCAGTCGGTCTCCCCATCCGATCAATCCAAAAAGGCGAATCAATTCCTTAGTCGGATCGTTGATGGGAACAATGTAATTCGGCTTCAGCGAATATTGCACGCGCTTCAGCGCCGTCGGTGCCAGGCGGCGCAGCGCAGCGTGCAGTTCACCTTCCGACTCAAACGGACATTCCACCGCGTAGCTCAGGAAAAATCCACGCCGGCGGAAATCGCTAAGGGCGGGCTCCTCTTGCGTAACGGCGGCCGCTAGCGATCCCGTAGCTTTCATCAGTTCATCGAAATACATGCGCGACGCGATCGACCGGGTTCCGCGGTCTTTGGCCGGCTGGTAGAAGAAGTCTTCGGCGCGCACCGGCGGCGCGGCGTCGAGAATGAGAACCCGGATTTCAACGGGACGCTGTCGCAGAGCCAGTTCGATACGCTCCGCGCGCTTTTGGATATGAGCGTCGTCCGTTCGCGTGCCGCACCCTTCGCAAACAGGCATTGCATGGCCTCCGGCCAGGCGAAATTCAGGTGCAGAAGGATGGCACGGAGATTCAAATCGAGCAAGTCCGAGAAAGAAAACTCTTCTAATTCGCAGTGCTCAGGCGCGTGCGCGAGGGCAGGTTCAATACTTTCGATTCGGGCAAGCTGTGCGTACGGACAGCGCGATGCCGCTCGAGGAAATGCTTCTGCGCGCGGCGTCCCCACGAGCGCACGAAATAATAATTCAGCGTGCAGCCAAAGCCGGAACTCAACAAGGGGATCAAGCGCCCGGACCACTTTTCGGCAACCTCGGCGCCAACGCGCACAGCGATCCGGTCAATAATGCGCGGGACGATGCGCTCGACCGCCTGTTTCTCAATGAAGTCGCGTCCCAAATCCAAGCCTGCGGCGCTAGCGGCAGCGAGCCAAAGCTCGTTTACTTCGTCTTCGGTTTGGTACTCAAACCCATAAATCAAGCTGAGCTTTTGTAGCATGCGTATGGTGATCGCGGAAAGAATTCCGGCGTCGGGCAAGATCGTCAACATTCCGCCGAGGCCGAATCCCGCGCCTTCGAGGGCGGCTGTGCGCGTGGACGATTTGATGACGCGATCCGCGTAACGGCTCACCACCGCTTCCTCGACGTTGAACATGTCCGTCCACGTCTGGATCGGCAACCGATGCGCTTTGCGGAATTGATGCAGATATTTCTGCGGGTCCACTTGGACGCTGTGATACGCGCGGCGGAACCCCGCGCGAATGGACGCCTGGAATACGTTGGAAACCAGGTTAGATTTCGGTCGTCGCGGCATTAATGGTTAGACCGGCGGGCCAGTCGAACGGTTTACGGCGCTGGCCAGCCAATGGTTAAGCATAGCAGGATATCGCCTAGGGCGCTCGCCTCGCGAAATGCGAACGTATCACAACTCCTCCTAGTGGAATGGCGGGACTTGCGCCCCGCCGGAAGCCCTCGGAAGTCCATCGGGATTCAGCCCCTGAAGTTATCTTTGGGTTGCCACACAGCCTCTTACTGGCTCACTGCCTCCCGAGTGCTTGCTGTCTCGAAATGCATTGTGATTTTACTTTGGCCTTGGTTTTATCTGCGTTTATCCGTGTTCATCTGTCGTGCCTTTCGGCCGTGCAAGCTGTTCGGCCCGCTCACGAACGGATTGCCGCGCTCGTAGAAACGCAGCGGGCGATGAGCTTCCTTGGTGATGCCGATGCGTACGCTTACACCGATTCGCCCCGTTGGACGCGCGGCTGTTCCGAGCCAAAGCTTGCCAGGACCGCAGAGGTCAACTCCATCAAGCTTTCGCGTGATGCGAAACGCCTCAGCGAGGCGGCCAGGCCCGCGCGTGAGATCGTGCAGCCGTGTCGTGTGGCGATAGCGCTTCATGCGTTCAATGCCTTCCAGGGGTTCGACAGCGCGGAGTAACACGCCCTCTCCGACGCCCTCGTGCTCCCCGGAAACGTTGAGCATGAAATGATTGCCGTAGACGAAATAGACGTATGCGTGCCCACGCTCGAGGAAGAGCGAGCGGTTGCGTGCCGTCATCCCACGGAAAGAATGTGCGGCTGCATCGCCTACGACATATGCCTCGGTTTCGACGATACGGCCCGCAAGACGCGCGCCGGGCAGATCATGCACCAACGTCTTGCCAATCAAAAAGCGCGCGAGCTTCACGGTTGCGACGGGAAGCTCGTCACGCGAGAGACGCCGTACGGTTTCAGCGTTCATGTCGCCGTATTTCCACCGCGCTCATTTCGCTAAACGCACTCCTCAACTCCTTCGTGAATCTTTAGTCACGGATTTCCTGGCGGACGCAAAAAGTTTCTGTAGAATGAAACCCCGGCGTGAATCCACCGGAACCGAACGCCATGAACAACACCGTCGATATACGGGATCATTTCTGGCCGGCGCTCCCCTTGCATGCGTGGAACGACACACGCGCTACGCTGCACATGTGGACGCAAATTGTAGGCAAAGTCCGCTTGGCGCTGACGCCCTATGTGAATCACTGGTGGGAGGTCCCCTTGTACGTCACCGCCAGCGGCCTGACCACTTCCCCGATACCCTACGCCGGCGGAATTTTCGAAATCAGCTTCGATTTCATTGACCACAAGCTGGACATTGCCACCAGCGACGGCCAGCACCGGACCGTGTCACTTTACCATCGCACGGTGGCGGGATTTTACCGCGAGTTCATGGAGCTGCTGCGCTCGCTCAACATCCGCGTGAAGATTTGGCCGATGCCGGTGGAAATTCAGAATCCTATACGATTCGATCACGACGTTACTCATTGCACCTACGATCCCGCTTACGCCCACCGCTTCTGGCGAATTCTTACCACCCTCGATCCGATCTTGAAGGAGTTTCGCGGCCGCTTCATCGGCAAAGCCAGCCCGGTGCACTTCTTCTGGGGCAGCTTCGATTTCGCCGCCACTCGATTTTCCGGCCGCCGCGCTCCCGAACGTCCCAACGCCGACAAAATCACCAAGGAAGCCTATTCCCACGAAGTTTCCAGCGTCGGCTGGTGGCCGGGTGGAGGCGATGTCGCGGCGCCCATGTTTTATGCCTATGCCGCTCCTGAGCCGCCAGGTTTCAAAGAAAGCAAAATTCTTCCGGCAAACGCATTTTACAACGCGCAAATGAACGAGTTTCTCCTCTCATATGACGACGTGCGCGCCGCCCCCGATCCTAAAGCCGCTCTGCTCGATTTCTGCCAAAGCACTTACGAGGTCGCCGCAATTAACGGCAAATGGGACCGCGCCGCGCTCGAACATCCTGCTCCACAGAACAGGTAACGTATCGCAACTCGCCTAGAACCTCCAGCGATGCGACGCCGAGAACGTTGCTACAATTTCCTCGACGGCGGAGTGCTCCAAGCTTGGCTTTGAGCGAGCTTTCGGGTTCGATTTCAGTCTCTCTGGGGCTACCCCAGGGAAACGTGAATAACTCGCATTTCGTCGCGTGAGCG
>Ga0208603_1000105_pt1 | contig 13289 bp, 16 predicted proteins | sample MicForSoSWNC24_M_FD_188001 | JGI IMG/M metagenome (GOLD analysis project Ga0208603, IMG submission 188001) | Forest soil microbial communities from Harvard Forest Long Term Ecological Research site in Petersham, Massachusetts, USA - MetaG HF008... | ecosystem: Environmental > Terrestrial > Soil... | reverse complement strand
ATCGTTTGTTTACGATCACCCGCAAGACGCCCATGCTAGTGGTTCTGGACACGCAAAGCGGTAAGGAAATTGCGAGACTGAGAGCTGCAGGCGAGTGCGACGACGTATTCTTTGACGCTTCGCGAAAACGAATCTACGAAATCGGCGGCGAAGGATTCATTGGCGTTTTCCAGCAAGACAATCCCGAGCATTACTCGCTGATTCAAAACGTTGCTTCCACAATCGGAGTGCGTACCGGCTATTGGTTTGCGAAACGCGATCGCTTTTACGTGGGCGTTCCTGCAAAGGGAAACGAACCAGCACAAATCTGGACGTACGAAGCGGAGGACTAGCAACGATCGTTCGAAGCTGATCGTGCTGACTCGATGAGGCATTGGAGTGGAGCTAGCGCGGTTTCGCCGGTGAACTCGCCTTCCAGGATGCGCACTTCCCTGCTGGAAGTTTCCGGAACTGCTTTCAACACTTTCACGCGGGTGCCTGTGGGGACCAAAAAGATCTTGCGTGCGGCAAAGAGTAGAGAGAGGCCGAGATCGTCATTTGCCGCTTCCAGTTTTTCTTTTTCTTTAAGAGCGTTTTCGTCGGCTGGAAGGGAGACGAAGTTCGAGCCGCTTTCGCCGCCGAGCACGAAGACACTGCCGACCAGATCGGCTGCCGACTGAGCGAGGGCGCGCGGAGCCTGAAGATTTCCGGGAGGCTCTGGAAAATTCCCGGCGGGCGTTGGGCCCACGAAACGATAGCCTCGCCGCGGAAGGGTTTCAATGAAGCGCGGTTTCTCGGCTTCATCATTTAGCGCTTGGCGGAGTTTTCGGATTGCCGTGTTCAAGCTGTGGTCGAAATCAACGAAAGTGTCGGCGGGCCAAAGCTTTTCGCGAAGCTCTTCCCGCGTGACGACTTGGCCCGGCATCTTCAGCAGCGTTGCAAGAATCCGCAGAGGTAGCGCTTGCAGCCTCACCTTGCGGCCACTCTTATAGAGTTCGCCTGCCCGCAGGTTGAGCTCAAAGCCTTCGAATCGCAGGGTCTCCTCGTTAGGGGACGCGGACGGCATAGGTGCGCCTCGTTGCAGTGAATATACCATTCCCGCCGTTTTCGACGCCAACTCCTGCACTACCCGCGAGATGTCAGGTTATCGAGAGATGATTCACAGCTCATTTGCAGTGCATTGTGATTTTCAGCCGCTGGCGCAAGACTGCGCCTAGCTTATGACTTTCAACCGAACAACGAAAGACATGAGTTGGTGGCGGACTCAATCCAGTCACCGCAGAAAATCGAAAAGAAAAAAGGAGAATTCGATGAGAAAACAACTTATTTCCGTTGCAGCCGCGCTCGTTCTATCGATTGTCGCCGCTGCTCAGTGTGGCGCCCAGAGCGTGGGCGTAATTCAAGTGAACATCCCCTTCGACTTTCAAGCGGGAAACCGCACGCTGCCCGCCGGCGAGTACCGGATCGAACGGTTGTCCGCAGAAATGGAAGGAATACAGCTGATTCGCGGGTCCGACGGCAAAGCCGCAACTCTGGTTACGACCCTGCCGAGTGAATCGAAGGACGAGGCGGCCCCTGCGCGTTTGGTCTTCTATCGGTATGGAAACGAATATTTCCTCTCCGAGATCTGGACCGACGGCACTCACGGGCGGCATTTGCACAAGTCAGCGCGTGAAAAGGAAGTGGCGAGCACGCTGAGAAGCACTGAGGTTGCGGTGCTGGCCCACCTACCATCCGTCGGGTTGTGAGCCGCGACTGTGGAGCACGAACGAGCGCTCTTGCTTTTGCGGTGTAACCCAGATAGTCAGCCGACGAACGCGGCACACAAACACAAACGGGAAGCCCGAGATTGACGATGCGGCTTCCCGTTTGGCGCGTTAGGCGCTTTGCGCCGCCGATGTCAAAGTACTTCGCTTAAGCGCCGGATTCCTTCACGGATTTTCTCTTCGTTCATGCGCGAATAACCTAGCATCAGGCCGTTTCTGAAGACGCGGCCCAAGTAGTAGCGCGATATCCCGTAGATACCGACACCTCTGGACGCCGCTTGTTCGATCACTTTGTTTTCCGCGATGCGCTGGGTTGGCCAAAGCACGATATGAGTGCCGGCCCCGTCGCCGGTTACTTCAACGCGGTCGCCCAGGTATTTGTGAATCGCGTCGAGTAATGCTTCGCGGTGCGCTGTGTTTCTGCGGCGGATGCGGCGCAAATGGCGCTCGTACATTCCGGTCGCGATGAACTCCGCGAGCGTTTCTTGTTCCAGCGTGGCGGTGTGGCGATCGCAGAGCCACTTCGCCGATGTGAATGCCGGTACGAGCGATTTGGGCGCGATCAGGTAGCCGATGCGGAGCGCCGAAAAAATTGTACGCGAAAACGTTCCGAGGTAGACGACGCGTCCTTCGGTATCCAAGCCCTGCAGAGATTCGAGCGGCTGTCCCTCGTAGCGGAATTCGCCATCGTAATCGTCCTCCACCACGACCGCGTCTTTGCGTCTGGCCCAATCGAGCAGCGCGAGGCGCCGAGCGAGCGGAAGAATCGCGCCGGTGGGAAACTGGTGCGAGGGTGTTACGAAGGCGATGCGGGCATTCTTCGGCAGCTTGGCGGGATTCAAGCCGTCGCGATCAACTGGCACCGGCTGCAGGCGCGCTCCTGCGGCGCGAAATATTTCCCTGGTGCCCTGGTATTGCGGATCTTCGATGGCGACGGGATCTCCGCGTTCGATCAAGACGCGCGCGATGAGATCGAGTGCTTGCTGCGAGCCGTTGACGATGATTACTTGCGACGGATCGCAAATGACCGCGCGCGAGCGTCGCACGTGGATTGCAATGGCTTCGCGCAACGCAAGGCTGCCGGCCGCCGTACCGTAGTCGAGCTCGCGAACTGGGGCCGTGCGGGCGTGGCGCAGCAAGATGCGCCGCCACATCTGGAACGGAAAAGTCTCGACGTCGCCGCGGCCTCCGTAGGCAAAATCGTAGCGGAGCGGAATCGAGCGACGACCGGGAAAGTCTACGGTCGACGCAACGCCGGCGGCGGCTGTGCCATAGCGCGATAGCTGCAGCTTGGCGGAAGCTTCCGTCTTTGTTGGCCGGCTGCCACCCAATCCCGCGGATACATACGTTCCCGAACCGCCGTGGCCGGCGGCGAATCCCTCCGCCACTAATTGATCGTAAGCCAGCAGCACAACCGTGCGCGAAACGCCGAGTTCGTCGGCGAGATCTCGCGTGGAGGGCAGCCGGTCGTCGGCGCGAAAAGCGCCCGAAAGGATGGCGTGGCGCAAGCCGCTATAGACCTGCCTGAAGAGCGGCTCGCCCTTCCTCGAAAGTGGTATCACCAATTGCATGGAAAGTGGCTATATGAAAATACCACAGGCCGCCTCATTCTCGTATCAGTCGCGGCGTTCGAGAGCTTTAGGGGACGCGACATTGGAACGAAAAGGCGGGCGAATCATGAATCTGGAGGAAATGATGAAGGTGCCACGCAGTATCGGGACTTATGTTCTGTTTTGCACGTTTGGCTTTCTGTTGTCTTCCCTTCCCGCGTTTGCGCAGACGGCGCCAACCGCTGCGGGTGCGCAACAATCCAGCGCGCCGCGAGACGGCCAGCACGATTTCGACTTCAACCTGGGCACCTGGAAGACACACATCCGGCGCCTCGTGCAGCCGCTCACTGGCTCGACGACGTGGGTCGATTTGAATGGGACCGTCGTCGTGAAGAAAGTTTGGGATGGCCGCGCGCAACTTGAGGAGATCGAGGCCGACGGTTCGACCGGGCATTTCGAAGGGCTGACCTTGTTTCTCTACAATCCCGAGGCCCAGCAGTGGAACATGAATTTTTCCACCAGCAGCGACGGGGCTTTCAGCACGCCGTCGGTCGGCGAATTCAAGAACGGGCGCGGCGAGTTTTACGATCAGGAAACGTTCAAGGGCCGAACCATCCTTGTGCGCATCGTCTGGTCGGATATCACTCCGGACTCGCACCATTTCGAGCAGTCTTTTTCAGATGACGGAGGCAAGACGTGGGAGCCGAACTTCGTCGCGACCCTGACGCGAGAAAAATCATGAATGAGAAGATTCTGGTGCGAGACGTCCAACAGCGCGATTTTCCGGAATGGAAAACGCTTTGGGACGGCTACAACCAATTTTACGGGCGCAAAGGCGAGACCGCGTTGCCGGAGCTGATCACGAACATGACGTGGTCGCGTTTCTTCGATGGATATGAGCCGATCCATGCCCTCGTGGCGGAACGCTCGGGACGGCTGCTCGGGCTAGTCCATTATCTGTTTCATCGCAGCTCGACCGTGCTGACTTCAAATTGCTATCTGCAGGATTTGTTCACCACCGAAGCCGCACGAGGACAGGGAGTGGGGCGCGCGCTAATCCAGGAAGTCTATTGTCGAGCGCAACGGGCAGGCTCCCCACGGGTGTATTGGCAGACACATGAGACCAATGCGCACGCGATGAAGCTGTACGACAAGGTCGCGGAAAAGTCTGGATTCCTGGTGTATCGAAAGAACCTGTAACGCGGAGAAGACCATGAACATTTTGCGGCGTATTGGAAGCTATTTTCTGTTGGGCACGCTTGGATGCGCTTTCGAATGTGTTCCGGCATTTTCGCAAGCAGCAGCCCCAGTGCCGACGGAGGCAAAACAATTGCACGACGGGCAACACGATTTCGATTGGCAGCTGGGGACCTGGAAGATCCACATGTCGCGCCTCCAACATCCACTCACAGGCTCAAGCACCTGGACTGAGCTAGACGGTACCGTCGCCGTACGGAAAGTTTGGGATGGTCGCGCCAATCTGGCGGAAATCGTGGCCGATGGGCCATCCGGGCACCTCGAGTTTCTCTCCATGCGTCTCTACGATCCCGCGTCACACCAGTGGAGCCTCAACTTTGCCAACACCAACGGTGGAACTTTGGGCCTACCCCTGATCGGCGAGTTCAAGAATGGGCGCGGCGAGTTCTACGATCAGGAACCGTTTAACGGCAGAACGATTTTGGTGCGGTTCGTCTTCGAAACGCTTACTGCTGATTCGACCCGCGACGAACAGGCGTTCTCGGCCGACGGCGGCAAGACTTGGGAAGTGAACTGGGTCAACACACAAACGCGGGTGAAGGATGAACCTGACAAGGCGCGTTGAAAGTTCGCGTTGCCGCGCATACCGGATCACGCCGCAACAGGAGAGAGAAGCAATGCCCAAGCGACTCTTGATCGGAGTTGTAGCCATGATTGCGTTGTGGAACCTGAGCCTGGCTCAAACAGGCCAGATAACGCAGACGAATAACGGAGATCCAGGCGCGAACCTGAAGGATTTCCAAGCCATTGAGTTTCGCCGCTACACGATCAAGACAGGGCAACGCCAGAATTTCGAGAAATATTTCGACACTTATTTTCCCGATGCCTTCCAGCAGCAGGGTGCCATTGTGGCCGGCTCGTTCCTGGAGCGCAAAAATTCGAACGGGTTCACTTGGATTCGCGGCTTTCACACCCTAGACGCCCGCGCCGTGCTGAATGCCGCTTTCTACTACGGGCCGCTATGGAAAGAACATAAGCAAGCGGTTAACGCGCTCCTGGACGACTCCGACAACGTGATGCTGCTGCGGCCTCTTACTCCCGATCGCGGCATCCCGATCCTTCCGGCCGTTGACCCCGTGACTGAAGCAAATGGTGCGCAAGGCGTGGTCGTGGCGCAGATATTTTCGGTGAAACCGGACAGCATCGACGTTTTTGCCAAAGACGCGGAGCCGACATTCGCCGCCTACCGGGCCACCGGCGCGCGCGAAGCCGGCGTTCTGGTTACGCTGGATGCGAAGAATAATTTCCCACAGCTTCCCGTTCGGACGGACGGGCCTTTCTTGGTCTGGTTGGGCGTTCTGAAAGATAACCAGATGCTCGATGCGATTTTCACTCCAGAGGCCGAGCGCGCGTCGCACAGGCTTGTTGCGACAGGCCTGCTGCGAGGAGCGCCTGAGCTAGATGTGCTTGACCCCTCGACCCGGTCGCGCTTGCGCTGGCTGCCCTGAGCGGAGAAATGAAGAAGCTCGCGATCGCGCAACCGAAAGGAGTCACGCCGAAAACATTTTCCGAATTATATCCGCGCCTGTACCACATGGCGCATCAGGACGCCTGGGAGCAAATACAGCGCCACGGACTGCTGAGCACGTCGTCGCTCTTGAATCTTTGGGGAGTCAAGGGCAAACAACGGAGCGCCGTCGAAAGCGAAGTGAGGAGAAACGAAGTGGAACTGCGGCACCCTCGACGCGGAAAGGTCGTGATACGGGACCAAAAGCCGCTCTACGAACGGAAGCTGCGCAAGGCCTTGATTGACTGCACGGTGCCAGAGTGGTGCCAACTACTTAACCGCAGGGTGTTTTTTTGGCCGACCGTCGAGCGTCTGGTCACGCATATTTCGGCGCGCGGAAATCGCGGAAAGAACCATTTGGTTTTGACAATAGACAGCTACCGCTTGGCGGCAGCCTATGAGAAGACGATCACTCTGTGCCCGTTGAACTCCGGCAATACGATTCCGTTCGCCCAACAGAGAGGCAAGAACTCGCTGATGCGAATGAGCGAATATCCGTTCCAGGAAAGACTTGCGCGCGGTCCGTACTACACAGTCGTTGAACTCGCAGTTGAAACGGGCGTTCCCGACATTCTCGATTTTGTGCTTTCGGCGGACTACATGACCTCTTCGGGACGAAATATCAAGCAAATTTCGCGAATCACATTTTGAGGACGCACCGAATTGATTGGCGCGCGAGAAGCGGATGGCGCTTCCGTTGAGTTTCACCAGCATGGAGGTGCACAAGAGGCAGCGATGAATGCTTTAAACAATATTCGGCCTTACTTGATGGCGTGCAGTCTCATGGTAATCCTGCAACCCTTTCAAGGGCTGGCCGAGTCGAATGCAGACGCGCCCAGGGCAAACCTTCCACAAAGTGTCGAACAGCATAGCGGGCAAAGCGATCGGCTGCGCGATGGGCAGCATGATTTTGATTTTGAAATTGGTACCTGGAAAACGCACCTATCGCGTCTGGTGCATCCGTTAACCGGCTCAACTACCTGGGTCGAATATGACGGTACGTCCGTCGTGCGAAAGATTTGGGACGGGCGCGCGAACCTGGTGGAACTCGATGTCACTGGGCCGGCGGGCCACGTCGAAGCTTTGTCGCTGCGTTTGTACGATCCGCTGGCGCATCAGTGGAGTCTGAATTCCGCCAACGTCAGGAGCGGCACATTGAGCGTCCCGACGATCGGCGAATTCAAGAATGGGCGGGGCGAGTTTTACGATCAGGAACCATTCAATGGCAGAACGATTCTGGTGCGCAATGTGTGGTCGGATATCACTGCGAATTCATGCCGATTCGAACAGGCATTCTCGGACGATGGCGGCAAGACTTGGGAACTAAACTGGATCGCGGTGGACACGCGGGTAAAGGATACGTCGGATGGATCTGCTGTCGCGCCTGATGGCAGACAGCAATCCCGACTGCCGGCATCTGCTACCCGTCAGTCGCGAGAAGATGCGTGGTGGACGGGCCCCCTGTTGGCGAACTCGGCGGCGACGCTGCCGCGGGGGCATTTTCTGGTCGAACCGTATCTCTACGATGTAGTCGGCGCACATGCGAACGGGTTCGGATCGCTCACGTACGTGGAATACGGGCTCGTGGACAGATTCACGGTCGGGATGATTCCCACTGCAGGCTTCAACAAAATGAACGAGGCGTTGAGCAGTTCTGGCGTGGGCTTGGGCGATCTCAGCTTGCTGGGCCAGTACCGGCTCACGCAATTTCAGGAGGGCGGCTGGATCCCCACAACATCCTTCTTCGTGGAGGAAACTTTTCCGACCGGGAAGTACGACAAGCTGGGCGACCGGCCGAGCGACGGCTTCGGCGGCGGAGTGCACACCACGACGCTCGCGCTCAACTCCCAGACTTATTTTTGGCTGCCGAACGGGCGCATTCTGCGCATGCGCTTTAACCTGTCGCAGGCGCTTTCCGGCTACGCGAACGTAGAAGGTGTCAGCGTGTATGGCACGACGTCCGGATTCCAAGGACGCGCCAAGCCGGGCGGATCGTTCTTCGTGGATGCGGCGTGGGAATACAGTCTGACGCGAAATTGGGTGCTGGCGCTCGACGCTACCTACCGGCACACGGGCAACACGCGTATCACGGGCTATGACATGGGTGAGAGTCCGCCCAACATCGTGCAGAATACTGGTTCCAGCGACGCGGTCGGATTCGCGCCGGCCATTGAATACAATTGGAAACCAACCCTGGGCCTGCTGCTAGGCACGCGCATCATTGCGATCGGCCACAATACTGCCACGACGATCACTCCAGCGATAGCCATCAACATCGTGCACTGAGTATTTGCAAGGAATGCGAGCGGGCTTGCCGGCGGAGACTCCGCATGATCATCGAAATGCGAACTTATAAGACGAAACCGGGCTTGCGCTCACGGTTTCTTGAGATATTCCGCTCTAAGTCCATTCCAGCACACGCCGAAATCGGGATGAAAATCCTGGGGCCGTTTCTTTCGGTCGAAGATGCCGACACGTTCTTTTTCATGCGTGGCTTCCCGGATCTCGCCTCGCGCCAGCCGATGAAGGCACAGTTCTATGAAGGCGAACTTTGGAAGCGCGAACTGGAAAGCGTGCTGCTACCGATGCTGGAAAAGTATGAAGTTGTCGTGGTGGAAGATCCCGATGGCATGGTGCATTGGTAAAGCGATGGATCCGCGCGTTGACATCTTGGTGGGAATGAATGAAAGTCTCCGACATCAGTTCGGATTCGAGCTTCCCTTGAAGCGCAACTGACCGTGGCCCGAACTGTTCAGTCTGCACCGTTGGCAAGGGTCGCTTTGACCGCGCACGCGATGAAGGGCGATCAGGAGCTATGCCTTGCCGCGGGGATGGACGGCTATCTGAGGAAACCCATCCGCCCGCAAGAATTGGATGAACTCCTCGAAAAATATACGCAGGCGGTGACTGCAACGGCCGTGCCGGTTCGCCCTGAAACGTAAACTTCTTCAGTGGCCGTCGCAAAGGCAATCCCCGAAAGCCCCACATTGAGGCTCCGCACATCTCAAGATATCCTTGGCTCCTATGAACGTGTTGCTTTTTGGGCTACGGGCATGGTGGGACAAGGGGTGTTGCGCGAATCTCTTCTGGATCCGGATGTGCGATTGGTGCAAACCGTCGGCCGAACTGCGACGAGCGTGCAGAATCCGAAATTGCGGGAGATTGTGCACCAGGACCTGTTGCACTACGAAGCGATTAAGAGCGATCTTTCCGGCTTTGACGCCTGCTTCTTTTGCCTGGGTGTATCGTCCAGTGGGATGAAGGAAGCGGACTACTCGCGAGTGACCTACGAAATCACAATGGCCGCCGCAGAGGTTTTATGCCGGCTTCATCTTCGTCTCGGGCGCCGGGACCGACAGCTCAGAACGGGGACGGATTATGTGGGCACGAATCAAAGGTCGGGCCGAAAACGCGCTGATGCGCTTGCCCTTTGCCGCCGCATACATGTTTCGGCCTGGAGTCATTGAGCCCGTACATGGGGTGCGTTCCAAGACGCCGGCCTACCGCGTCATTTATTCGATTGTGGGGCCGTGGGTGCCGCTGCTGCGGCGCAGGTTTCCAAATTACGTTCTCAGCACGCAGGAGATCGGTCTGGCGATGTTGTTCGTCGCGCGGCAGGGCTATTCGAAGCGGATCTTGGAGACCCAGGATATTCGCGCCGTCGTTGGGGCTGTTGTGGCATAGAATTGCGCGGGGCGCCTGAAGGCTCGACGCAATGGACAGGAGTTTGCATGCCCGTGGTTATCGCGATGCTTCGTGGCGTCAATGTTGGCGGCCACAACAAGATCAAGATGGAGGCGCTGCGAGCGCTGTGCACAAAATTAAAACTGCGTGACGCGTGCACCTACGTACAGAGCGGCAACGTGATCTTTAAGACCGAGGAGCGCGATCTTGCGTCATTAGCGAGGCGCCTGCAGAACGCTATCGAGCGCGATTTCGGTTTCCGTCCGGACATCATATTGCGCACTTCCTCCGAACTGAGGGACGTGATCGCGCGCAATCCGTTCGCCAAGAGGTGCGACATCGCACCGAACAAGCTCCTGGTCACGTTTCTGGCCAACGATCCTGGGCAGGAAGCACGGAACAGGGCCGCCAAGATCAAGACCGAACCTGAGGAACTGCGAATGGACCGCCGAGAGGTTTACATTTATTTCCCGAACGGCATGGCGCGCCCGAAAATGTCCTGGCCGGCGATCGAAAGGATGCTGCAGACCTCCGCAACCGGCAGGAATTGGAACAGCGTCACCAAGATGCTCGAGATCGCGGAAAAACTCGAAGCTGCCAAATAACTGGTAGACAGCGGCACCCGGCTTCGCGAACACCGCAGGATGTCCTACCCCATTGCCGCAAACTTGCGATATATTTTCACGTGAATAGCAGCGGCATGAATACTGCCGCAATTCGGAAACGAAGAGGCCATCAACGATGCGTCGCAAAAACACTCTGGCAATCGTAGGCGGGACGTTTTTCGCAGCTGCAATTCTTTTTGCCGGATTTTTGCGCGTGTACGCGATTGTTCCAGGCCCTTCTGGCTATCAAGTGGTGAAGTCCATTCCCATCGGCGGAGACGGAGGGTGGGATTATTGCATCGTCGATAGCAACGCTCGACGCGTGTATGTATCGCATGCCACGCACGTCGTCGTTCTGGATGCGGATACCGACGCGATTGTTGGCGATATTCCTGATACGCAAGGCGTGCACGGAATCGCGCTGGCTTCCGACCTGGGACGCGGTTTCGTGAGTAACGGCCGCGCGAACACGGTTACGATTTTCGACCTGAAAACCTTGAAAACCATCAGCACGGTCGGCACGGGTGGGCAAAATCCCGACGCGATTTTCTATGACGCGGCTTCCAAGCGCGTTTTTGCATTCAACGGCCGCAGCGCCAGTGTCACCGCAATCAATGGCGTGGATGGAAGCGTGGTTAAGATGTTCCCCGTGGGCGGCAAGCCTGAATTCGCGGTCGGCTCTGGCAACGGGCACGTCTTCGTGAACATCGAGGACAAGTCCGAGCTGCTCGAAATTGATGCGCAAAATCTCGCGGTGTCGCAACGTTGGCCGCTCGCGCCTTGTAAAGAGCCCTCCGGGCTGGCCATGGACACCAAGAATCGACGACTTTTCGCGGTGTGCGACAACAACATGATGGCTGTAGTCAATGCGGAAAATGGGAAAGTGATCGCAACGCCCAAGATCGGCGATGATCCGGATGCCGCCGGATTTGATCCCGAAATGCAGCTGGCGTTCAGTTCGAACGGGGGATCAGGAACTCTGACGGTGGTCCACGAGGATTCAGCCGACAAATTCAGTGTGGTCGAAGATGTGCCGACGAAAAAATACGCGCGCACCATGGCCATGGATTTCAAGACTCACAATATCTTCCTGCCCGTCGCCGAATTTGAAGAAGTGACACCGAAAGGCGAGCGGCGGCCGCCGATGAAGCCAAATTCTTTCCAGGTGCTACTAGTCAGTAAGTAAACCTCATCCTCCTTTCACGAAATCGAGGCCTCAACTTCGGATTCGCGCGGAATTCGATTTCGGTTATAGTCGCGCGTGCAAACCATCCGGTGGCTGCCGGACAGTTGTGCAGCATCGCAATGGTCAATGGCGAGCGCAAGCTTTGTGAAGATCGAATATGCCGACTCGACCGAATGCCGCCCGTCGTAAACCTGATGCGGCCAATCACTGATTTGGATTTGACTGATTGTTCCCGCCTAGGTTCCATAACGTGTTGCTCGTGGCGGGTTTTCGGTTCCAGAAGGAAAGGAGCAATCGAAAATGAAGCGTATTGATGCCGTAATTAGGCCCTCGCAACTGGAGGAGGTGAAGCAGCGGGTCACTGCCCTGGGTGTGACCGGGCTGACGGTTTCCGAGGTTCGGGGGTTTGGCCGGCAGAAAGGCCACACGGAAACATATCGAGGGTCGGAATACACCGTAGATTTTCTGCCGAAAATTTTTGTGAGCATCGCCGTGGCGGAAGAACTGGCCGAGCCGGTGGTGGAAGCGATTATCGAAGGGGCGCGAACGGGCGTAATCGGGGACGGCAAGATATTCGTTTCATCGCTCGATGAAGTAATTCGCATACGCACGGGAGAACGAGGCCCCGGCGCCATCTGACGATTTATTACCGAGCCGCGGACGGAACGCAGCCTTTATCGCATTCAGGGAGGAACTTCGAGATGGAAAGCGCATTCGTTGGACGCAAAAGAAAGTGGATGCTCAGGGCGATCATCGCGCTCATTTTCGCGCAGATTTTCGCCGGCTCGATCGGCACCTGCTTTGCGGACCAGTCGCCGCAACCGGATCCCGCCGGAACCGCGACCGGCGACCGAACGCTGGTTTTTGACGCCGCCGGCAATCCCTTTGTGGTTCCCGAGCCGACGGACAAGACCGCGCCCGATTACGTGAAAAACAAGCAAGAGTTCGAGAACTTTCAGGCGCAAGCGGCGAAAGAACCGCTGGCGCTGAAGCTCGCTGACGACGTGGGGCACCTTCGCCTGGGTACGAACTTTTCGTGGACGCTGCTGACCGGATATCTAGTGCTATTCATGCAGGCTGGTTTCGCCCTACTGACATGCGGGCTGGTGCGTAAGAAGAATGCCGCGCACCTGATGATGCTGAATTTCGCTGCGTATGTTTTTGCTTTCTTGGCCTACTACGCGGTTGGATATGCGTTTCAGTTTGGTGCGGTCGCGGTAAACGCCGCCCCCACGAATCTTGGTGGTGCCTCGACGATGAATCATTTCCTGATCGGCAGCGGTCCGTGGGGTTTTCTCGGTGGCAAAGGATTCTTCCTTACCGGGCCTGCGTATGATGCCAGCAGCAATTGCCTGACGCTCTTCGAAGTGGTCTTTATGGAGACGGCTGGGTACATCATCGTCGGCGCCATTTGCGAGCGCATCACCTTTTGGGCGTTTCTGCTTTGCGAGCTATTTATTGGCGGCTTGCTCTACCCTATTTCCGGATGCTGGGTTTGGGGCGGCGGATGGATGTCGCAGCTGGGTTCCACGATGCACTTGGCTCATGGCTATGTGGATTTCGCCGGCTCGACGGTGGTTCACGCTATCGGCGGATTTTGCGCCATGGCCCTGGCGGTGATTCTGGGTCCGCGTCTTGGCAAGTATGGGCCCGATGGAAAACCGCGAGCATTCCCTGCCTCCAATATTGTTTTTGTCGTGACCGGCACTTTCGTTTTGCTATTTGGCTGGATGGGTTTCAATCCCGGTTCGACTT
>Ga0208603_1000104_pt1 | contig 13290 bp, 19 predicted proteins | sample MicForSoSWNC24_M_FD_188001 | JGI IMG/M metagenome (GOLD analysis project Ga0208603, IMG submission 188001) | Forest soil microbial communities from Harvard Forest Long Term Ecological Research site in Petersham, Massachusetts, USA - MetaG HF008... | ecosystem: Environmental > Terrestrial > Soil... | reverse complement strand
CGTTTGTTCACAGGAATTTAGAGGCCGTAGAGCGCTGCCTGCGCGAGTTGCATAGTGTGCAATTCCCGGTTAACCGGGACGTGGCTGAAAATGCCGACACGCTTGCCAAGTGCGTAGGTTCGCAGCGCTATGACCTTATTATAGCCGAGTCCCCAGGCACCGACCCCCAGTGGGAGCAGACCATTAAACTACTGCGCCAGACTAAAAATGGAACGCCCGTTATATTCGTGACGGACACGCTGCGGACACAAACCGCAACGGAGTTCGCCGAGAACGGCGTCCACGATTGTATCGAAATGGATCGCATCGCTCGTCTCCCGATGGCTGTCCGGCGGGTGCTGGACGAAAAGAATTTGCGGGAACAACGCAATCGAGCCGAAAAAGAGTTGCGACATTCGAAGGCCCACTACCGCGCTTTGATCGAAAACTCGGCCTACGGCATGTGCCGCTGCAGCAAGAATGGCAGTTTCCTTGATGTCAACCAGGTTCTTGTGGCGATGCTGGGCTATACATCCAGACAGGAACTCAAGTCCGTGAATCTGGCGAGCGAGATCATGCAGGACCCTATCAGGCGGGCACAATTACTGGAGCGCTCCCCGGAAACGGGGCGAGTCGATCCGGTTGAAGCAGACTGGAAACGGAAAGACGGTACGACGTTAAGGGTGCGGCTCAGCGGACGCAAGGTGCGCGGCGAGAAAGGTGCGTTCGACGGTTATGGCCTCATTGTCGAGGATGTTACTGACCAACGTGCACTCGAGGACCAACTTCGAAAACGAGCGGCCACTGACAGTCTGACTGACTTGGCCAACTACCGCGAGCTCGTGGACGTGCTCAACAGCGAAATCATGCGGTCCAAGCGGACGGGAAGAGAATTCACCCTCCTATTTCTTGACCTGGACGGGCTAAAACAGATCAATGACCGCTACGGTCATCAGACAGGAAGCAGAGCCCTCTGCCGGTTGGCCAACGTCCTGCGTCTCTGTTGCCGGTCCATCGATACCGCGGCCCGGTATGGCGGGGACGAGTTTGCGCTCGTCCTGCCGGAGACGGGGGCCGGGCCAGCTACATTGGTCGCGCGACGTATCTGCGAGCTTTTTGCGGATGACGGCGAGGAACCCAAGCTTTCCGTCAGCATCGGCATCGCCAGTTATCCCAAGGATGCCGAAACAATTGGGCCCCTACTATACGCCGCCGACGCCGCGCTTTACTTGATGAAGAATCAAAAGAAAGATTTTTGCGCGCAGAAATAAGTTCAAGTCTCTTCGCAGTCAGGTTGCCGCTGATGGAGTTACAGCGACAATGATCGGACGCAGTTCGTCGTTGGCTAACCTCTCGAAGTTGGAAAAATCACTTGTCGAGCGTGCTCTCCGCCAAGCGCAGGGAAACAAGAGCAAAGCCGCCGAACTACTCGGCATTCACCGACGGCTCCTCTACGAGAAAATGCGAGAATATGGCATCGAGCAATGAGTTTGCCCGACTGCCAGAGCTGCCATCGAGCGCAGCCCCGAAATCCAACCCAGAAGGAAGCAAGCGACGAGTAATGTCGGATCACTAGGCGGGAGTCCTAATCAAGCCAACCGCTAAGATGATCACGGATGCGGCAAGAATGACCGCTCCGACATAAATCAGAGAGACGGCCCCGGTAGGCTGAGTAGCTGTAGGCGGCAGCATAGAAAAGAAAAAGCCGGCGGAGATAAAAATCGCTGAAAGCGGCACTCCGATGCGAACGAACCAGACGAGCGGTGCGGGAAGAAGGGCCGAATCCGCAAGAATTTGGCAAACTAACGAAAGAATGACAATGACTCCCGCGTGGGCGTGCCCTGCACGGAAGAAATTGTGGCGCAGTGGATTGTCCATATACCCGCTGGTCTTATCCATCAGTGAGGTCAAAAGGAAATACCCGCCGTACTGAATTGTGGGGACTGTGATAAGGATGATCCCGGATAGCAATCTGGCTTCTCGTGTCATGGCTCTCCTGTGTCAAGTCTTGCTTTCGAACCCGAGTCTGGTTGTTCTGTCACAGGCTCTTGCCTTGCATTCCCGGTTTAACTCACGATGGGAGGTGCCGACGCCTCCTCGATCCCGTGCGCGGCCCTGATTCTCAGTGCGTCTGCGACGGCCTGTGAGTCCTCGTTAGCGTCGATCTCCACAATTTTGCCCCAGCGCATCTTGACGATGTACACTCCGTGGTTCTCGTAGCGCGAGCCGTCCGGCAGAGCATCGGTGTTCGTCCATCGCACAATAATTGTAGTGTTGTGCGGCAGGCCCTTGACCCAGACATCCCGCACAGTCAACTTCATGTCGGGTCCAAGTCGTTCGAGACGGGCGAGCCAGCGACCAAAGGCCTCCCGGTCGTGCCGTTCGCCCCCTAGCGCGTGATTGCCGCTAAATCGATGATAGACATTAGGAGCACAGTCCTTGTGGTCAGCCGGATCGCGTCGCGGAACTACTACCACGTCCTCTGGGAGGGCCTTCTAGGATGCCGACAGTCCCACTCCTTTTTGCACAGCCGATACTTCGCTTTATTGTTCTTTCGCGTCAACGAATCCAACCATCGCGACGCAGCCGAACAAACCGACCTACCGATGCTTACAAGATCGGCATCAGAAAGTTTCAAGAGGCGCCGACGAAATTCTTCAGGGTCGAATCGTGTGGTTTCCATGGCAGACTTCACACCAAGTGGCCATCATTCCGAGAACCGCGATCATTGCGAAAGTGCGAATGCCCAGGTCCTTGTCGCACCACTCTCGTCCGATTCCGACGAGTAAGCCTATACCGAGTGATACTGCAAGTTTTCGGACGCGTTCGCCGGGAGGAAAATGGGTTACCAGCATCACCACAAACTCCGTCTTCGCTAAAAGTATACGTGAAAGTTGGTTCGGCTCTGTAAATCCCGGCAGTACGAGGCGCTCCCCGCCACCATGCTCGCATGCAGCAACGGGGGTCGCGGGATTTTCCCATACGACCAAGTGCTGGAAACGTGGACGACAAGAACGCCGCCGGGGGACGCGTGGACCTATTTCACGGAAACAACTTGCGCTGCTTCTGCTGTGCTTCGAGCAGGCAGGCCTCCAGCGCAGAAGCGTAGTCTGATTCGATGTTCTCGAAGGCGACACCGAGGCCCGGTGGTGATCCCCAAGTTGGACTATTTGACCCAGAAACGCAAAAGTTGAAATACCGCAGACCCGATCACCGCCGCGCCGGGAATGGTCATAATCCAAGCGAACACGATTCTGCGAGTGATTCCCCAACGTACAGCCGTAAGCCGGCGAGAGGCGCCGACGCCTACAATCGCACCGGTGATCGTATGCGTAGTGCTCACAGGAATACCGAATTTTGCTGTGACTAGCAGGGTAAGGGCGCCTGCGGCTTCAGCAGAAAACCCACCAAAAGGCGTGAGCTTGGTTATTCTCTGACCCATCGTTCGGATGATGCGCCAGCCGCCCGCCATCGTCCCCCCGCCAATAGCTAGGTGGCAGCAAATGATGACCCAGTAAGGAACGTTGTAGCTGTTGAGCACGCCGCCGGCAACCAAAGCAGTCGTGATGACGCCCATACCTTTTTGAGCATCATTCGTCCCATGACCAAGGCTATAGGCCGCAGCCGATAGCAATTGGAGGCGGCGAAACCATCGATCGACCTTGAGCGGCCGCTGCTTGCGGACGATCCAACTGGTGACAACGGTCAGCGCCATACTTGTGAACATGCCAATGACCGGCGACAGGAAGATGAAGAGAACGGGCATCGTCCAGCCCGTGAAAATAAGGGACCGAAAACCCGAATGAGCGACTGCAGCGCCTCCGTAGCCTCCCATAAGTGCGTGTGAAGAGCTGGTGGGAAGACCAGCAATCAGAGTAATCAGGTTCCAAAAGATCGCACCCAAGAGTCCGGCCAACAGGACTTTTTCGTCGATCATTTCGATGTGAACAAGGCCCTTGCCAATGGTCTTGGCGACGGCCGTACCGAAGACGAAAGCGGCGATCAAGTTCCAAAACGCCGCCCAGATCACGGCTCGCAGCGGAGTTAGGACGCGGGTAGAGACAATGGTTGCAATCGAATTCGCGGCGTCATGCCAGCCGTTAGAAAATTCGAAAACGAGCGTCACAACAATAACAGTCACAAGCAGAGGGAAGGCATTCACGGGTTAGGCGCTCTTCAGCACGACGCCTTCGACAACGTTGGCTACGTCTTCACACTTATCGACCGCAGTCTCGATGACTTCAAAAATCTCTTTCCATTTGATGATCTGAACCGGATCCTTTTCTTCATCGAAGAGTTGAGCAATGAGCGTGCGGCAGAGACGGTCGCTATCATTCTCAAAGCGATTGATTTCCATGCAATGCCTCAAGGCGTCGTCTCTGGTCTCGATGGCATGAATCAGGGCGGTAACTTCAACGCAAGCTGCCAGAAGGATTTTCGCAAGCTCTTCGGTGCCTGGGCGGGGCGCGTCCACGCGATAAAGAACGAAGCGGCTGGCCGCGGCGTCAATTAGGTCGATGACATCATCGAGAGTCGAGCACAGTTCGTGGATATCTTCGCGGTCGATCGGCGTGATGAAAGTCTGATTGAGCTTCATGATGATGGTGTGGGCGATCTCGTCACCTGAGTGCTCGATGGCCTTAATGTTTTGCACCTTTTCGTAAACAGCCGTATAGCGCGAGAGCATCTCACAAAACGCCTTTGCACCCGCGTGGATATTTTCCGCCTGCTTTGCAAAAAGAACGAAATAATCATCTTCACGCGGCAAGAAACGTTCCAAAAGTCCTGTCATGGACCCTGACGCTCCCCGAAGAGTCTATTACGCGCCCTGACGATACCAGAGGCATGGAAGACGAGGCAACCTGACGGGCGCGTATCCGAAGGTCCGCCAGCTCATCAACGAGATCGTACTCGGCGAGGAGAGCGACAAGTTTGGCGACGAGTACATCAGTCACTCGAGCTCAAAGTTCTAGTAATGTCGAGAATGTTCGCTCAATCTGCTTCCGGAAGATAGGACGCCCCCCAAGGGTGGCGCTGGAAAGCCCGGAGATAAAAAGCTTCGGCTATCAACTTGACCCTATCCCGGCGGCCGTGTAATTTGCCCGGAATGGGGGGTGGGTATCGTACTCATCGATCAACACACTATCCGCCAGCCTGAGATTCACGTAAGAACCAGGGCATGCCTCAAAATCGCCTCACTTCCAAACATCGGTGATCACGCTGGCTTTGCCATCACCGGAGTTTAGCGATGGCAGTCCAAAATTACTTTCAATTGTCCGCAGGACGTCGTAATGATCGTAGCGGTGATTTATCTTCTGGCCTGTTTTGACCATAGCCCCAAGAAATATCGTGTAAATATGGTTGGTTCTTTTTTCTGGTGCTTCAGCTTCGTCGAAGGTGATGACGATGAGTGTGCCGCTGCGTGCGTCAGGAGGGAACCAGTTTTCAAGGAAGTTCTTAAGCCAAGTGGAAGCGGTGCCGACGTTGGTATCATGCCCGTCGTCGTCCATGTTTGGTGTATAAAACATATACGTCGCCAGAGGCTTGTAACCACGATCCGTCTGGCTCTTTTTTGAGTTCTCAACATCAGTAATGAAGGCATTGTGCCTGTTGTTTGTATCGACCGAGATAACGTTTTTAAAGCTTTGATTCTGTACCTTCTCAAAGCTCAAGAACGGGACATGTTTACGTGCGTACTTAGGTGCGTCCGTGCCGCCGCCGTCGCCTAGGTAGGGAACGGGTTTGGTAGGATAATTCTCCGCATAATTCTTCCAGTCCAGCAAGTCAGCGATCGTCTTGTGCTCGCTATCATCGGGGAAATTGTGTTGGCTGTCGCCACGCAGGCCGTGAATGCCAAAGGTACTTCCTGATATCATCGCCAGATAATTAGGATACGAAGGATGCTGAACTGCTCGGAAATCCGTAAATTCGACGCCTTCGTCGGCCAATTGCCTCAGATACTTGTCCTTTATAGCCGATACATAGCTCTCATTTTCCAAAACGATAATCAGAACACGGTCGAAGTGTTTGTCTGCCGTGGCGTTTTTATTGCTTTGTGAGTCGGGAATCACGGGATGATTTCGCGCTGAACTCGGGCCGAACCTTAGAATTAGCGTCAGGGCAATAAGCAATCGCCACATTTTGACTCCTTACGACAACAAAATTTTTCCCGGATCCCGCCTCGGCTGTGATCAGACGGAGTTCCGGTACCAACGGCTGATAAAGAGTTTACATCCCAGCTCCGACTGTGAAGTTGAGTTTGAAAGAGTTTCAGAGCCCGTCTAGACCTTTCTGTATCACCGTCATTCTCGGTGTTCAGCCTTCCGTAGAGCGCACCAAGGACAATGTCGGTGATCCTGCGTCGTGTTTTGGCAATCGCACAGGAACCTGCGCGCTAGACGCGCTAGACCGCATCCTTGACAACAATTAACACATTCCGACAGGGTTCCGGTGTTGGCCCCCGCCCACTCTAGGAGAGTGCCATGCCAGACTCCTACCCCACATCGTGGAAAGAACCGTATCGCCAGGCCCTCAAAGAATCGGACGAACAGAAGCTAACCGAGTTGGTGCAGGCCGCGGAATACGCAATCGCTCTTCGACTTCAAGAATTCGAAAATTCCGCGGACCATCACAAAGAACGCATTGAGATGAAACTCGCTGCTGCGGATTTGCTTGTCATCAAGACTTATAAACTGGGCTGGCATGACCCGCGCGTTCACTGACGGCAATGACTCAGCCGGGCTCATCGCCACCATGCCCCTATTCTTTGCGTTCCTGCTGCTTGTGATCCCCTTGTCTGTCGGCGGAAATGCTTTACCTCAATCTGATCACCTGGAACTGACTCAGTCGAAAGGCTCTGTTGCCCAACCCACCATGGGACAACACCTGAAAGCAAAGGGCATCCCGAACTTTGGCCAAGTCACGCCTATGCTGTATCGCGGCGGCCAGCCTTCAGCAGAAGGATTCGAAACGCTTGCCCATATGGAAATTGCAATCATCGTTGATACCGGCAGATCGAAGCGCGACGAGACGCTAATCAAGAGCCTGGGCAGTTAACCTACGTCTCCTTGCCATGGTATTGCCCGCTTCCCAAAGATAAGGTGTTCAAACGGTTTATAGATCACGCGGGAGAATCCGGGAAAGAGAATTTTTGTGCACTGCCGGTGGGGGGACGACCGCACTGGAATGATGATCGCAGCCTATCGCCTGGTAGAACAGCATTGGACGCCGAAAGAAGCCATGCAAAAGATGCACGAATTTGGCTATGGGGGCATACATCACCTGACGTGCCCCGGTCTGGGGAGATACGAGAAGAGCTTTCCGCGGCGTTTGCAGAACGACCCCTGTTTGAGAATCTACGCTGAGAACGAATTTCCGGTAAGGGCAGAGCGTCGAACGTATTGCCCAAGTGCCAATGCGGGACCACCTTTACCAATAACGTCGTTTGGACCTAGCCGCCCGCTGACTTGGCGCACACCGCGTTTTCGATGAAGGCGTCGAGCGGGATGACCACCTAGCGACGGCGGTGGGCTGGACCACGAGCATATATAAAGGATACGAAAGACCCACTCATTCACGGACACAGAAGCCGGACCATGCTATCTCCGCAAGCTGTTATGACGCTCGCCCCGACACTCGCAACCGGTGGCGTGTGAGTTAACAGCCGGAGGGCAACATGGTGATTGCTGATCGGTTGAAAGCTTTGCGTGAGCAGAAAGATATGTCCCGAGGTGATATCGAAAAACGGACGGGATTGTTACGCTGTTTCGCGCGTGGAGAACGGCCACACGGTTCCAGCCATCGAGACACTTGAAAAAATGGCTCATGCATTGGACGTAACGATGTACCTGCTTTTTTATGATGGCGAGGAACCACCTGGACCCGAGATCCCGACGCCGAAAGCGGCGACGGGCTGGGGAAGTTCGGGTCGCGATGCGAAAACGCTTCATCGATTTCGCAGGCTAATGGGCCGGGCAGACGAAGGCGACGTAAAGCTCCTGCTATACGTGGCCCAGAAAATGTCGGGGAGGAAAAAGCGCGGCTCTCGAGCATAGGTCACCGGGCAGTCTCAACGGCGAATCGATACTTGCTTCTGAGCGCAGGGCGGGAAGTTGATCTTCCAGAACTTTGCGGAGGGTTCCACTAACTCGATCCCCACTGTCCACTTGCCATCCTGCAAGGACCCAACGTCCACGACCCGGCATTCTTGCTCTTCGCCGGTGCTCTTGTTCACAAGCAAAATGCTTTGGCCGGGTCCTACCCTGGCGGCCAGCGCAAGCGCTCCTCCGTGAGCATTCACGGAGAGCATGTGGGTGAATTCGTTGAAGGATTCCAGAAATATGTCCTGCCCAAAAACATGGACACGAATGGACAGTCCGAGCCGCTTGCTTCTTCGGAACGGTCTGTCTCGCCGAATCTGGGGGCACATACCACGACGAAGTTAGAATCGCGGCCAGCCTGAGTGCAATAGTACTCGCGGGCGAGTAAGGGTTAGATTTCGAGCAAGCACGTCCTTGCACGCGTAATGCTGTTGACCTAGCTTGCCTTCAATATCCGGCACCTACCAACTCCATGTGGCCTTCGATGTAGGAGTCGGGTCTAATCCAGGATTCGTACCGAACCAAAACGCGAGTGCCCCGGCGACCTGCGAGCATCCACAATCCGTGCATGTACCCCATCTCGGAAAATAGACGGAACACGGTTGGGATGTCGTTCGTGTTCGGTGCCGTTACATCGTCGTAAGGCTTGCCGATCAGTTCTTCGCGCCGATATCCAAGAAGCAGGCAGAAGCTTTCGGAAACCTCCACGAAGTTTCTGTCGCCGTCTACAACCGTGATGAACTCAGGCTTTACTTCGTAGCGAGGGGTTATGTCGAGTCCCTGGCGGATCGACTTGACGGCATCGCGCACCGAATCAGGGCATTCGGCTTCAGATCTATAACGAATAACATGCGGTGGGACGTACGGTTTCGCCTTCGGCATAGGAGGTTCCTCGCTTGGTGCACCCTGCAACCAAAGCGACTACTTCTATAGCGCGCCGCTGCCGAATCTGTCAATACACCGTCCTATAAACGACGCGGTATCAAGGATGGCAGGGCATTCGTTCCACTTAGTGGTCGGGCGGTTTCTGATGGAGCCTTGAGTCTTGATCTCAAGCTCTCTCCACAATTCCTCTGGACCCATTGCGACAAGCTGTCCTCCGGTCCACGCTCCGTAAATAAGACACTCGACGAGTCGCGAGAAAAGGAACTTGCAGAGCTGGAGGCGTCGTGCATGGACACGCTCGCCTTGGCTGGAACAGAATTCTTCGACTTAAAATCGACATCACGACGAAATAACCTCGCATTTTACGCTGCACTGCTTTTCTGTCGAGCGACGCAGCGGAGAAACCATGTCCACCAGAAGTGGGCAAAATTCCATAGCGATCTGTCAGAAGTTCTGAATGACGAGTGAGTTTGACCTCTGCTGGCCTAGCGATACAATAAATCCCGCGCGTGTAGGCGAGGGTATCTTGCACCCAAGTCGAATCATTATTGCCATGGCCGCCCTGCTGTCCGCCTCCGCTATCGCACAGGAGCATGTCGGGGCGCCGATTTTCACGCTTCAAGAAGTAATGATCCCCGCCCGCGATGGCGTTCATCTCCAGACGGTAATCCTGACTCCAACAAACCAGAGTGGACCTCTTCCGATTCTATTCCGGCGGACTCCGTACGGCGTGCCTTCGAAAGCGCCTGCGGAAATGCCGCCGTCAATGAAAGAGCTGGCGCAAGACGGCTACATTTTCGTGTTTCAGAATTTGCGCGGGCGTTTCAAATCCGAAGGTGTATTCAATCTAACTTCCCAAGTTGACTTGCAAGATCCCAAGGCGACCAATGAAACGACCGACGCCTACGACAGCATCGACTGGCTCGTCAAAAACGTACGCAACAACAACGGCAAAGTCGGAATGTATGGTGTTTCTTACGACGGCTTGACGACGGCGCTCACTCTTTTGCAACCACATCCGGCGTTGAAGGCCATCAGTGAACAGGCGTCACCTGTCGATCAGTGGATGAACGACGACGATCATCGCTACGGTGCGTTGCGCGAGAGCTACGACTTCGAATACGCCGTGCTCGAGCAATCCGACAAAAACAAAAATACACATTTTGAGTTTGAAACCTACGACACTTATCAGTGGTATCTCGATCTCGGCCCACTCTCGAATATCAACGCCAAGTATCTTCACGGCGCAATTCCCTACTGGAATCTCACCATCGAACATCCGGACTATGACGATTTTTGGAAAAAAGAAGCATGGGTCCGCCAGCTGCACGCATCCAGCGTCCCCAATTTAAATGTCGCTGGTTTCTGGGACCAGGAAGATCCCTGGGGACCTTGGCAGATTTTCCGCCACGCCGCTGAGCACGACCCCGACCACACCAATTTTATGGTGGCGGGGCCCTGGTTTCACGGACAGTGGCAAACGCCCAAGGCCGATAGCATCGGCCTAATCCCGTTCGGCGGCCACGAAACCTCGCGCGAGTTTCGCGAAAATCTCGAAGCGCCCTTCTTCCGCTACTACTTGCATGGCGAGGGTGAGAAGCCCGCGTGGCAGGCCACCACATTCCAAAGTGGCTCGAACAGCTGGCACAGTTACGCGGTTTGGCCGCCCAAGAAATCGAGTTTGACGAATCTGTATTTGCATGAGGATGGCACGCTTTCCTTCGACGCCCCATCCGCTGCGAAGGAGAAAGGTTCCTATCGCCAGTACGTTTCGGACCCAGCCAATCCCGTGCCATATCGCACGCGCCCGATTTCGCCAACCTATCCTGCCGGCGATTGGAGAACCTGGGAAGTAGCGGACCAACGCTTCGTCGATCATCGCCCCGATGTACTCACGTTTGTCACGACACCGCTCGACCATGACATCACTGTCACCGGTCAACTCGCCGCAAAACTCTTCGCCTCAACATCTGGCACAGACAGCGATTTTGTGGTCAAGTTGATCGATGTTTTTCCCGAGGATGCCCAGAAAAATAATTGGGATCCGGAAAGCGGACCGAGTCCTGGCGCATACGCGCAGTCGCTGAACGGTTATGAACTACCTATCGCTATGGAAGTTCGCCGAGGCCGCTACCTCGCTAGCTTCGAGCACCCATCGCCGCTCAGCGCAAACAAGCCTATCGAGTGGGATATTCCGTTGCGCGATCACGATCACGTCTTTTTGAAGGGCCACCGCATCATGGTCCAGATCCAGTCCACGTGGTTTCCCGTCATTGATCGCAATCCTCAAAAGTTTGTACCTAGTATCTACGAAGCGAGCGCTTCCGATTATGTGCCGGCCACACAGCGCGTCCATTGCTCCCCGACCATGCCCTCACATATCGAGCTACCGATAGCTCAATAAGCGCAGTCCGCGCACGACTTGGCTAACGATAGGTTCTGCGCCTGTGGGGCCGCTGGGGATTGCCCCGACTCACGAGCGTTCCCAAATTCGCAACTTTTCCTGAAATCTTTGGCAGAGCTAGGCGGAGCCGCGATCACACCTTGCGGAACAACTCCGACAGCAACAGTTTCAAGGCTCGTGCAATCTTTTCGATATTGACGAGTGCCACATTCCGCTCGCCACGTTCAATTCCGCCGAGGTACGTGCGGTCCAATTCGCATAGGTCTGCAAATACTTCCTGAAAGACCCCAGCTTGTTCGACATTCCTGGCAGGTATCTTGGTGGACATATTGATGTGAGTTTTGTCATTTGAGGGCCGCACCTTGTCCGTACATTCACACTTTGGACAGCATCAACAAAACGGCCCGGCCGGGAGGAGACCGGGCCATTTCGCGTCAATTGTTTTTTAGTAAGTTTGAGACAAATTCACGTCGCCGTCACCCCGTACGCCGTGCTTCATCCGCCTCCTCTGCAAGACTCAGAAGCGCCTGCACAATGCCGGTATTTTTCCCGGTCTTTGGATCGATGAAGAGCCCGTCGTTAGCGAAGGCCATCACCGAGGCAACTGCACCGGAGTTTTGTGTCGAGGTCGGCCGAATGATCGCAACGGGTCCCAAGCTTGGGTTCAGGAAGTGACACGGCTCCGGCATGATCAGGTTCGCTTGCAGAGTGTCGCCGTTCAGGGATTCCGGATCAGTTTCTCCCTTGGCCTGCGACAGCACCGAAAAGGTAACTGTGGCTCCTGTAGAACCTGGGAAGCCCGTGTCCGTGTCTGTGATAGCCAAGGCGTTGCCGGCCTTGTCCTGCCAAGTTTGGAAGTGCATCGTCTCGCTCGGGCCGATGCTCAGTAAAATTCGCAGCACTTCGAGACTGCTCACCTGCTGAGCCAGTGTCGGATACAGGCTGGTGCCTCCTTGCTCGATGAACGCGAAGTGAAACCCTGCCGTGAACGCGATCGCCTGCAGGTGAGTCGAAATGCTGGAAGGTGGATTGCTCGGATCACTGCCGGCCGTATCGTTATTCGTTCTCGGAATCGCCGTGTGCTGCCCTACATTCAAGCTGGGCACGGCCTGTACGAACGGCGCGCCTAGATCGAAATCAGGATTGGTTATGCTGCGGTAGCGGGACCAAAAACTCGTGTCGATGGTGAGCTGCGTCAGGTTTGTCAGGCGTGCGGCGGTCTTATCCGCCCCATCGGCTTGACTGCTCGGCAAGACCTTAAACGGAGTTAGATCGAACGGCTCTGCACCCTTCGATTTCAAGTAATTCGATAGAAATGCTTCATGGCTGATTTCGTCATCCGTGTTGTCGTGAATGTATTGAGGCATGTCCCCGTCCAGAATCGTAAGCGCCGCCGTGTAGTCTGGGTTCCCTGTCTTACTGGGTCCCGATACTTCGTTGTCCTGGGTTCCTCCAAGCTCCGAATACTGCAACCACAAATCCGCCTCTACCGTTTCCAACGCCTGCAGGAATCGCAGAATGGCAATGTCTCCTTTCTTGACGTGCGAGTGGGCCTCGTCGTCGCGCTCAAACGCTGCCAAACTGCTGGGCAGAAGCCCGGACCCATCGTCGCTGCTCCAGCCGCGATCATTCCATTTCGCAGGAACAACCGCCGACTGTTTAAATTCTTGAGGGCACTCCCAGATTTCTTCATCGCTTTCTCCTCTCTTCATGAAATTGAGTTTGACCACTGGGTTGTTCTTGAGCCGTGCCGTGACTCCACGTTTTTGGCCGCACCGGCGGATGGGCGCGCAGGGAACTGAGAGCCGCGCAATCGGATGGCGAGCAATTTTCCGGCGCCGGCCTGAAAGCCAATCTGTTGGATCACCGTTCTGTGCGGTGGACTTTATACTGTGTTGAGGTTGCTTACTCTATTGGGTTGAG
>Ga0208603_1000103_pt1 | contig 13316 bp, 8 predicted proteins | sample MicForSoSWNC24_M_FD_188001 | JGI IMG/M metagenome (GOLD analysis project Ga0208603, IMG submission 188001) | Forest soil microbial communities from Harvard Forest Long Term Ecological Research site in Petersham, Massachusetts, USA - MetaG HF008... | ecosystem: Environmental > Terrestrial > Soil >... | reverse complement strand
TATTACAAGGACTTGGTCATTGGGTATCACAACGGCGCGGCCATAAAGCTTTCCGATGTCGCTGATGTTTACGATCAGGTGGAAAACATACGCGCTGCGGGGTTCCTCAACGGAAAGCCGTGCGTGCTGCTGGTCATTTTCCGCCAGCCGGGCGCCAATATCATTGACACCGTTGACCGTATTCGGGAATCGATTCCGTCTCTGGAAGCCTCCATTCCCGCGGCAATGAATTTTACTATTGTGCTGGACCGCACCGCCACCATCCGAGCTTCCGTGAGCGATGTGGAACGAACTCTGGCGGTCTCCATTGCCTTGGTCATTTTGGTGGTCTTTCTCTTCCTCCGGAACGTTCGTGCCACTTTGATTCCCAGCGTCGCCGTTCCTGTTTCTCTGATTGGCACCTTCGGCGTGATGTATCTCTGCAGGTACAGCATCGACAATCTGTCCTTGATGGCACTCACGATCGCCACCGGCTTTGTAGTGGATGACGCCATCGTGGTGATCGAAAACATTTCGCGATATCTCGAGCAGGGAATGAGTCCGATGGAAGCCGCGTTGAAGGGGGCGGAGGAAATTGGGTTCACCGTGCTCTCGATCAGCATTTCGCTGGTGGCAGTTTTCATTCCAATTCTGCTGATGGGCGGAATCGTCGGGCGCCTGTTCCGCGAATTCGCCGTCACCCTGTCCGTCGCGATTCTGGTTTCCCTCGCGATTTCTTTGACCACCACGCCAATGATGTGCTCGCGGCTTCTGAAGAATCCCGAAGAAGAAAAACATGGGCGAGTCTTTCAGGCGAGCGAGAAAGTCTTTGCCGGTATGTTGGGATTCTACGAACGTACCCTGAAATGGGTGCTGCAACACTCGGCGCTCACGCTTTTTGTCCTGCTGGTGACGATCGCGCTGAATGTATTCCTCTTCTACATCGTGCCCAAGGGCTTTTTCCCGCAGCAGGATAATGGCACCGTTTTTGGCGGCATCCAGGGCGCTCAGGACATCTCCTTCCAGGCGATGCAAAATCTAACCCTGCGGTTCGTTGACATCATCAAGACCGACCCCGCGGTGGAAAACGTCGGCGCGTTCACGGGTGGCGGTGGGGCCGTCAATACCGGATTTGTCTATCTGGCGTTGAAGCCTCTTTCAGAACGCAAGATCAGCTCCAGTCAGGTGATTGATCGCCTCCGTCCCAAGCTGGTTTCCATACCGGGGGCGACGGTTTTCCTCCAGGCCGGCCAGGATTTGCGCATCGGGGGCCGGCAGAGCAACGCGCAATATCAGTACACGATTCAGAGTGACAACATCGACGATTTGGTGGCATGGGGTCCGCGCCTTCTCACGGAGATGCGGAAATTGCGGATGCTCACCGACGTAAATACCGATCAGCAGAATAGCGGTTTGCAGGCTGCGCTGGTTTACGACCGCGATACAGCCGCTCGCATGGGCATCACCGCGCAGATGATAGACAACACATTGTATGAAGCCTTCGGCCAAGCCCAGGTATCCACCATGTATACACCTTTGAATCAATACCACGTGGTGATGGAGGTCGCTCCGCAATACTGGCAGGATCCCTCGTCGCTGAACGACATTTATATCCGCCCGTCGGTGGGGAAGGAAGTTCCGCTCAGCGCCGTCACGCACTACGCTCCGAAGACAGCGCCGCTCTCGGTGAACCATCAGGGCCAGTTCCCGTCCGTAACAGTGTCTTTCAACCTGGCGCCGGGAGTAGCCCTCAGTGATGCCGCAACGGCCATTACTCAAATGCAGCAGCGTATGGGTGTTCCCTCCACCATTCATGGAATGTTCTCGGGAACGTTACAGGCCTTTCAGTCGTCTCTTTCGACCCAGCCGTTTCTGATTATCACCGCGCTCATGGCGGTCTATATCGTCCTGGGCATTCTTTACGAAAGTTACATTCATCCGATTACGATTCTATCCACGCTTCCCTCCGCTGGCGTGGGCGCGGTGCTGGCACTCTTGCTTTTCCACGTGGACCTCAGCGTTATTGCACTCATAGGCGTGATCCTGCTGATTGGAATCGTGAAGAAAAACGCCATCATGATGATTGATTTCGCTCTGGCTGCAGAGCGCCAGGAAAACAAAACCTCCGAAGAAGCGATCTATCAAGCCTGCCTGCTGCGTTTCCGGCCGATCCTGATGACCACCATGGCGGCGCTCTTTGGCGCACTGCCACTGGCTTTGGGCACGGGGACCGGCTCTGAGCTGCGCCGGCCATTAGGCATCACCATTATCGGCGGCTTGATCGTGAGCCAGATGCTCACTTTGTACACCACGCCCGTCGTCTATCTTTATTTGGACCGTCTGCGAGTTCGCTGGGCTCGCACACACCATCACGCCATGGGAGCTACGGCAGAGGAGCCAGCCGATTGATGAAAGGCACTTTGCGATTCATAAAATCCTCAAACCACTCGGTACGGCACAGCGATGAGAGAATTTTTCTGATCAATGGATTCCGCCGAAGAATACTTGTGGCATCTATAGGCACAGCACTTCTCGTTGGCGGCTGCACCGTGGGACCCAAATATCAAAAGCCGCCCGCACAAGCCCCTGCTGCTTACAAGGAACTCACGCCGGCTGACTTCAGCAAAACAGACGGCTGGAAAGAGGCGCAGCCGAGCGATAACGTGCTGCACGGTAAATGGTGGGAGATGTTCAACGATCCACAATTGAACGCCTTGGAAGAGAAAGTGAACATTTCCAACCAGAATGTGCAGTCGGCCATGGCCAGCTACATGGCGGCGCGGGCGCTCGTCAAACAGGCCCGTTCACAATACTTCCCCACGCTCGCCGTGGACCCCTCGATCGTGAAGTCACGTCAAGGCGCTGCGGCCTCACTAGCCGTAACACCCGGCACTTCAACATTTTACAGTTTGCCATTCGACGCAACGTGGGTGCCCGATCTGTGGGGCCGAGTCCGCAATCAAGTTCGCGCAAACACCGCTTCGGCACAAGCTAGCGCGGCGGATCTCGAAAACATTCGCCTCACGGCTCAAGCCGAAGTCGCGGTGGATTATTATGAGCTACGCGGGCAGGACAATCTGAAGCAATTGCTGGACTCCACCGTGATCGCTTTCCAGGAGTCGCTAAACCTCACCAAAGCTCTCTACGACACTGGAATCGATTCGGACGAGGCGGTGGCGCAGGCCGAAACTCAGCTGGAAACCACGCAAGCCCAGGACACAAATCTCGGTATCCTCCGGTCCCAGTTTGAACATGCGATTGCCATGCTCGTGGGTGAGCCGGCTTCCACATTTTCGATTCAGGCTGAGCCTCTGAAGTCGAATCCGCCCGCGATTCCCTTTGGCGTTCCATCTCAATTGCTGGAGCGCCGTCCAGACGTTGCAGCGAACGAGCGGCTTATGGAGCAAGCCAACGCGCAGATTGGCGTAGCGTATGCTGCCTACTATCCGACGCTAACCCTGAGCGCGTCTCTTGGCCTGGAATCGCGGTCTTTCACCAGTTGGTTTACGTGGCCAAGCCGATTTTTTTCGGCGGGTCCCAGCTTGTCCGAAACGATTTACGACGGCGGATTGCGCCGGGCCACCGTCATGCAATTCCGCGCACAGTACGATGAAACCGTAGCGAACTACCGCCAGACGGTGCTGACGGCCTTTCAACAGGTGGAAGACAATCTCGCCTCGCTGCGAATTCTCTCGGCTGAAATACAACAGCAAGACACTGCTGTGACGTCGGCGGAGCGAAATCTGAAGATTGCCACGGACCGCTACAAATTGGGAATTGATCCTTACCTCAACGTGATCACCGCCCAGACCACGCTTCTCAGCAATCAACAGACGGCCGTCAACCTGCGCATACAGCAGATGACCGCCAGCGTTCAATTGGTCGAAGCGCTCGGCGGAGGTTGGGATGCGTCGCAAATTCCAACGCCGCATCAGGTTCTTTCGCAAGGTTCACCGCCTCAGGCATCCACTAAGTAGTGTGCTCGGGCCACGCCAGGTCGCACCGGCCGTGACGTGACGGCGATGAGCATAGTTCCGGGCAATTCGGTGTCCTAACTCCGCTCGTTTTTGGTATCGTTCTAAAAGCGGTCAGCGGGTCGTTGTGGCCTTGCCTGATCGCAAATTCTCCGTGAAGCTCCTTCAGAACTATATTAACGGCCGTTTTGTGAGCGGTGCGCGTGAGTTCGCCGACGTGAATCCGGCTGACGGCTCGATCATTGCACAGGTGGCCGAAGCGGATCGCGCCACGGTTGACCACGCCGTTGCCGCGGCGCGCCGGGCGCTTGCCGGAGAATGGGGCTGCTTGCCGGTGCCGAAGCGTGCGGCGATGCTGCACAAAATCGCCGACGGCATCGAAGCGCGCTTCCAGGATTTTCTGCAAGCAGAAGTCGCGGACACGGGTAAGCCCATCTCTCTCGCTTCGCGCATCGATGTTCCGCGGGGCGCCGCAAATTTCCGATTCTTTGCAGACATTCTAAAGTCGGCGGGCCTCGAGTCATTTCGCACCGAAACTCCGGATAACGCCGTCGCGCTGAATTACGCGGTGCGTAAGCCGCTCGGTGTCGTTGGCATCATTACTCCCTGGAATCTGCCGCTCTTACTGCTAACGTGGAAAGTTGCTCCCGCGCTCGCATGCGGAAACTGCGTTGTCGTCAAACCTTCTGAGGAGACGCCAGCGACCGCGACCTTGCTCGCCGAAGTGATGCAAGCAGCCGGCATGCCGGCCGGTGTTTTCAATTTGGTCCACGGTTTCGGGCCGGATTCTGCAGGCGAATTTTTGACCACGCACCAGGGAGTGGACGCCATCACCTTTACCGGAGAATCGCGCACGGGTGCTGCCATCATGCGCGCCGCTGCGCCCACGGTGAAACCACTATCATTTGAGCTGGGCGGAAAGAATGCGGCGATCGTTTTTGCGGACTGTGATTTCGAGCAAACGATCGGTGGCCTGGCCGACGCGGTGTTCATGAATACTGGCCAAGTGTGTTTGTGCGCCGAGCGCTTATACGTAGAGCGCAAGATCTTCGATCGGCTTGTGGCGGCACTCAAACAACGCGCGGAAGGCTTGCGTCTCGGCTGGCCGATGGAAGAAGCCACAAAGACGGGTCCGCTGATTTCAAAGGAACATCGCGCCAAAGTCCTCTCCTACTATCAACTCGCGCGCGATGAAGGCGCCACAGTCGTAACCGGCGGTGGCGTACCTTCCTTCGACGACGCCCGCGATAATGGCTTCTATATCCAACCGACAATTCTCACGGGGCTTCCCGAGACCGCCCGTTGCGTGAAAGAAGAGATTTTCGGGCCTGTATGTCACGTCGCTCCCTTCGATAGCGAAGAAGAAGCCATCGCCAAAGCGAACGATACGAAGTACGGCCTGGCGGCTTCCGTGTGGACCACGAATTTGAAGCGTGGCCATCGTGTTGCGGAAAAGTTGCGCGTGGGAATCACCTGGGTGAACTGCTGGTTTTTGCGCGACTTGCGGACTCCCTTTGGAGGAGCGGGCCTTTCCGGCATTGGCCGCGAAGGCGGGATGCACTCCTTGAACTTTTATTCCGAACTGAACAATATCTGCGTTAAGTTGAGTGATTGATGGGAATGGACAGCAAGGTAGTTCCAGGGAAAGCCCAGCCGCGGGGCCGTTTCCCGCACATCAAACGCGCCGGCGACTATCTTTTCGTCTCGGGCACCAGTTCGCGCCGCGCGGACAATTCCATCGCAGGCGCGGATACCGATTCATCGGGCGCGACGAAGCTAGACATTTGTGCGCAGACGCGCGCCTTGATAGAAAATATTCGCGACATTCTGGCGAGCATGGATGCGGAGTTGAACGATGTTGTGGAGATTTCCACTTTTCTTCTAAACATGAACGATTTTGCGGCTTACAACGAGATTTACGCCCAATACTTCGACGAAAATGGACCGGCGCGCACCACCGTCGCCGTTCGCGAGCTGCCACATCCCCACCTGCTCATCGAAATGAAGGCGATCGCCTATAAGCCGGTTGCTACGGCGGAAAGGAAGAAATAATGCCATCCATCAAGACGTTGAAGGCTTTCAACTTTCAAGGCTGGATTGAGGCCAATCGCGACAAATTGAAGCCGCCGGTTGGCAACGCGCAGGTTTGGGACGACGGCGACATTATCGTGACCGTCGTCGGCGGACCCAATCAGCGCGTGGATTATCACGACGATCCCACCGAGGAATTTTTCTACCAATTGAAAGGCGATATTTTCATTCGAGTGATGGAACAGCCGGGAAAACCACCCATCGAAATCCCCATCAAGGAAGGCGAGATATTTTTACTTCCCAAGCATATGCGCCATTCGCCGCAACGTCACACGCCGGGAACCATCGGTCTGGTAGTCGAAATTCCGCGTCCCGAAGGTGCCAAGGACGGGTTTGAATGGTATTGCGGGAACTGTCATCACCTGGTCCATCGCGCGGAAGTACTTTTGAAGAGTATTGTCACGGATCTGCCGCCGCTTTTCGAGCGGTTCTACCAAAACGAACAATTGCGAGTGTGCCCGAATTGCGGCTCAGTTCACCCGGGCAAGCCGGCGCCCAGGTAGCTTAGGGTCCGCGGAAATCACAAACAAAGATGCCAGTCACTGACATCCACACGCATTTTTTCCCGGAGTCCTGGCCGGACTTGGCGGCGCGATTCGGTACGCCCGATTGGCCGTGCATCAAGCACACCGAACCCGGCAAAGCCGTAATCATGCTCGGGGAACGCGAATTTCGGCGCATAACCTCGGCTTGCTGGGATGCGGAAGTGCGTCTCGAGGAGATGGACCGGGATGGAATAGACCGGCAGATAATTTCCGCGACTCCCGTTCTTTTCGCCTACAACCGCGAGCCGCAGTGTGCCCTTGAATGTGCGCGCCTTTTTAATCATGCCGCATTGGAAATGTGCAACCGAGGCAAGGGAAGACTGCAATCTCTGTGCCAGGTACCGCTGCAGGATATTGACGCGTCCTGTACGGAGCTTACTCGCTGCATGCACGACGGGCATGTCGGTGTCGAAATCGGCAATCACGTCGGCGAAAAGAATCTCGATGATCCCGGCATCTTGACGTTTCTGCATCATTGCGCCGACGAAGGCGCCGCCGTGCTGGTTCATCCTTGGGACATGATGGCCTCGCAACGCATGCCGAAATACATGATGCCGTGGACGGTGGGCATGCCAGCAGAAACTCAATTGGCCCTGGTTTCCATGATCGTGAGCGGGGCGTTTGATCGCTTGCCTGCGAAGCTGCGAATTTGTTTTGCGCATGGCGGCGGCAGTTTCTCATTTCTTCTGGGGCGGCTCGAAAACGCCTGGCACCATCAACCGGCGGCGCGCGGTGGGTCACAATTTCCACCCAGCCATTATCTGGACAGGTTTTACGTTGATTCTGCAGTGTTCGATGAGCGCGCTCTGCAATTCCTGGTGGAAACCATGGGTCAGGATCGCGTGCTACTAGGCTCCGACTACCCATTTCCGCTTGGCGAAGAGCATGCTGGCGCGCTGATTCGCGGAAGCCGGTTCTCGCAGTCGGTGAAGACGAAGCTGCTCGGAGCGAATGCGGCAAAATGGCTCGGCAAACACGAGCAGACTGATGCGACAGAAGATTCTGCGGCCGCGGGCAGCACCGAACGAAAAGGAAGCTCCGTCGGCTGTCCAGTTCATGGCGCGTCAGAACGAAACGATTCGCGAGCGAGCGGCGAAAGAAGCGACAAAAAGTTGACTTACAGCTCATACCTCGAGGTCCCCGAATTATTGACGCTGCAGCATCCGGAATCTCGGCCTCCCCATCATGACGAATTGCTATTCATCATCGTTCACCAGACGTACGAGCTGTGGTTCAAGGAGTTGCTGCACGATTTGGACGCAGTCGTTGCGAATCTGCGCGCCGCGGCCGCGGATCCCACGTCGCGCGATGGAGTCTACGAAGCCGCGCGCCTCCTGCGTCGCTGCACGGAAATCATGCGCGTACTGGTCGAGCAGTTCACCATCCTCGAAACGATGCTGCCCACACATTTCCTCGCGTTTCGCGAAAAACTGGCGCCGGCCAGCGGCTTCCAGTCCGAGCAGTTCCGCGAACTGGAGTTCCTCTGCGGCCTGAAGGACGAAAAGATGCTGCGCTACCACGAATTGACACCGGAAACCCATGCCGTTCTAGATCGCAGGTTGCGCGAAGACTCTCTGCGCGATGTATTCTTTCAAGCTCTGGAAGCTTTGGGAACGCTGTCTCATCCCGGCGCCAATGCAACCGAAGCCGAGAAATTCCAGGCGCGTGCGCAAGCCATCCACGCGCTTTACCGCGACGAGCGCAATCACCGTGACTGGATCGACGTCTGCGAACGCTTGACGGAGTTTGATGAACTGGTCGTGGGGTGGCGGCTGCGGCATATTCAAATGGTTGAACGCACCATCGGCATTCGCATGGGCACCGGGGGCAGCGCCGGGTCTTCCTATCTGAAGCTGACTCTCGATAAGAAATTCTTCCCGGAATTGTGGGAAGCGCGAACATATCTTGAAGGATGATCATTCCCATCGTGAGTCTCCGGCGTTCGGTGCACTTTCCTAAATATGCGCGAAGGCTCTAAATCCATCACACTGGTTGGAGCAGGGCTAACCGGTCCTCTGCTGGCAATTTCCCTGGTACAACGCGGATTTCACGTGCAGATTTACGAAAGGCGCCCGGACATGCGCCGGGTACGCGCCAGCGCAGGGCGTTCGATTAACCTCGCGGTCTCAACGCGCGGGATTCATGCGTTGCGCGAAGCTGGCCTTTGGGATGAAATGCGCCGCATCATCGTGCCGATGAAGGGGCGCATGATGCACTCCCTCAGCAGCGCTCTCACTTTTCAGCCGTACGGCAAGAATGATACCGAAGTCATTAATTCGATCTCTCGCGCCGATCTGAATGTGGCGCTCATGAATGCCGCGGAAGGGCGCGGCGTCGCTATACATTTCGGCGAACGCTGCATTGGCTTCGACGTGGCAACCGGAGTCGTACGCTTTCGCAACGACGAAACCGGCCGCGAGACGACCGTCGACTCCGAAGTCGTGATCGGCACCGATGGTTCGGCATCGGCGATTCGCCTGGAAATGCAAAGGCTCAGTCAGTTTGGTTTATCGCAGGAATATCTCGACTACGGCTACAAGGAGTTCACGATAACGGCAGGGCTCGGCGGCAAACACATGCTCGAGCCTAATGCACTGCACATCTGGCCGCGCGGTTCTTACATGCTGATCGCCTTGCCCAATATTGACGGGACGTTTGCGTGCATCCTCTTCTTGCCGTTTGAGGGTAAAGAAAGCTTCGCGACGCTTGATACGGGTGAAAAAGCGCTCGAGTTTTTCGCAGAGAGATTTCCCGATGCGGTTCCATGGATGCCGCAGCTGAAAGAAAACTACTCGAACAACCCGACCGGTTCGATGGTCACCATCAAATGTTCCCCGTGGCATGTAGACGGGAAAGCCTTGCTGCTCGGCGACGCCGCCCACGCCATCGTGCCTTTCTTCGGGCAGGGAATGAATTGCGCGTTCGAAGATTGCACGCTCTTCCTCGAGCTTTTGGATCGCCACGGCCCCGATTGGCCGAAGTTATTCGTTGATTTCGAAAGGGTACGAAAGACGAATACCGACGCCATCGCGGATCTCGCGCTCGAGAATTTCATCGAAATGCGCGATCGTGTGGCCGACCCTCGGTTTCTGTTCAAAAAGAGAGTGGAACTCGCGCTAGAAGTCAAGTATCCCCGTCTTTTCGTGCCCAAGTATGCGATGGTGACTTTTCATCGCGTGCCTTATTCCGTGGCGCTCGCGCGCGGGAAGATTCAGGATCGGCTGCTAACGGAACTGTGTGATTCAATTGCCCGAATCGAAGACCTCGATTGGCAAAAGGCGGATTTACTGATTCGGCGCGACTTGACTCCTCTGGAGGATCTGTAAGGTGGCGGGAGATAAATTCGAAGTGGGCCGCGACTGTGCTCTGGCGATGACCGCCCGCGATCCGCTTGCGGGCTATCGAAATCTTTTTCACATTCCAAAAACTCCTGACGGCGCCGACTGCGTGTATCTGAGTGGCCATTCTCTCGGCTTGCAGCCAAAAACCGCGCGTGGCTACGTCGAGCGGGAACTGGAGGACTGGGCCAAGCTCGGTGTGGAAGGCCATTTCCACGCACAAAATCCCTGGGTGCCGTATCACGAAATGCTCGCAGCGCCCACCGCGCGGCTTGTTGGTGCGTTGCCAGAGGAAGTGGTGGTGATGAATTCGCTTACGGTGAACCTGCACCTTATGCTCGTTTCCTTCTACCGGCCTAAAGGTGCGCGAAATAAAATCGTCGTCGAATCCAACGCGTTTCCCTCCGACCAGTATGCTGTCCAGTCGCAAATCCGGTACCACGGGTATGATCCGGCGAGTTCGCTAGTTGAAATAGCTCCGCGTCCACGCGAGACAACAATTCGCACCGAGGACATCGAAAAGTTGCTCGCTGCAGAAGGCGAGCGGATCGCGCTGCTCATGCTCGGCGGCGTGAACTACTACAGCGGGCAGGCCTTCGAATGTGCGCGAATCACTGAAGCGGCACACGCCAAGGGCTGCGCCGTCGGCTTTGACATGGCGCACGCCGCGGGAAATATTCCGGTGAAGCTACACGATTGGAATCCGGACTTCGCCGTCTGGTGCAACTACAAATACTTGAACGGCGGCCCCGGCTGCATTGCGGGATGCTTCGTGCACGAGCGCCACGCGCGTAATCCGAATCTGCCGCGGTTCGCAGGCTGGTGGGGGAATGACAAGGACGCGCGCTTCCGCATGGAGCCGCAGTTTCAGCCCATCGCCGGCGCCGAAGGCTGGCAGTTAAGCAATCCGTCCATTCTATCCATGGCGGCACTACGCGCCTCGATGGATATTTTCGACGAAGTAGGAATGGAGAAGCTACGCGCCAAGAGCGAAAGGTTGACCACCTATCTGGAATTTCTGTTGGAGCAAAAGCCGCAGGAAGGCTTTTCGATCATCACGCCTCGCGATCCTGCGCAACGCGGCGCGCAACTCTCGCTGCGGGTTACCAAGAACGGCCGAGCTGTGTGCGAAAGCCTCGCGCACCACGGTATCATCTGCGATTGGCGCGAGCCGGACATCATGCGTGTTGCGCCAGTCCCGCTCTACAATTCATTCCTCGACGTCCATACGTTCGTGGAGAAGTTCCTGACAGAAATCCGGGCGTAACATTGCGGCTTTTCAAATTCGCAGCACTGCGGGGCAAATCATCGAAGTGGGCCATCGCTTGCCTTGATGAGTGCAATTGTCGCGCTTCCAAGTAGCGTCGTAGCATCGGCGAGCCCAAACACAATATCGAAATGATTCTGTCTAGCAACTTCAAACTCCGAAACATGAAAGCCACTGGCTCGCAACTGCGAAGCAAACGCTTGGCTTTGCCGCTTGAATTCTGAGGTCTCATTTTCGGCCCAGGCCACAAGCGTTTTTACCGGCCGACCGAGTTTTAGGCGAGCAGGACTGAGTGTTGAGACATCAGCAGTACTCAGGTGCAGGGCTGCATCAATGTACGTCCCAACCAGGGGCTCCAGATCGTAGATGCCGCTCAGAAGTATGGCGCCGGCAACGGCTCCAGCCGGCAATCCACAATCTGTTTGCCAGCCTTCTACCAACAACATCGCGGCGAGGTGTGCTCCTGCGGAACTGCCCGCAACATATATCCTGCGCGCGTCGAACCCCAGCGCTGCGGCTTGCCGATGCAAGGAAGCAAGAGCACGACGGGCTTGGTCAACGACGGTTTCAAGCTTGGCCTTCGGCGCAAGGGTGTAGTCAATCGCCGCAAAAGCAATGCCGTTCGCAACGCAGTCGGGCGCCGCAAAAAGCGATTCGTTTTTCGACAGCTCCTGCCAATACCCTCCATGAAAGTAAACGAGCAGGGGCGCACCAGCGACGGCAGCGGGAAAATAATCGAAAGTCTCGTCAGCCCGATCACCCCAACGCATATCCTTGTGCCCACGAGAGCGCCTTTCGGCGTCACGGCTGCGCGCCACGTATGCTTCGAAGTAAGGAGCGTACGCCGGCACGCAACGGCTCGGCGAATACTGTCGTTCGCGCTCCTCCAGCGGCCAATCCCGCCAATCTGAGTCGTCTGGCTTCATTTGAATTTCGTTTCGACGGAAACAATACTACAGGAGGTTTACCTTGCTTTATAATCCGCCCCGCCAAATCATGAAACCTGCTTCATGTTGCCTAAAGCCTGGCCCCCCACGTTTTCGGCTACACCATTCGAGGAAAGGATCTGTGCATGAGCTCTTACTACCGCGCAACGCGCACCTGCGCGCCGCGCAGATATATTGTCGTCGCTGTCTTTGTAGTCTTGCTCTTCGCTGTAACGGATGCCGCAGCTCAGTCGCAGTCAGCTGCTGAGAAAGCGGTTCAGGCGCTCTCGGTCCGAACTCAGACCACCGTTAAGGAACTGTCGGCGCTGGTCGGTTTGCCCGCGGATGATTGGCGTTTCCATGCCGGCGATGTGGCGCACGGAGAATCCACCGATCTCGATGACTCGGGGTGGCCAACCGTAAAAAAAAGCACGCAGGCACCAACCGAAGCCGTCTGGTATTGGCGCTGGATCGAAATTCCGCAGACGCTGAATGGTTATGACCTCACCGGCACAAGAGTTTGGTTTCAATTTGTGGCGTACGCGAATGGACCCATGCCCGAAATCATCTATTTCAACGGACGCCGCGTGGCGATGGGTGAGGACCTGGAGCCGATCGTTCTGTTCGATCACGCCAAGCTAGGCGACAAAGTGTTAGTCGCGATAAAGCTTTTGCACACGGTTGATCAGAAATATTTTGCCGGCGCCAATGTTCGAATCGAGTTTACACCGTCGCGTCCCAACCCTTCTGAGCTCCTTCAGGAAATTGAATCCGTCGCGGAGCTAGTTTTTCCGCTGGGGGCTGCGGCCCAAACCACTCAGCAGCAATTGGAAACCGCTGCCGCTGCCGTGGACTTGAACGCGCTTCAGCAAGCTGATCAAAAGGCATTCGACGCTTCGCTCGAAAGATCCCAGAGCTTGCTGGAAGTGCTCAAACCCAGCCTGCAGGGAACTTCGGTCCGTTTGACCGGCAACTCGCACATCGACGCGGCCTGGCTGTGGCCTTGGACGGAAACCGTAGATGTGGTCCGGCGGACATTCTCCAGTGCGCTCCAGCTCATGGACGAATACCCCCAGTACACCTTCACGCAATCCGCCGCGGCCTATAGCGAATGGATGGCTCAGAAATATCCGGCAATGTATCAGGAGATTCTCGACCGCGTGAAGCAAGGCCGCTGGGAATTGGTCGGTGGCATG
>Ga0208603_1000102_pt1 | contig 13316 bp, 11 predicted proteins | sample MicForSoSWNC24_M_FD_188001 | JGI IMG/M metagenome (GOLD analysis project Ga0208603, IMG submission 188001) | Forest soil microbial communities from Harvard Forest Long Term Ecological Research site in Petersham, Massachusetts, USA - MetaG HF008... | ecosystem: Environmental > Terrestrial > Soil... | reverse complement strand
AAGCCATCAGTATCCGTAGCGGCGCTGCAGCCACATGCGTAGCCACACTATGGCAAGGGCTGCGATGGTGCCGATCAGGGCTTTGTATTCGCGGTTGCGACGATATTGCTCCCAGGAGAATGCTTTATCGGGCGCGGTATCGGCCCGTGGCACGTGGCCTCCGTCGAAGAAATTCGGGAGAAACAACGGGACGCGCGCGGCATATTCATCGAAGATGATGCCGAATCGCGCGCGCAGGTCGCGCTCTTCATTGCGCATGACCGCGTAATAAAACACCGCGAAGTAGATTAGTACCAGGCTGCCGGCCCACCAGGAATGGCCAGCAATGGCAAACCCAATCGCCAGAAACGCGCTGCCCAGGTAGAGCGGGTTGCGCGTGCGCGCGTAAGGGCCCGTGGTGGCAAGCTCCCGGTCTTTGCGCAGATGCCCCGATGCAATGGTGCGAACCACCAGCCCGAAGGCAGCGACGCCGGCGCCCATGGCGATCCAATGATATGTGGGACGGGCGAGTAGCCAATAGAGGAGGGCGACGGGATACCCGGTGCGAACGCGCCAGCGCATCCAGAATTTTCGAGATTGAACCGCTACGGCTTCGTTCAAACGCTAGTCCCTCTCAGGCGTGCAATGGCGTCCATTACTTGTTCAACTGTAATCGAAAGCATGGCTAAAGAATAGGACGTTCCGCGGCGGTAAGTCGTTTCGCTGGTGTGCGGATTGCGGATGCTGATGCTGGCGTCGCCGTAGGGGCCGTTGCGCGCGGGGTCGGTGGGGCCAAAGAGGCCGACGGTTGGCGAGCCCAGCGCGGCAGCAAGATGCAACGGGCCGGTGTCGGCCGAGACGACGAATTTCGAGCGGCGCAGAAGGGCCATGAGAGGGCCAAGGTCGAGCGGAGTTGCTATTGGAGCTGTAATACCAGCAGCGGATACGACTTCTTGCGCTAAGTTCTCCTCGCCGGGCCCGAAGCTGACGATTCCGCGCCAGCCGTATTGCGCGGCGAGCCGGCGGTGCAATTCGCCGTAACGCTCGGGAAGCCAACACTTCGAGCGCCAGCCTCCGCCGGGATTTAGCACGTAAAATTCTGCAATGTTGTGGCGCGCGAGTTCTTGGGTCACGCGGTCTTCGTCCTCGGGCGTTATTTGCAACGGAAAACGCGGCTTGGTGAGGCGTGCGCCCGCTGCTTGCGCGAGCGTGAGGTTGTGGTCGACTTTGTGGCCGCCGCGCGGATTCAACTGGTCGGTGTAGAGCAGCGAGGCGAGGGCTTCGCGCGCGTAACTGCTTTGGAAACCGATCCGGCGCGGGGCTCCCGATGCGAACGCTAGAAGCGCGGATTTATAGAGCGCTTGAAAATCGATCGCGCAGGTATATTGAGCCGCGCGCAATCTGCTGACTGTGCTGGCAATTCCTGCGGCGCTTTTGCGGTCCACAGCAATTATTTCGTTGAGGTCAGGGTTTCCTTCCAACAGCCGTTGCCACTTGGGATCGATGGCCCAGTCAATGCGGGCTTCGGGAAACGTCTCTCTTAACGCGGAAGCAGCGGGGAGGGCGTGGATCACGTCGCCGAGCGAGCCCAGGCGGACTAACAGAAAGCGCTGGTCAGCCATTGTTTTGATCACTGTTCTGGTCGTTGTGTTGGCGGCGCAAGCGCGCCAGCAAATCGCGCGTGGAATGTTGCTTCGGATCGCCGACAATGGCGACGCGAATGCCGAGCATCGCTGCTACTTTCCGTTCCGGTACGGTGTCAGCCGTGTAGTCGGTGCCCTTGGCGTGGACGTCTGGTTGAAGTTCGCGAAGTAAAGAGTTCACGTCGAGATCGTCGAAGATGACGACGTAATCCACGGCCCGGAGCGCTGCTACCAAGGTGGCACGAGCGCGTTCGGTGAGGATGGGTCGGCCGTCACCCTTTAGTTTGCGCGTGCTGGCATCGGAATTAATTCCGACCACGAGAAGATCACCCTCGGCGCGGGCAGCTTGCAGATAGCGGACGTGGCCGACGTGCAGGAGATCGAAAACGCCATTGGCGAAGACGATTTTGCGTCCGGCGCGGCGGTGCTCTTCGAGTATGGCGTGCAGTCCTTCGCGGGAAACAATTTTTTCGCGGGTGTCCATGCGTTCTCAGCGCTGGGCCGTGGCGTCCTGGCGCAGCGCGGCTTCGAGCTCGACGCGGGTGACCGTGGCGGTGTGCCGCTTCATCACGACGATACCTCCGGCATAATTTGCGAGATGCGCGGCTTCGAGATAGGACGCGCCAGCAGCGAGCGCGAGGGTGAAAACGGCGATCACGGTGTCGCCGGCGCCGGTGACGTCCACGGGTGCGTCCGAGCCGTAGATCGGAATGTGGCGCGGCGGGCGGCTGCGTTCAAAGACGGCCATGCCGTCTTTGCCGCGCGTGACTAATAGAGCTTCCAGGCCGAGGTCGCGAACGGCACGCTGGCCGAGTTCGTCGAGTTTCGCTGTGTTGGTGCCGACGCGGGATTGATAGGCGGCTTCGACTTCAGGCTCGTTGGGAGTGGCCGCGGTGATGCCTGCGGCGCGATATTCGAGCAGACGGTAGCGCGAATCGAGCGTGATGCGCTTGGCTTTGAGACTTTTCGCTAGGGCTGGCGATGCCGCACCAAGACCGTAGTCCGAGATTAGAACGGCATCGGCGCGGCCAGCGACTTGGTGCGCTTTGTGCGCGATGGCTTTTTCGACGTGCGAGGAGAGGCTCGCTTGTGGCTCGCGATCTACGCGGAGGACTTGCTGTTCGGTGGTGTGGGTCCAGCCGGCGAGGTAGCGCGTCTTGGTGGTGGTGGACCAATCGGGCGCGCGGAGTATGCCGGAGACGTTAATGCGCTTGCGCCGGAAGTGATCGAAGAGTTTGCGGCCGCCTTCGTCATTGCCGACTATGCCCACCGGTAGAACGCGGGCGCCGAGGTCCGCTAAGTTATTGACCGCGTTGGCTGCGCCGCCCGGATACGATTCGCTGCGGCGATGGCGGAGTATCAGGACCGGGGCTTCGCGCGAGACTCGGGAGATTTCGCCGGAGACGAATTCGTCGAGGACGAAGTCGCCTACGACGCCGATGGTTTGGCGTGGGAAGGCGGCTACCAGGTCGAGTAGGCGGGTGATGTCAACGGTGGTGTCGGCGGTCGCTTGCGTCGTCGCTCGACGCGTAGAGTTTAATGTGGTTCTCTTCGACTTAGCTGCTGTCAATCAGGCTCCTTGGCTTTGATTGTCGTGCACACTTGCCGTGCTGCGATCTAGCGCTCGAGGCAAGCCTCGCGTCGGGCGTTCAAGCTAAATTCGACTTTTGTGCGGCGGGGGCAAGCCCCCGCACTCCAAGATGACCGTGGCGAAAAGTATCACAGGCAAGTTGGATGCGGCAACGAGCGGTGGCGTCAACCTTACTGTTATTGGGTCACGGGCGATTTCAATTGAGCCGCTTCGATGTTTGATTTGGCTGTCTCTTGCACCGTGCTCCAGAATTCGTTTTCGCCGTCAATCCGCATTGAAATCGCGCAATAGAATATCGGTATCTTGGCGTAATAAATCGCGTGCAGATTGTAGAGGTCTTTCTCGGTGCAGATCAGACCGGCGGCCCCGACTTCGTTTGCTTCCCGGAGAATTTCTTCATCATCGGCATCCGTGAAACGGTGATGATCAGGGAAGAATTTGTGGCCAGCGATTTCGAGGCCCCAGCCGCGCAGGTCGGCGAGGAAGGCTTGCGGGTTGCCGATAGCCGAGAAGGCGAAGAGTTTGCCGAGTGCGGACGGGGCGACATTTCCGCCGATTTGCCCGTCGGTGAAGCTGTGGATGGCATCGAGCTTCGGCCGGGCGTAGAAAATCGGAGCATCGGTTTCACGTTGGATGGCGGATTCGATCGCTGGGGCATGGCTGCTGCGAGTGATTACTACGATATCCGCGCGTACGAGCGCTGAACGCGCTTCGCGCAGGCGTCCAGCGGGAAGCAAGCGGCCGCCGCCGAATGGGTTGGTCGCGTCAATCAGGACAATATTCACATCGCGCGCTAGTTGCAAATGCTGAAAGCCGTCGTCGAGAACGAACCAATTCACGCCGCGCTTCGCGAGTTGGCCACCGCTGGCGTAGCGATCCGGGCCAATGCCGAAGGCTACACGATCCCCCAGCCGGGATCGCAACATGCGCACTTCGTCGCTGGTTGAACCGCCGAACGCTGGCTCGTTTTTCTTGCTTGATTCGCTCGGACGACCGCGATATCCGCGAGTTAGGATGCCGACGCTTTTGCCTTCGGAGGCCAAGCGCTCGGCAATCCAGAGAACCATGGGAGTTTTGCCGGTGCCGCCTACCGTGAGATTGCCGACGCTGACTACTGTGCCATCCAGACGCCGCGGTTTGAGGATGCCTTGGCGATAGGCTCGGGCGCGAAGGTGCGTGACCGCGCCATACACGAGTGCAAACGGCCAGAGTGCGATTTCAGCGAGCGTCACGCGGCGTTTCCCTTGGCGGATTCGTTCAATATCACAGCGATGCGATCAAGAGAGCGCTCCGTGGCGCCGCGATTGCGTTCGGAAATCGCGCGCGCGGATTTGCCCATACGTTCGCGCATCTGGTCATCCTGGATGAGTTGAATCCACACTTTGCCGAGCCCCTGCCCCGATGTGACTTGCACGCCGGCGTGGGCGTCGAGGAATTGGTCCGCCATATCGCGGAAGTTTTCCATGGAGGCGCCGAATACTGGCGGGCGCGCGAACCACGCCGGCTCAAGAATGTTGTGGCCGCCTGCGGGAGTGAGTGACCCACCGACAAACGTGGCATCTGCGAGCGAATACAATCCGGCTAGCTCGCCAATGGAGTCGAGCAGCAACACGTCGGTATCGTCGTCGAGAGATGCGGCTGAATCCAATTGGCTGCGGCGCACAACTTTCCAGCCGCCGGCGGCGACAATCTCCGCAGCGGCATCGAATTGCGCGGGCTTACGTGGGGCGAGTATCAGCAACGTATGACGCCACTGGCGCTGCACGAGGTCGTACGCCGCGAGAACGGCGTCCTCTTCTCCGGCGACGACACTGCCCGCGACTAGAACAGGCCAGCGTTCCTGGCGGCGGATCTCCTGCTCGAGCCATGTGCCGAAGCGGCCGATGGCGGGCGGTTCGGCGTCATATTTCAAGTTGCCAGTGACTTCAATGCGATCTTGATCGGCGCCCATGGCGAGGAGGCGCACGGAATCCTCGGGTGTTTGGGCGAGGAACAGTTGAGGGTCGTGCATGGTCCGCCCGAAAAATGCTCCAACGAGAAATTCCCAGCGCTTGAATCGCGCGAAGGATTTTTCCGAGATGCGCGCGTTGGCGAAGATCACCGGCACTCCTGCGCGGTGGGCTTCGCGCAGAAAATTCGGCCAGATTTCGGTTTCCATGATGATTACGAGGGCAGGCTGGATCGCGCGTAGCGCGCGGCGAACCGGCACGACCCAGTCAAGCGGAAAGTAGAAGATGCCGTCGGCAGATTGCAGTCGCTCGCGCGCGAGGCGCTGGCCGGTTTCCGTGGTGGTGGACACAAAGATTGCGCGTCCCGGAAAACGTTGTCGCAGGCTTTCGATGAGCGGCTTGGCGGCCAGCACTTCGCCTACCGACACGGCATGAATCCACACTGGGCCAGCACCGGAATGCGTCGCGCTTGGGTTTGCAGCAGCTTGGGCGGCAATTTCCGGCGGCAGGATGCCTAGTCGTTCGCGAAGAGCACGCGAAGGTTCTCCCGCACGCCAGCCGCGCAGGGCGAAATACGGAGCGAGGATAAACATTCCCGCAGCCGTCAGGATGCGATAAAAGAAATACATTCGGAAGGTGTCGCGCGCTCCGAAAGGAGTTTGCCCCGCGCAAGCCCAGTATTATAGTTGCACCCGCATGAAACGCGCACAACTTCCGGCGCCGCAGAGGCATCGCACAGGGAGATGACCAAGCCTTTATCTTCTGTTTTGACCTTTGCTCTCCTGGTTTGCGCAGGAGTGGCCGCGGTGGGCGCGCAAAACAAGCCTGGGGCGAGCAAGGTGCAGCAGGCTACGCCGGATGTGACTGCTGCGCTCCCGCATGATAATCATGACGGATTGACGATTCTGGCCGACCCTTATGTCGATAAGGCGCGGAGCAAGGAAAAATTCGGCAAGGCGAACCCGTTGGAAGTGGGAATTCTGCCCATTGAAGTTTTTCTACGGAATGAAACCGACCATCCGATCCAGGTGAACATCAATACCATTCAGCTCGAGGTCCACCTGCGAAGCGGAAAAAGGCAAGACATTGACTGGCTCAGCCCCGAGGATGTCGCGGGGTTGATTGCGCATCCGGGAGGGGCCGCACCGTCGCAGCGCCGCGTGGCTGGCATACCGCTGCCGACCGGCGATAAGAAAGCGGAAAAGCTCGCGGAGATTTTGCGGCCATTGACGCTGGATTCCGATACGGTTGCGCCGATGCGATCGCTGCATGGGTTTCTTTATTTTAATGTGAACCACGATCCGTCGCTGGCATCGACGTCGGTGCTTTACCTGCCTGATGTGGTGGCGATTCCAACGAAGAAGGCCTTGATGTTCTTCGAAGTTCCGCTCGGCAAGCCCGCAGAAAAGTAGTCGAAAAGTTGTGCTTTCGTCTCGAGAACGTCGGGCGCTGATGCCTGAAGTGAGGTCGTTTCCACTCTCGAAAAGTTCGAGTTCGCCGTCGCACCAAAAACGCTCTCCGAATCTAAAACGCTCCCCGCGCATCAAAGGCTAGGTCGTAAGGTTCTCACCCAGCCCGCATCTATCTGCTAACTCAGTACTTACACACTCTAACCAAATGAGGAGAAACGAAATGGGTAAGCTCACAGGGAAAGTTGCAGTCGTGACAGGAGCCTCTAAGGGCATTGGGGCTGGCATCGCCACGGCGTTGGCAGCGGAAGGCGCATCGGTGGTCGTGAACTATGCCTCCAGCAAGGCTGGCGCGGATAAAGTGGTGGCCGCCATCACCGCAGCCGGTGGGAAAGCTATGGCAGTTGGCGGCGACGTGTCCAAGGCCGCAGAGGCCAAGGGCATCATCGACGCCGCAATCAAGAACTACGGCCGCCTCGATATTCTGGTGAACAACTCCGGGGTGTACGAGTTCGCTCCCATCGAGGCCGTCACCGAAGAAAACTTCCACAAAACTTTCAACATCAATGTGCTGGGAACGATCCTGGTGACGCAGGCGGCTGTGAAGCATATGAGCAACGGCGGAAGCATCATCAATATTGGGTCGGCGGTGAGCCGCTTGACGCCTCCTAACTCAACGGTTTACACCGCGAGCAAAGGGGCGCTGGATGCAGTTACCGGTGTGCTGTCGCGGGAACTGGGACCGAAGAAGATTCGTGTGAACACGATCAATCCCGGGATCATCGAGACGGAAGGCACGCATGCCGGCGGGTTTCTTGGATCCGAATTCGAGACGGCTTTCGTTGCGCAGGCGCCGTTGGGACGCATCGGGAAGGTTGGAGACATTGCACCGATTGCGGTGTTTTTGGCGTCGGACGAGTCAAGGTATCTTACTGGCGAGCAGCTTTTGGCCGCTGGAGGAGTTCGATAAATCTGGAGCGACGTTGAGCTTTTTCTCGAGCGGGGTACTTCCAAATCAGGTAGTGCGCTCTTCAGTCACAACCGCCCTGAAGACGGACCTCACGTGGGGAGTGAATAGATACAGGATGTCTATGACGGAGATGAAGCGGCTTGAAATGGTGGCGTGCCGCGGGCTGAAGACCAACTCCAGAGCCGAAAAACCTATGGTCAAGAGTCTCGCCCAATTCTTACAACGCCAGAAGGCGGTTCCGATCAAATATGCCAGGTAGGAGATCAGTAGGCAAAGCCCGAACATCAACAGCCGAAATCCAACTGCACTGAAATCAGGATCATCACCGCGTGGGAAGCCAAGCGTTTGGAATATTCTGGCAAGCGCCTTCGGCCCAGCGAGGAAGACCAAGCCGCTGAAAAGAGCCACCAGGGCAACCGAGTAGTTCCACAACGCCAAAATCGTGACGCCGAAAGGTCGTCCGGTCGTCAAGAAGGTGTTTACGAGCGGAAGCTTCTGCAGGACATAATCATCTGAGCTGTCTGAGGACTTCAGTGCCTGATCGCAGAGCTTGCACAGGTCGCCCGGCACTGCTGAGGACGGAAGCAACTCGCCGCAACATGGGCAAGTAGAGATTGCTTGTGTAAGTAGCGCAAGTATAACGCCCGCGGCGAAGGACTGAAAAGAAACTTGTCAAACGCCTCAGCCCATGCGAGCGATCACGACCGTTATGTCGTCGGCTTGTTCGGGGGTGCCGGCCCATTGCTCGGCGGCGGCGATCAGGTTTTCGGCAATGCGCTGCGGGGGCATGCTGCGTTGGCGTAGGATTTCCTCTTTCAGGCGGTGCATGCCGAATTCTTCGCCGTAGACGTTTTCAGGTTCGGTCAGGCCGTCGCTGAAGGCTACCAGCAAGCTCCCTGGTTCGACTTTTATACTGCCCTGCGTGTAAGAAATATCCTCGAACATACCAATCACCGTGCCCCCTTCGCTGAGCTCCTGCACTTCGTCCCTGCAAACGAAAAACGGCGAGAGGTGACCGGCGTTGGTATAGGTGAGCATCCTGGTGTTCACATCAAAAACAGCGTAGAAGAATGTGGCGTAGCGATCGTCCGAAGTGTTGCGGAATACGTGGCGGTTCAGGCGCGAAACCAGGTCGGCGGTGGTGCAATTGCCATCGAGCGACGCTTGGCTGCGCAGAGCGGCTTGCAAGCTTGCCATTAGAAGCGCGGCAAAAATTCCCTTTCCACTGATGTCGGCGAGCGCGATGCCCACGCAATCCTGCCCTGTGCGGATGAAATCGTAGTAGTCGCCGCTGACGACGCGGGCGGGACGACAAATGGCGGCGAGTTCCAGGCCGGGCAACGCGGGAAGGACTTGCGGGAAGAGCTGCGACTGCACTTCACGGGCGATGGCGATTTCGTTTTCGAGTTTTTGGCGCTTGCCTTGCTCGACGATCAGCTCGGAAATGGAACTGGTCATCTCGTTGAAGGATTCGCCGAGCGCGCCGAGTTGATCACGCTGGTGCACGCGAATGCGCTGAGCGAAATCTCCGCGGCGGACGTTGAGAGTCGCCTCGTAAAGATCGCCCACGGCGCGCGTGATCGTACGCGTGAGAACGATGCCGGTAATCAGCGCGGCAAATTCCAGCGCCAGGAAAATCACGCCGGCAGCAATCAGGGCGAGTTCGAGCAGTGGCCCTATTTCGCCCACCGAAGTGAACAATCGGCGATTGAGGGCCGAGGCGCGCATGGCGAACGTCGCCAAGACGGCGGCGGGCGCGTCGTCCGGCTGCGGGCCGATGTGCGCGAGGTCAATTGTGGAGACGCCACCGATACGAACGTCAAACCAGTTCGCGGGCGATTCCAGCACGCGGCCGCGACTGGCGATTTGCTCTCCGGGGACGAATACTTTGCCATTGAAACTGAGCGAGGCGCCTGCGGGAGTTTGTTGGTTGGTCGGGCGCAGCGGAATGATTTGGATGGGACCGATGTCCGAAGGCAAGCCATCGAGGAAGGCGGGATTGAGCGGGGTCCCGACGACGAGGTAGAAAGGCCCGGCTGGGCCGGTCTTCTCGACTGCCGCAGAGACCCAAATTTTCCCGCCGAATTCCACCAGGCCCGCGAAATGCCGACCGTCGCCCGCCTGCACGAGGCGTTCGCCACGGTTGGGGAAGACGCGCAAGTCAGGCCATTCGCGGCGTGCTGCTTCGATTAGATTGGCGACGCCCGGCCGGGCGAGGATGGCTTCGCTGGTGGGAGACGCGCCTTGTGCTGCTTCCTGTTCCACGGCGCCGGCGAGGGCATCCGCGTCGGCGGAAATGGTGCTGATGCGGGCTTGGAGGTCGTCATGAAAAATATGCGCGCCGAGTTGCAGGTAGAGACCGTAGGCTGCCAGGCCCACCATGGAAAGCAGCAGGATGACCGGAACAACCGCGATGAAAACGTACACGACGATGAGACGGTTCCGCAGGGTCCACATGAATTTGGTGCGGAACCAAGGCACTAGCCGGACAACGAGGTAAACGGCGGCGAGAAAACCGAGGAAGGCGATGAATCCGGAGAAGCGAACCGGGGCGACGAATGCCGCGAACACGCGCACCGCAACGTAGAGAAGGATGACCACGAGCGCGACCCGGTCCAGCGGCGCGATGTGCCGCAGCAAGACAAATAACCGGCGAGGAGAAAGTCGGTTCACGAAGATTGGTCTCAGGCGTTAGAAGAATAGCCGACGAGCGGCGGATATGGAAGGTATGCGCTGAGTCGGCAAGAAGTCGAAGAGAGATCCTTCGCTGCGCTCAGGATGACGGCGCTCGATGAAAGAGTTAGTAAGGACACCACGAAGAACTAGACCCCACAACCGCCGCGACTTGGATCGCGCAGGAAGGGTTTGAGAGCCACCCTATCCGGAACTCTCAAGGCCAAGCAACAGAGGGCGCGACCATGCCACAGGGTCGTTGACCAGCACTAGAGCGCGCGGCGGTCGTTTTGCTGCACGCGGCTGTGATAGCGGCTGTAGCCAAAGTAAACCACCAAACCAATCGCCAGCCAGATGATGAGGCGCGCCCAGTTCACCCAGCCGAGATTGATCATCATGTAGATGTTGATGGCGACGCCAAGCGCGGGGATCAGCGGAACGAGCGGCGTACGGAACGGGCGAGGCTGGTTGGGATTGGTGTAGCGCAGAACGATTACGGCCATACACACGATCACGAAGGCAAGCAGCGTGCCGATATTGACCATTTTGCCGAGCTGATCAATGGGAGTGATGCTGCCGACGATCGCGGCCAACAGGCCGACGAGAATCGTGGTCTTGTACGGCGTGCGGAACTTGGGGTGAATCGCGGCGAAGAACTTGCGCGGCAGCAGGCCGTCGTTGGCCATGGAATAGAGCACGCGAGTCTGGCCTAGCAACATCACGAGCATGACGCTAGTGAGTCCGGCCAGCGCGCCAGCCGTGATCACGGTGGAGGCTGTGTTCAGGCCGTGATCGAGAAAGGCAACCGCCAGCGGCGCCTCGACGTTGATCGACCTCCAGGGCACCATGCCGGTGAGCACGAAAGCCACGAGGATGTAAAGGATGGTGCAGGCCACCAGCGAGGCGATAATGCCGATGGGCAAGTCGCGCTGCGGATTCTTGGCTTCCTGCGCGGTGGTGGAAACGGCGTCGAAACCGATGTAGGCGAAGAAAATGTAGGCGGCCGCTTTCCATATGCCGCCGACGCCCATGGGCGCGAATTCGGCCCAGCTGTGCCCGATGTTTGCGCTGTCCACGTACTTCAGACCCAAGATGATCACGAACAGCACCACGCTGACCTTGATCACCACGATGGTGGCGTTAAAGTTGGCGCTTTCCTTGATGCCCACCACCAGGACCGCGGTGATGATGAGCGCGATCACGAAGGCCGGCAGGTTGAATCCAAAGTCGAAACCGAAAATGCGCGGTGCGGCCACCAGGTCGTGCGCTTGCCGGAGCAGATCCGGCGACGGCACGTCGATCAGCGCATGCACCCGATCGGAAAACGCTTTTGTGGTGATGCCGAGAGAAGGATCGCTCGTGTGGACCTGGGCACGCGCCACGATGTTTTCGGCGGTCGCCAGCGCCGTCCAATGGTCGTACGCAAGCCACAGCGGCATCTTCAGATGAAAAATCTGGAGCAATTCGACGAAATGGTTCGACCAGCCGGAGGAAACGGTGCTGGCACCCATGGCATATTCCAAAGTCAAATCCCAGCCGATGATCCAGGCGAGGAGCTCGCCCAGCGCGGCGTACGCGTAGGTGTAGGCGCTGCCGGCGAGCGGAATCATCGCGGCGAACTCCGCGTAGCACAGTCCCGCGAGAACGCATCCGAAACCCGAGACGATGAAGGATATGGTGAGCGCTGGGCCGGCATAGGTCGCGCCGAGGCCAGTCATCACGAAAATTCCTGCGCCGATCACCGCCCCGACGCCGAGCGCCGTGAGAGAAAGCGGGCCGAGCGTGCGTTTCAACGTGTGCTCGCCTGTATCCGCCGCTTCGCGAAGCAGCACCTCCATGGGCTTCTTTTTGAACAGCGGATTGCTCATTCGCAATCTCCTCCTTGAGGTTGGGGCGCCCAGTGCGAAATCAACGGCACCACAGATGAACACGGATGAACACAGATAAAGCCAAGATACTTAAGCTAATCGGACGCTGGCTGCGACTTCCCTGCTTGTTTCCATAGCAAATATACGGGAACACCTAAGAGCACAATGATCAAGCCGGGCCAAGTGTACTGCGGCTTATAACGCAAAAGCTGAATTTCGATGAATACGGCCATGACGAGATATAACGCCGGAAGAAACGGGTAGCCGAAAGCTTTGTAAGGGCGCTCCATGTCCGGACGTTTCCAGCGCAGGATGAAAAGGCCGCTGAGCGTGAGGATATAAAAAATCAGGACCGCAAAAATCAGAAAATCGAGCAGCTGGCTGTAGGTGCCGGACAAGCAAAGGATCGCAGCCCAGATGCACTGGACGACGAGCGCAGCTCCGGGTGCGTGATATTTGTTCACTTTGCCGACCGATTTGAAAAAGAGGCGGTCTTTGGACATGGCATAGTAAATCCGTGCGCCGGAGAGGATCAGGCCGTTGTTGCAGCCGAAGCCGGAAATGAGGATGGCGACGGCCATGACGATGGCGCCGGCGGGGCCGAAGATCACTTCCGCAACAGCGGTGCCCACGCGACCGTCGGCGGCGAATTCGATTCCACGCGCAAGAGCTGTTGCGCCGTGCGGGTCGCCCGAGATGGGAAGTACGCGCAGGTACGCGACGTTTGCGAGGGTATAGAGCACGATCACGGTGCCGGCGCCAAGAGCCAGTGAAAGCGGCAGGTTGCGGCTGGGATTCTTCACTTCGGCGGCGGTGAAGGTGATGTTGTTCCAGGCGTCGGCAGAAAAGAGCGCGCCGACCATGGCGACGGCGACCAGCGTGATCGTGCCGATAGTCCACGTGGGATGGTCGGTTGGATACGGATGCATCACCCACAAACCTGCGTTACGCCAGAAATCCGTGAAATTTGCTTGGCGCGCGATGGCAGTGGAAAACCAACAGCCGACGACCACCAGAGCCGCGAGCGAGCCCACTTTGGCGACCGTGAAAATGTTCTGAACGATTTTTCCGATGCGCAGGCCGCGGGTATTGATCCACGTGAGGAAGATGATTGAGGCGATGGCGAGCAGATTCTGACGGTTGAGGCCGACGTTATAGGGGCCGAGAGAACCGAACCAGAACTGCCATGGGCCGACGGTGCCCAGTTTCCAAATCCATTCGGTCGGCGAAAACC
>Ga0208603_1000101_pt1 | contig 13460 bp, 12 predicted proteins | sample MicForSoSWNC24_M_FD_188001 | JGI IMG/M metagenome (GOLD analysis project Ga0208603, IMG submission 188001) | Forest soil microbial communities from Harvard Forest Long Term Ecological Research site in Petersham, Massachusetts, USA - MetaG HF008... | ecosystem: Environmental > Terrestrial > Soil... | reverse complement strand
TCGGCATATAGCTCAATTGCATCTGCGGCAGTCATGTAAGTTGTCCCGGCAGTTCGAACTATTACCTGCCCACTGACATCTGCCCGTAACCTTTCGGCGCTTCGGAAGTTTTATACTATCGCAGGCCCAGGTTCGGAGAGTTCTTTGAGTTCTGTCCAGGAAGCCGGCGAGCGGCAGCTCGTAGAAGCGGCGCAGCGCGACCCCAGCCGTTTTGGCGAGCTGTACGAGATCCATTTCGAGCGCGTGTACGCGTACGTGGCGCGTCGCGTCGGCGACCGCGACGTGGCGCAGGACGTGACGTCCGAGGTGTTTCATCACGCCCTGGCGAACCTCCCGCGTTTTGAGTGGCGCGGCGCGCCTTTCGGCTCGTGGCTGATGCGAATTGCCTCGAATGCCATCGCGGACCGCTGGCGCCGCCACGCCCGCGAAAACGCAACTGCCCTGGCGGATGATCCCGTGAGCAATGAACCAAACCCTGAAGAAGTGGAAATGCGCGCGCAGCTTTTTCGGCTGGTGCGCGCGCTCCCGGTCGAACAGCGCCGCGTGATTGAAATGCGTTTCGCCGAAGAGAAAAGCATCCGCGAGATTGCGGTAGCGCTGGGCCGCACCGAAGGCGCCGTGAAGCAGCTGCAATTCCGGGGCATGCAGACATTGCGGACGGAAGCGGCCAAGGCGTCTACAGCGGCGGGGAAAAAGTTGGGTGAAGCACATGCCTAAGCTGAGCTTGAGCGAACAACTCGATCGCGCGGTGCAGGCCATTCTGGCGCCCGCTGCGGGAGAACGTCAACGCGACGGCGACGGACTCGATCCCAAGGTCGCGCCGCTGGCGCGCATCGCGGAGCAGCTCCGCGGACTGCCACGCGAAGATTTTAGAGCACGATTGAAAGCGGAATTCGAAGGGAGCGCACCGATGGCCAGCAAACCAGCAACAGAGCAAGGAACAGCGGCAACGCAGCAGGATCAGAAGTTGAAGGCGCCGGGAAGCTACATTCACCCGGGATTCAAAACCCTCACGCCGTACATTACGGTGCAGAATGCACCGGAACTGATTGACTTTGTGAAGCAGGTTTTCGACGCCGAAGAGACCTTGCGCACTACCGGACCGACTGGGGGAATTCACTGCGAGCTGCGCGTCGGTAATTCGATGGTGATGATCGGGGGCGGCGGCCCGGGTTCCGCCTGGAGTGGAACGCCGAGGCCCACGTCTCTCCACGTGTATGTCGCGGATTGCGATGCGACCTACCAGCGCGCGCTGAAGGCTGGAGGCACCTCAGCTATGCAACCGACCGATCAGCCCTACGGCGAACGCCTGGCCACCGTGAAGGACGCCTCCGGGAACAACTGGTTCATTGCCTTCCCCTCCTACTTGGGCGATCCACATTACGATCCCGACCGCGTTCAGACCGTGCAGGCGTATCTGCATCCGCCGAAGGCCGAAGCTGTGATTAATTTTGTGAAGAGCGCTTTCGGCGCCGAAGAAATGGGCAGAGCCACGTCGCCGGAAGGCCTGATTTTGCACACGACGATAAAGATTGGAGACTCGACATTCGAAATGAGCGACGCCCGTGGCCCTTATCAGGCGATGCCCACTACGTTTTATTTGTACGTCGAAGATGTGGATGCGTCGTACCGGCAAGCGTTGAGTGCGGGCGGCGTCTCAATCGGCGAGCCTACGGACGAACCCTACGGCGATCGCGTCGGCGCCGTGAAGGATTCCGCCGGCAATCAGTGGTACATCGCAACTCACCTGGGAGATGCCAAGGCAAAGACTCGCGTAGTATCCGCCCAGGATTCCGCGGCGCCGGTGAAATACATTCGCGAGGGCTTCCACACACTCACACCTTATCTTCTGGCCCGCAATGCAGCGCGCTTGATTGATTTCTTCAAGGAAGGCTTTGGCGCGGAGGAGCGCTTCCGCGTGCCGCAGCCTGGCGGGAAAATCATGCATGCTGAATTGCTGATTGGGGATTCGATTCTCGAACTGAGCGACGGCGGCGCGGAATTTCCGCCGCGCAGCACCATGCACATCCTGCACGTGGATGACGTTGATGCGACCTACGAGCGTGCAATTGGCGCCGGGGCTACTTCTCTAAATGCGCCCAGGGAGCAGCCTTACGGCGACCGCGAAGCAGGCGTCGTGGATCCCGACGGCAATCACTGGTACATCACCGAGCTCCGTCAGACGGGCCACATGACGCCCGATACGCGCACGATCCTGCCCGGAAGCAGTACGCGCGGCGCGGCACAATTTATCGAATTCATGAAGCAGGCGTTTGGCGCGGAAGAAGCGTTCATGCACAAATCTCCCTCGGGCACTGTGATTCATTCGCGCATTCGCATCGGGGATTCGATTTTGGCGATTGGCGAATTGCATGGCGAACTCGCGCCGATGCCCTTCCACATGCACATGTACGTGCCGAATATCGATGCGGTTTACGAGAGCGCGTTGCGTGCAGGAGCGAAAACGTTGCGCGCGCCGAGAGACGAACCCTACGGCGATCGAGCCGCCACCGTCGAAGACGCGTTCGGGAATTACTGGTCGCTTGCGACGCACATCAAGGACGTGCACTTCTAGCGCTGGATTTAGGGACGCAAGTAGGGGTTTTCGGCGCGCTCTGCGCCGATGGTGGTGGAGTCGCCGTGTCCGGGAATCACTAGCGTTTCATCGGGAAGCGCTAGCAGCTTGTCGCGGATGGAATTCAGAATATCCTTGAGCGAGCCGCCCCACAGGTCGGTGCGGCCGATGCTGCCTTGAAATAGCGTATCGCCGGCCAGCAGCCGCGCTGAGCTATCGGCATTCGCGTGCGCACGCCCCTGATCGCGCGCATGTGCGTGTGAATGGCTTCGCAGCTCGGCGTTCAAGTGCGCCTGCGCGGAAGCTTTCGCCGGCCTGGGGCGTGCGTCATCTTGGTATGGCTGACCCGCCGCGCCACTTTCCTCGACAAATAGGCTGATGCTTCCCGGAGTGTGTCCTGGCGTGTGAATCACTCGCGCGGCGTAAGCGCCCCAGCGCAGAGTGTCGCCTTCCTTCACGAAGTCCTCGATGCGGGTGCTTTCCGGCGTGCGCACCCCCAGAAATTGCGCCTGCCTATCAAGGTGGTGATACAGCTCGAGGTCCGCTTCGTGAATCAACACCGGCGCGCCAGTGGCTCTGTGCAACCCAGCGAGTCCGCCGACGTGGTCAATGTGCGTGTGCGTGCTGACGATCGCGCGAACATTCAATTGATGCGCGCGTAGAATTCCCAGGATGCGCTCGGTCTCGTCGCCGGGATCGACGACGATGGCTTCGCGCGTCGCCGGATCGCCAAGAATCGAGCAGTTACATTGCAGCAAGCCCACCGGAAGGATTTCGTGGATAAGTTTTTCGGCCACGCTGAAAGTATAACAAGCTACCCACCGATCAAAGCGTGCAGAATCATTGGCACCACAAGCGTGCCGGTGGTGAGGACAATTGCGCGGTGACAATTACGCCAGCGACGCCCTGATAAAGGTGGGCAGCGCCAAAAATCACGGTGGAAATGCAGCTCAATCGAAGGAACGCCTTTTCCATCTTTTCCTGAATGGCGGACCTCCGCGCCGCCTGCAAGGCTGCAAGAGCAATCATCAGAAGCAATCCAATCAAGACTCCGCTACAAACGTGCGAGCGCCGCTGTGCTGCGGCAACCACGACGGGTTGGTCTCCCGGCATCGAACGTGAGAATTGCGCGCCAGCCGACCGTCACTAGAGCGATCACCATCGCGATCCAGCCAATGATCAAAATCGCGCGGTACGCGATCTTCACGCGGGATTCTTTCGAAGCTTTCAGGCGTTGCGTCGCGAAAGGATCCCATAGCGGCGACGACGATTAGAAATAGTGCGAGCAGATGCTGGATGATAATGGCTCCTGCTGCCTCTCGCGTAGCGATCGGCGAACCTGCGGCGCCGATGTTACGCAAAATACCTGACGCGCGAGTTTGATAAGATGAAATCTGGGATTGCGCGGGATTATTCGCCGCCCAAAAGCACACCGAGGTTCGTGCGTAACATGGAAACGCCACTCATTCACGAAGAACAGCACGCGGGAGCTCGGTTCGCCGATTATGACGGCTGCCGGCTGCCGGAACTGTTTTCGAATTTCGAGGCGGAATATCGCACGGCGCAGGAGAGCGTCGCACTATTCGATACGAACTGGCACGCGATCGTCGAATTGACTGGCCCGGACCGCGTGCGTTATTTGAACGCGATTGTTTCGAATGACGTGAAAACGCTGGGCGAAGGCATGGGAACGCTGGCGCTGTTGCTGAACCCGCAGGGCCACATCCTTGCGGAACTTGAGATTTACGCGCTGCAGGATAAGCTGCTGGTGCTTTCGCACGCGTCGGTGCGCGAGCGTACGGTCGCGACCCTGGATAAATTCATCATCATGGATGACGTCACGCTAACCGACGCGACCGAGCGATTCGGCAGCATCGCCGTCGAAGGACCGCGCACAGGAACTGTGATCTCCGAAGCTTGCGGCCTTTCGCTCGAAGGATTTTCCGAGCACGCGATCGCGGAAGTAAAACTTGATGGAGTTCCCTGCCATTTGATCCGGCATTCGCACTTTGGTCAGCCGGGCGCGGAGATTGTTGCGCCGCGCGAGCATCTGCCGATGATTTGGACATTTCTGTATGGCAGTATTCACGCGTCGCACGGCGCTCTGATCGGAATGCGCGCCCTGAATGCGTTGCGGCTCGAAGCCGGCGTGCCGTGGTTTCCCGACGATTTCAACGACACGGTGATCCCACATGAAGCGGCGCTGGAAACGACGCACATCAGTTTCAGCAAGGGTTGCTACACCGGGCAGGAGATCGTCGAACGCGTGAGGTCACGCGGCCAAGTAAACCGTCGCCGCGTGCGTTTACAATTTTCGTACACCGAGCCGCCCGTGCCGTTGACGCGTCTGCGCAGCAAGGATGCCGAAGCCAAGGAAGTGGGCATCATCACCAGCGCGGCATTTTCGCCGGCAGCGGGAGCGGCGATCGGCATGGGCTACGTGCGCCGCGAACAAAATTCCCCTGGCAGCATGCTCGATTGCGATGGCGGCACCGCCGAAGTTCTCTAACCTGGCACAGCACTCTTGGCTGTGCGCTTGTACACCTGAGGCGCGTCGTGCAGGCCCGGGATCGATTTGAGCACGCGGAATCGAAGGTCCTCTTGGCTTTCGCGGACCCACTGCTTATAGTCCGCAGCATGGCTTTAGAACCTCAAGAGGAGCGCCGACGGCTTGCGGAGCTCTATGCTGGCAAGACTAGAGAGGAACTGGAGAAACTTGCAGATGCCGCTGATTCTCTGACAGATCCGGCGAGAGATGCGTTGAAATTCGAATTGTCGCGCAGAAAACTCGACATTCCACTTCGCGAGCCAACGATCCCGGGCGAAGAAGTGGAGGCACCTAAGGTAGTCGTCCTGCGCCAGTTCCGCGACGTTCCTGCAGCATTGCTTGCGAAGAGCATTCTCGATTCGGCCGCAATTGAATGTTTTCTGGCTAATGTCAATACGATTCGCCTGGACTGGTTATGGTCCAACGCGCTAGGTGGAGTGAAATTACTCGTCAGGGAAGGTGATGTGGAAGCAGCGGACGAATTGCTCGATCAGAAACGCGTGGAGGGATTCGACGTCGAGGGAATGGGACATTTTACCCAACCGCGCTGTCCGCATTGCCAATCTTTTGATGTCTCTTTCAAAGGATTGAACAAGCATCTCGCTTACGGTTCCATCGCTCTGGGTGTGCCTTATCCGGTCGCCCACATCGGTTGGCGTTGCGATTCTTGCGGTCAAATGTGGGAGGACCCCGGCGATCCGACATCGACAATGCCGGCGAAAACTGCGGCGTGATTTCCGTGTCCACAGGTCCGGGGACAGGCCATCGGTAGGGAAATTAGCTCTTGCTGAAATTCATCGAGCGCATGAAGCTGCCGCGGTCGGCGTCAATCTTTTTTTGCAGCTGGAAGATGGCGTAGAGCAGCGCTTCGGGGCGCGGCGGGCAACCGGGCACATACACATCAATCGGGATCACCTGGTTTACACCCTGCACTACCGCGTAATTATTGAACACGCCACCGGATGTGGCGCACGCGCCCATCGAGATCGCCCATTTTGGCTCGGGCATTTGTTCGTAGAGCTGCTTGATCACCGGCGCCATTTTCACCGAGACGCGCCCGGCAATGATCATCAAATCCGATTGTCGCGGCGAGCCGCGAAACACTTCGGCCCCGAACCGCGCGATGTCGTAACGCGAAGACGCCATGGACATCATTTCAATCGCGCAGCAAGCCAGGCCAAACGACATCGGCCAGATCGAGCTACGCCGCGCCCAGTTCACCACTTTATCGAGCGACGCAAACAGAATCCCCTCGTCCTTCAGAAAATTCGCGTCCTGCCCGGGCGCTTCCAGCGTCACGCCTTTGCCAAGTTCGACGGCCATCGTGTGCGCAACTCCGTAGCGGCTAACGTCAACCAGTATTTCCAGCCGGTACAATCATTTTGCCTGTTTGCGGCGCTCTTTGCAACGCACTGGCGGATCTATTGGTTGGTCTGATTATCCGCGGATTGCTCTGGTTCTTCTGATCTTTTCCAACTGGAGTCGGGGTCGTAGGTTTTCATGACTTTGACGTGCTCTTCCGTTTGTTTGCCCAGGTCCTTCTCGTACACGGCTCCGTCTTGCCCCACGATGAACGTCATCACGCCGGAATCACGGTACGCAGCCGGGTAGGCCACGAACGCGAATCCCTTGGTCATCTTCCCATCGGAGACGTAATCCAGCGGCCCGCCGGGGGCATGCTTGCCTTGGCTTTCGAGGATGTGGAAATAGTAGCCGCGAAACGGCACGGGACCGGACTGCAGGTTCGGTGAGACCCCGCCTTCGCTGCCAGCGTTCGCCACGAGCGGGCCGATGGGGCTCTCGAATTGGTCATTGGTGCCGAGCCAATACAATCCGTTGTGTTTGCCTTCATCACTTACGAATTTTGCGGCGTACTGACCATTCTCTTTCGACGAGTAGTCTTTTTCCGCAGCCACCAGTTCCTCACAAACGCGGATCGCTGAGAGTTCGTTCGCGCCAATTCGTCGGAACAGAATCTCGCGCTTCCCTGCTTCGGTGTCGAAATACCACAGGTCACCCTTGTTCATGAGCGGTATCGGCGTCGGCCAATTTTCGGCGCCGACGTATAGCGTCGTGGTGCCGTCCGGTTCTTTCACCAGACGATGCATGACCTGGAACTTCTGGACAAAATTGCTGCGACTCTCTTCGTCTTCCGCGGCGTCGCCGGACGAAATGATTTTCTTACCCTCCGGCCCCAGTACATCGAGAACCGCTTTGTCATCGTTCGCCTGCGCAGCAGTGAAAAGTGCCTGGCTGGCTTCCTCCGCGGACGCGAAGGTCTTCTGGCCTTGTTGCTGTGCCCGCGAGATCGCGGGGAAGAATGCAAGTAAGATCGCCGCGAAAACCGCTAGTTTGGAAACAATTGCCCGATCAAAACTATCTACCTTCAGATTTGTCCGCCGCATCGTCTATTTCTCCATTCGGAATCTATGGCACTGAAATTAATTGTTTAATGTTCGCATTTAGCGATGACCACCGCCGTGACCACCGCCGCCGTGGAAGCCGCCGCCTCCATGTCCGCCGCCAAAGCTGCTGCTGCCGCGGGCCGAGAAGCTTCGCGACTGCCCGCCGTGGTTATAACCGCTGAAGGCCCCGGAATGCAGACCGCTCTGTCCGTGCGATTGCCCGAATCCTCGAGCGGCCTGCTTGTCGCCGCCGAACGGATGTGGCGATGCGCCAGGATGGTTGTAGACGCCGCCGCGACCGCCGTAACCCGGGCCACCGCCACGGCGAACGTTATTAGCCACCCCGTGATAGCCCCCGCCGCGATAGTAGTTGCCACGGTTGTAAAACGTATTGCTGCGCGAGTAATAGCGATTGTGATTGTAGATGACGGTGCGGCCGTGCCAGTCGGCGCCCCAGTGTCCCCAGCCCCAGCCAAAACCGCCGAAGAAGCCGATTCCGAATCCAGCTCCGAAGAAAAGGTGTGGCCCGCCAAACCAGATTCCGGGATAGGGATACCAATACGGCCAAGGCGCTACGGGATAGCCGTAAACGACCCACGGGTTGTAGGCCGGAACGTAAACAACATCCGGCTGCGCGGGCTGAATGACGATGGTCGAACCCTGAGTGGTCACGTTCTGCTGCTGAGTGGATTTCAAATTTCCCGATTGCTGCGCTTTTTGGCGCATCACTTGGATCGCGTCCATCACGTCCTGTTGCTGGTTGTAATAGGCATCGCCCAACGAAGAGGTCCAGGACAAGTTTTTATCCATGTTGCCGAGGACCGATGGAAAGGCGGTGAGCGCTTTTATGCTGGGGTCCCAATTTTGCTGGTCGACCGCTTTTGCGAGATCGTCGCCCTTCAAATCTGAATGTTGTTGCACCCAACGGTCGGCTTCGACCACCTGGTCGGGAAACGTGGATGCCGCCAGAATCTGCGCCACGAGCGAATCCGGATACAGCGCAATCGGCGCGACCAACTGCTGCAGCTGATCGGGAGTCTTTTGCGCGTATTGCGGTGCTGGCGCTGGTTGCTGCTGTGCCGGTTGCTGACTCTGATCCTGCGCGTCTTGATATGCCGGCAGGCTTTGCGGCCAGGTGGCCGACAACAATGCGAATATAAGGGCGGACACGAGAAGCTTTTGGCCCCATCGAGATCCCAGGGATCGTGAAGACTCTTGAAAAGTTCGGGTGATGGTGGACTTAAATAAGGCCGTCATTTTGCACCCCTCCTGGTTAACCTGGTTAATTTGACGGGATAACTGAATTCGAAGTTGCAAATAAATATAAATTCGAGCGAGGAAAGCACTGTGCGGCAACTGACACTTATAAAACGGGCGGGATCCGAAGCGTTTGGCACGCCGTCTCCCGGGAAATTTTTTCGCATGGCCGGCGTAGAGTGGGATGGGTGTAGGATCACTGCGCCGTTTGAGCCGTCAAAAACGAAATTCCAATCAGCTGGAGCCGCCATGAACTTTTCTCCCACGCCCCCGGCCAAGTCTTTCTTATTCTCGGGCTCGCGTTGCGCCGTCTTAGCGTTCGTGGTTTTCGTCTTCGCAGCGCTCCTTGCGCCAATTGATTTCCGCGCCGCCACCGCAGCCGGACCCGAGGCCTCGACTCTCGCAACCCTCGCCAAAATCCGCGAAGCCTGGGTCCAGGACCTTCGCACCAAACAACTCGAACCTATCCTCGCATTCTATGCGCCGGACGCCGCCTTCCTGCAGCCGAATGGCGAACGCATCACCGGCTCCGCCGCGCTCCGTACGCTCTTCCAAAACATCATGGCCACCTTCAACAGCGACCTCACGCTGAACAGCAAGAACCTCGAGACGTCCGGCGAGCTCGCATATGACAGCGGCGACTTCGAAGAGACCTTAACCAACATCGCCTCAGGCGCCAAGATCAGCTCCAAAGGCAGCTACGTAATCATTTACAAGCGCCAGTCGAACGGAAGTTGGCAAATCGTGCAGCACGTGTGGACGGGTATCCGGCCGGCGGGGACATAGTTCAACTGCGTATTGTGGGGAATGTTGGATTGTGCGGTTCGCGAGAAACTGACGTTCTCACTGATCTAGGCTATTCGGTCTTCTGATTATCCGCGGACTGCTGCGGCTCCTCGGACTTTTTCCACGTAGAGTCGGGGTCGTAGGCCTTTATGGCTTTCGCGCTGGAAGCGGTGGCCTTGCCGAGATCTTTTTCGTACACGACGCCATCTTGTGCCACGATGAAAGTCATTACGCCGGAATCGCGATAAACGGCGGGATAGGCGAGAAACGCGAAGCCCTTGGTCATTTTGCCGTCGGTTACATAAGTTGACGTGCCGCCATCAGCGCTCTTGCCCTGGGCTTCGAGAATGCGGAAGTAGTAGCCGCGAAACGGCTCGTGACTGCCCCCGCTGCCCGCTACGACGCCGTCGCTGCCTGCGTTGGCGACGAGCGGGCCGATCGGACTCTCGGAGTTTTTGTCGGGAGCAGGCCAGTACAGACCGTTCTGCTTGCCTTCATCGCTGACAAATTTTTGCGCGTATTCATTGCCGAACTTCGCGAAATATTCCTTCTGGGCGGCCACTAGTTCTCGGGAAACGTGGATCGCTGAGAGTTCGTTCTTGCCGATGCGGCGATACAGAATCTCCTGCTTGCCGGCGTCCGTGTCGAAATACCAGTGGTCTCCCTTTTTGACGATGGGAATCGGCGTGGGCCAATTTTCCGCGCCGATGTACAAAGTGGTGGTGCCGTCGGGTTCCGTCACCAGCCGGTGCATCGTCCGGAATTTCTGGCAGAAATTGCTGCGATTCTCTTTGTCTTCGGCGGGATCACCCGACGAGACGATTTGCTTTCCATCCTGCCCCAAAACTTCGAGTATGGCTTTCTCTTCGTTCTTGTCCACCGCGGCAATCAGCGCCTGGCTGGCCGCTTCCGCCGATGGGTACGTTTTCTGGCTCGGCTGTTGCGCGCGGATGAGGACGGGAAAGCTCACCGCCAGAAGGATCGCCGGCACGACGAGTCTCAATTTCGTGATGCCCTGAAACATTTCGAACTTTCGCTGCGTCCGATGCATGACTCGTTTCTCCATTTCTAAATTGCTGCACGTGTTTCTTACTTGCCATTTGCCGATGCCGCGATTTACCGGTGATGCCCGCCGCCACCACCGCCACCGCCGTGAAATCCACCGCCACCGCCTCCGAAACTCTGCGAGCCGCGCGAGGAGTAACTTCTAGTTTCACCGCCGTGGTTGTAGCCGCTGAAGGCGCTGGAGCGCGTTCCACTATCCTCGCGTGGAGCACTTTGCCGGTTCTGCGGCTCCGAATAACCATATCCTCGCGCGGCTCGGTTGTCATCGTTGAACGGCTTCGGGGAAGCGCCGGGCCGGTTGTCGCGCTCGGCGTTCGCGTTCGTTCCACCACGCTCGCCGCCGCGGTTCTCGTTCGCGCCGCCACGTTCGGCGCCGAGACCGCCGTTGCGATTGTTGTAACCCGCGCCGTGCTCCTGCGCCAAGTTACGATTCACGTTGGATTCTGCTCCGCGATAACCGCCGTTGTGGTAGTAGTTGTTGCGGTTGTAAAACGTGTTGCTGCGCGAATAGTACGTGTTGTGGTTATAGACAACCACGTGGTTATGCCAATTCGTTCCCCAGTTGTGCCAGCCCCATCCGTAGCCGCCATAGAATCCAACTCCGAAGCCGACTCCGAAGGAAAGATACGGGCCGCCAAACCAGATTCCGGGAGTGGGATACCAGTATGGCCACGGCGCGACCGGGTACCCGTACACTACCCACGGATTGTAGGCCGGAACGTAAACGATTTCGGGGTCGGCTGGCTGGATGACGATCGTCGAACCTTGCTGTTGCACGGTCTGTTGCTCAGTGGATTTTAGATTCCCCGCATCTTGGGCCTTCTGGCGCATCACTTGTACCGCGTCCATCACATCCTGCTGCTGGTTGTAATACGCGTCCCCAAGCGACGACGTCCACGAAAGATTCTTGTCCATATTCGCGAGTACGGATGGAAACGCAGTGAGCGCCTTCACGCTGGGATCCCAATTCTGTTGATCGACCGCTTGCGCCAGCGCGTCACCTTTTAGATCGGGATGATCCTGCACCCAGCGATCGGCTTCCACAATTTGCGCGGGAAAGGTGGACCCCGCGAGCACCTGCGCGACCAGCGAATCGGGATACAGCGCGATCGGCGCGACCATTTGCTGCAATTGTTCGGGAGTCTGCGGCGTATATTGCGGGGCTTGCGGCGCCCCGGATTGCGCCGGCTGCTGGGAATCTTGCGCGTCTTGAAACGCGGAGACGCTTTGCACGCAAGCCGCGAACGCCAGTCCGAGCATTAGTGCCGCGACGAGGAGTCTTGTGTTCCATCCGGACGTTGCTAGGCCTGAAGCACGTTCGCGCGCGTCGTTGTTCATGGATTTCTCCGGGACGTTGATTCTTCGAGGTTGCATACTCAGTTGAGACCCCGAGTATACACGCTTACGCTTGCAAATTTGCCGTCGCCAAGAATCTCGGCGGTTTGCGGACTTTTGTGGCTTGCTCGAACGAGTAGGCGAGCTTGATCAGCACCGGCTCGCTCCACGCACGGCCAAAAAACGAAATGCCTACCGGCAAGCCAAAAACGAATCCTGCTGGCACACTGACGCTGGGGTAACATGCGACGGCGGCAGCCGTCGAACTTTGTCCGCCGGCGTTGTCGCCATCAACTAGGTCCGTGATCCATGCCGGTCCGCCCGTCGGCGCGATCAGCGCGTCGAGCTTGTACTTTTCCATTGTTGCGTCAATCCCCTGCTGGCGTGCGAGGTGCAAATTCTCCGCGAGCGCATCGACGTATTCTTTGTTTGTGAGCGGCCCTTTGGCTTCGGCTTTCAGGAACATGTCCTGCCCGAAGTACGGCATCTCTTTGTTGCGATTCTTCTCGTTGAACTCGATCACTTCTTTCAGTGTATGCACCGGCGCGTTCGGGCCCAGCCGCGCCAGATAGGCGTTCAGGTCGGCTTTCAGTTCGTAGAGCAGTACGATGTCCTCGTTCTTGCCGGTCTTGCCGATGGTGTCGATATCGGCGGGATCCACGATCTCCGCGCCGCTGGTTTTTATAACGTCGAGCGCCTGCCCCATTAGCGCATCCACCGCATCGTTGAAGCCGAAATATTTCCGCACCACGCCGATGCGCGCGCCGCGCAAGCCGTTCGCATCGAGAAAGTGCGTGTAATCGGTGAACAACTTCCCGTGACTCGCGGCCGTCGCGCTATCGTCCGGGTCCGCACCGGTGAGCGCGCCCAGCAAAATCGCCGCATCGAGCATCGTGCGGCACATCGGACCCGCACCGTCTTGCGTATGTGAAATCGGAATGATGCCGCTGCGGCTCACGAGCCCCACGGTCGGCTTGATGCCCACGGTGCCATTGGCCGACGAAGGACACACAATCGAGCCGTCCGTTTCCGTACCGATGGCTAGCGCACAGAGATTCGCGCAGACGCCCGCGCCGGACCCGGAACTCGAGCCACAAGGATTACGATCGAGCGCGTAGGGATTCTTCGTCAGGCCGCCGCGGCCGCTCCATCCGCTGGTGGAATGGCTCGAACGGATATTGGCCCACTCGCTGGGATTCGACTTGGCGAGAATCAGCGCGCCGGCTGCGCGTAGTTTTTGGGCGACGTATGAATCCTTCGGCGGCTTCGCGCCCACCAGTGCGAGCGAACCTGCAGTGGTCATCATGCGATCCGCAGTATCAATATTATCTTTCAGCAGCACCGGGATGCCGTGCAGCGGCCCGCGCGGACCCTTTTCTTTGCGCTCTTTGTCGAGCGCGTCGGCAATCGCGAGGGCGTCCGGGTTGGTTTCGATCACGCTGTTGATGGCGGGACCGCGCTTGTCGATCGCGTCGATCCGCGCGAGATA
>Ga0208603_1000100_pt1 | contig 13460 bp, 11 predicted proteins | sample MicForSoSWNC24_M_FD_188001 | JGI IMG/M metagenome (GOLD analysis project Ga0208603, IMG submission 188001) | Forest soil microbial communities from Harvard Forest Long Term Ecological Research site in Petersham, Massachusetts, USA - MetaG HF008... | ecosystem: Environmental > Terrestrial > Soil... | reverse complement strand
CTTAACGGCGCATACCGATATCTCAGTCGACCGCAAGAGTCAGATCATCGAGATTACGGTCACGGATCAAAGTCCACAGAGGGCGACAGCCATGTGTCAAGCCTACGTCGAGGAGCTGAATCGTCTGGTGGTGCAATTGAGCACGTCCGCGGCTCATCGCGAACGAGTCTTTCTCGAGGGGCGGTTACAGGACGTCAACAGAGACTTAGAGGCGGCCGAGAAGGATTTCAGCCACTTCGCCAGCAAGAACACGGCGATCGATGTAAAGGAACAAGGCAAAGCTATGGTCGATGCGGCAGCCGTGTTGCAAGGGCAGCTTATTGCCGCCGAATCCGAGCTCGAGGGCCTCAGGCAGATCTACACGGACAACAACGCGCGCGTCCGGTCGCTGCGGGCGCGCGTCGATGAGCTCAAGCTCCAGCTAGATAAAATCGCTGGGAAAGGTGAAGACATCTCCGCCTCGAGTGATGATCAACAGCAGGATTCTTCTTATCCATCGATTCGCAGACTCCCCTTGCTCGGCGTTACTTATGCGGACCTGTACCGGCAAACACAGATTCAGGAAACCGTTCTCAAGACCCTGACAAAAGAGTACGAGCTGGCCAAGGTCCAGGAAGCGAAGGAGATTCCCACGGTGAAGGTGCTCGATCCGGCCAGCGTGCCGGACAAGAGATCTTTCCCGCCCCGACTGTTGGTCATTCTTCTGGGGACTTTTTTTTCTTTTTCCCTCGGCGTGATTTATGTCGTCGAATCTGCGAACTGGAAAGCCATGGATCCTAAGGATCCCAAAAAACAGTTTGCTACGGAAATTTGGGTCGGAGTGAAAGCCCGCGCGCCCTGGATTGCGAAGAACGGAGCCGGAGCTGAGGGTTCATCGCAGCATGTCTCAGACGAGCCGGAAAGCCCAGCGAGCCACGGGGACAAATCGGCATAGGTTCCGCCGGTTTGTCCGTAAGTGACTATTGAATAAAGGGTTAGGTTACATGCCGGCCTGTAAGTGACGGGGCGGAGCTGTATCCGGCGCCAAAAGAATAAGAAGGAAATCCTGCTAGGACGTGTTTACCATGCTCAGCAGCGCGAGCGCCACAGATGGCCGTCGGTTCGATGTCGATTACCACGAACCGCATTGGTATGCTGTGCAAACCTGCGCCAATCACGAAAAGCGGGTTCGCGAGCAGCTGGATCTGCGTGTCGTCGAAACCTATTTGCCGGCATATGAGTCGGTGCGCCGCTGGAAGGACCGCCGGGTGCGCTTGGAGTTGCCGCTCTTCCCCGGCTATCTTTTCGTTCGTTTGGCGCTGCGTGATCGTCTGCCAGTGCTACGAACTCCCAGCGTCGTCCGCATCGTGGAATTTGGCGGCCAGGCGGCTGCCCTTCCAGATCAAGAAATCGAGACTCTGCGCCGGGGCCTCGCGTGCAAAGTGGGCATCGAGCCGTATCCTTACTTGAAAGTGGGGCGCCGCGTCCTGGTTAAGGCCGGCCCACTGCAAGGACTCGAGGGGATCCTGGTACGCAAGAAAAACAGGTCAAGATTCGTCATCTCTATCGACCTCATCATGCGTTCGGTCGCGGTTGAGGTCGACGTGGCAGAACTCGAGCCGATTCACGCAAGCGTTCAGAGTGTGCGGATTTCCGCGGGCACTTGACGTTCCTGTATGCAATCAGAATCAGCCGCAACAATCTCGGTCTGGGAAGACTGGCAGCTGCCCCTAATTATTGGTGTGCTAGGTGTTTGTCTGGCCGCCTCGTTGTTCTATACGCCCGTTCCATTCGTATTGTTCCTGGGAGTTCCGCTTTGTTTTTATTATTTCTCGCGGCCCTATGAGCTACTGCTGTTGATGGTGTTTTTGATTCCTTTCAACTTCGTATTCAAAATCGGACCGGTTCCCATGGCGGTTGAGTTGCTCAAGGTGTTTGCATGGATTCCCCTGCTGGCACACCTTCGCTCCACCCGAGAGTCCTTTCGAACCAGCCGATACAATTGGTGCTTTGCGGTGCTCGGTGGGCTGATTTTGCTGTCAATCATTCGCGCCAGGGATTTGCCCTTCACGGTCACACAATCCGTGCGTCTCGCCTCCAACATTGGCTTGTGCTATCTGGCGCTGAACTTGGTTGACAGCCGGCAAAAGGTGTTTCAGATCTTTCGGGTCCTGATGCTTTCTACCTTCCTAGTGGCCTGCTACGGCTTCTATCAGTTTGTGATTCAGGATTACGGAGCTCTATTCTGGATCGTAAATCCGCGCGTCGCCACCAATCTGGCTCACTACCGTGACACCATGTGGCCTTGGCGGAACCGCATGATCTCGGTGCTCACGTCTGAGCTGGAACTAGGGCATTACTTCAATCTGTGCCTGCCAGTTGGGTTCATTCTGTGGGTGACCGAAGGGCGCAAGCGCGTCAGCTCAAAGTGGTTGTGGATGACCCTGGCTATGCTTTTCGGACTTCTGCTCACCTTCACCTTCGGCGCTTGGCTCGCCCTGCCTGCCGCGGGGGGGGTCTTTTTCATCGTCTTCGACAAGAAACAAAAATCGAAGACGATCATGGCGACAGCTTTCGTGTCGCTCTTGGCCGGTTCCCTGCTGCTCTACACTCCGCTTCGGACTTCTATCATGGAAAAGATGTTAGGGAGCGGAGTAGGAGGTTTCACTTGGGACGTTATCACCCGGCTGGACACCTGGATATTTGCTGTAGATACTTGGCGCTCTCATCCCTTTCTGGGCATTGGTCTTGGTAATTTCGAGTTCTTCGCCGCGAGCAGGGACTGGGTCCTAGGGGCGCGGTCGCTGGGCACTTCTCCCCACGAAACGTATCTGTATCTGCTGGCAAGCATAGGCGTGGTCGGCACCGTCGCGATACTGGTCATCATGCTTGGCAGCGTCTGGGCCAACGTCAGGTTGAGGAGTAATCCTGAGTTGGGGACGGTAGCTTTGGCTCTGGCGTTCGCGCTCACGGCCAACTTGTTTGGGTGGTTTTCGGATGATGCGTCTTTCCTGGGTGCACATGCAAGCTACGTCGTGTGGTTGTTCGTCGGGTTGAGCGAAGTCGTACTCAATCTCGCGACCTCTGGTTCAGGGTTGGCCCAGTGGCCCGAGACGTCAGGATCCTAAATGCTCTCTTTCGCTCGGCAAAACAAGACGCTCAGCGCCCAGATGATCCGCAACGTTGTTTTTGGCGGCCTACGAACTGTTCTGATTGCTCCGATCCCATTTTTGTTGACACCCTTCATTCTCAGAAAAATTGGGCCTCGTGGTTACGGGACATGGGCGATCTTCCTCAGCATCAACGCCCTCACTTCGTTGGTTGACATGGGACTTTTGGGTACTCTCAGCAAACATATTGCGGAGTACTTCGCGCGGCAAGACTACGCGCGCTTGAATCGGCTCTTAAATACGGGACTGCTCCTCTTTGTGCTTCTCGCATCGCTTGTAGGAGCTGTTTTATGGGCTTCCTCTTCTGCTGTGACGAAACTCTTGTTCCATGGAAGCGAGGTAGGTCATGGCGAACTTCTTTATCTGTTTCATTGTGCATTGGCGCTCATTTGGGTCAACGTCGTCATGCTCTTTTCCTCATCGGTCACTTCCGGCTTGCAGCGTCTTGATCTGTCGAATGTCTTGACGGCTTTTAACCTCCTCATCTCGGCGGTATTGGGAGCAATCTTTTTGACCTTGGGATGGGGCATACGCGGCCTTCTTTACGCCAGCATCGCGTCCGCCGTCATTACTCTGATGGCTTACGGGTGGGTAATTCGTCGATTACTTCCTCAAATGGTATTCGATCTGAGACTGGCGGATGTTGAGGAGGCCAAGAAGATGTTTGTATTCAGTCTGCAGGTTTACTTGACGCAGGCCGCCAGCGCAGTTCACAACCAAACCGAAAAACTACTTCTGGCTCTGCTCGTCGGTGTCGTACCCGTGGGTTGGTACGATATGGGCAGCGATATTGCCATGAAGGTCCGGAGTGTTCCGCAATTGCTTTTGGCCCCCGTTGTGCCAGCTGCTTCAGAATTGGATGCCCGCGGTGAATCGGAGAAGCTTGTCGAACTTTATCATCGGACGCACAAGTATATGGCCTGCATCGGAGTACCGCTGGTTTGCTTCGTCCTTGCAGTTTCAGGCCGTTTTGTAGAGCTATGGATTGGACCGAGTCTGAAGATCGTCGCCTGGCCGCTTAGCGTCTTAACGCTCGTCGGATTCTTTAACCTCTTGACCGGGCCGGGCTACCTCATTCTGGTGGGGCAAGGGGTCTTGCGTCCGGGGCTTTGTGCGGCGTTGGTTGGCGTCGGGCTGAACGTACCGTTGAGTTTCATCCTGATATATACGTTTGGGTTTGGCGGAGCATTGATCGGGACTTCAGTCTCCCTGATTGTCGCATCCATCACGTTCCTGTACCTCTTCCACCGGCATACTGGGAATTCGATTGTCAGACTGTTGCGAGAAGCATATCTAAAGCCCGTGTCATGTTCGATCGGAGTGCTTGTCATTTTGCTTCTGGTTGTTCCCGTGGCTAGTCTTTCTTGGCTGGGCTTACTTGCCTCAGCGTTGCTATTTGGAGCGCTCTACGTGACTCTCCTGCTCTCTGTGCGGTTTTTCGACCTTTATGACTGGAACAAAATTGAAGCTGCCGTGCCGCTTGCGCGGCTGGCGAAGAGGATTGTCCCCGTTGCTTAATCGGGCAGCGCGCTATTTTCCGATCTTGGATGAACTTCGCAAGCACGTCGACGGCGATTGCCGGATTCTGGAGATCGGTTCAGGGCCACAGGGATTAGGTCAGTTCCACTCCCGGCCATTTATTGGTTGCGACATCGGGTTTTCCGCGAAGCCAAAGGCACCCATGCTCCCGCTGATCTGCTCGGGAGCGGAGTTGCCGTTCGCCGACGGTTCGTTTGATGCCGTGGTGGCCTCCGACGTGATGGAGCACGTGCCACCAAGTCAACGGCAAAGGCTCGTTGCCGAGACGCTCCGAGTGGCAAAAAAGGTGGCCATCTTTGGATTCCCTTCCGGTGCCGATGCTCATGCCGTTGACCAGGAACTGTTTACTGAATATCAAAAGCGAAAGGTTCCGCCTCCGGGTTGGCTCGAAGAACATTTGCTGTATCAGTTTCCAGAGCGTGATCTACTCGGAGCACTCCCAGAGGGTTGGGAACTAACGAGCAAAGCCAATGAGAGCCTGCGTTTTCACCGTTGGCTAATGCGTAGAGAGATCAGCCGTCTCTGGTCCTACGTGTTCCGTACTGCCTTGGTAATCATGCCCGCCATTATACGCAAAGGTTTGCAGGTTTTTGACGGGGAACCCTCTTACCGAATTATTTTCACGGCGGTTCGCAGCTCTGTATGACAGACAACGGCGTTCTTTCGGTCGTAATTCCTACTTATAATCGGCAAGAGGTATTGAGGCGTACTCTGTCGGGCTATCTGGAGCAGACATCGCTCGACCTCATCCGCGAGATCGTTGTCGTTGACGACGGTTCGACGGATGAGACGCGGTCGGTTGTCGAGCAGATGCGGCAGGTATCGGCTTTTCCAATTCAGTATTGTTGGCAGACAAACAGCGGTCCTGCCGCCGCCCGCAACCGTGGAATGGAGCGCGTGACAACACCATTGGCACTTTTCGCCGATGACGACATGATTCCGCACCCCGACCTGGTCGCGACCCATGCCAGACAACATCAACAGAATCCCGAATTGTCCGTGGCCGTCCTGGGACGCGTGAAGTGGTGGCCGGAGTTGCGTCCTACTCCTTTCATGGAATGGTATGGGAACGCCGGACCTCTGTTTGCGTTCGGCCAGTTCCGTAAAAATCGCGAGCTTGATTTTCAGTACTTCTATTCGTGCAATCTCAGCCTAAAGACTCGATTCTTCACGGCCTTTGGTAGGTTCGATGAAGGCTTTCACATGGCTGCGTATGAGGATACTGAACTAGGTTTTCGCTTGAGCAAGGCTGGTCTGCGGCTTCTCTACAGCCCTCAGGCCGTTGCATACCACTATCAATTTTTCACTTTTGCTGAGGCGTGCCGGAAGACCGGACAGGCTGCCACGGCGCGGGAGCGTTTTCTACAAACCGAGGCGGGAAGTCACTTTCTCGAACGCCGAAGAGGACGCGAATCAAGCCTGGCTTGCCGCCTCGGTCGACCATTGGCTGCGTGGATTTTTAGGCCGGCCACGGCGTTGCTTGACTCGCGCATCCCCCTGCCCTCGCTCATTTATCGCAGCTTATTCTGGTACTACACAAGCGCGAGGGCAACTTCTTCTGAGAGGATCGCTCAGGCCGCTCGGTCATGAGGTTCGGGGGGAATTGTACCCGAAGAATGACCCTCGCTCTGTATGGACTTGTGGCAGCGGCAGAATTCTGCTTCGGGCAAGGCGCGATGGAAAATCCGGTGATGCCGCAAACCAAGACGCATCCCGCCGGGACGGCGTTGAAGGTGGCGGTGCGAAGTGCATCACAGGTCCAACAATTGAACAACATACGCTTTGCTGACCAGTTTTCTGGGAGCGATTGCGGGGCCAAGATCAAGGCGGCAAATGACGATCTCGGTAGTTCGGCGGGCGAGATTTGGGTCAGTCAACTCTGCGGAACGACGATCTCGACGCCGGTTGCTCTGGGTGCCGGCCATACTTTGCGCTTCGTGCAGGGCGCCATTTACAAGCTGAGAGCCACCTTGACGCTTGCAGATAATGACTCGATTGTCGGGCCGCCCGCAGCCATCAATGAGGACGTACTCGCCGGACTGCTAAACCCTCAAGTTACGCTGCAGCAGCCCCCCTCGACCAATCTGTCGGAGATGGTGCTGATTAAGGGACAGAATATCGTCCTTGAAAATTTCGCGTTGGATGGTAACGCCCGGGCCGGCGGTAACGAATCGACCGTCGGCATATCATACGACAACAGCGATGGCGCTCCCAACAACCGGGGCCGCCTTCGCCTCAAGTACATCACCGTAGAGAACTGCGGTTCCGACAACGTGCAAATCACTTCGGATACCAACGGCAACGATCAAGCAATCGGAGCGTATATCCAGGATTCGTCACTGTCGCGGAGCTCCGGTGGAAACGGCATTACGATCACGCGGACTTCCGACGTGAAAATCTGGCGCACTTCGTTTGAATTCAACGATAAGTACGGCGTCCGCTCCATCGACTCCAACATGATGGTTGCCTTTAGCGACATTTCGGTGAATGCAGCTGGGCAAGTCTATGCCTCAGAGGATCTAACCAGCCACCGCTTCGTCTATATGCAGAACGGACCGACCTTATTTAATAACGGCATAGTGACCACAGCGGTCTCGTCAGGCCTGAATGAAAATCTGGACTCTGCTGTGATTATCGATGGTTACAACGGAGCCGACTGCAATCATCAAGGCCAGAGCGTAGTCACCAACAACGTAATTAGTGCGCCAGGTGGATTGCAGGATAACGTTGTCGATGCGATCCGCGTCATGGATTCCGGTTCGAATCGCTTCTACGGAAATACAATATTCAGTAGTAACGGTCCGGCGTCACGGTTACGGTATGGCGTCAACATCGGCTCTGTCCATTGCTCGGTTGAGAACTCGGATAACGTGTTTGGTAATGGATTCTTTGGAGCCTTCGGAACGGCGCCCTACCACTTCGTCTCCACCACCGAGGGCCTGATGAACACAATCGGGGTCGCGCCGGGCGAGCAACGCAAGCGCGTCGCCTCTTGCACTACGGCGGCTCGCTCCAACGCCACTTGCAGTACAACCGTTTCTTGGCCTGCACCGCTCGCGGACGCCGGCTACACTACCTCTTGCAGTCTCGACGAGCCTTCCCGTCCGGCGTTTATTACCTCGACATCTTCCAAGACGGCGGCATCGATCGTCGTTACCATCGAGAACGCGCCAGGCAGCTCGCAGGCGGCGTCCGGCACGCTGAACTGCATTGCGATACATGACTAGCACGCAGGTCGGAGAAGGAAGAACATACAAGCATAGACAAAGTAATTCGCAAGCAGGCTCGTTTCAATTGGACCACGAAATGAAAATCGGTGCGGTCACGGTGACTTATAACAGCGGGCAGGTGATCGATGGTTTTATGGCCAGTATGTTGCGCCAAACGCATCCAGATTTTGCCCTCTACGTTGTGGACAATGCCTCTTCCGACCAAACGCTCGAGCGGGTGGGTCAGCACAAGGACCCTCGCGTTTCCGTGATCCGCAACCAGAAGAACGTCGGCATCGCTGAAGCCAATAATCAAGGAGCGGAGGCCGCCCTCGCCGCTGGCTGCGGCGCCGTCCTGTTTGTTAATAACGATACGGAGTTCGAGCCCTTCCTACTCGAAAAACTAGCAGCGGGCATGAACGAACACGTCGCAGATATGATTGCTCCAAAAATCCTCTTCTACGACGGCCGGCAAGTGATTTGGAGCGCCGGCGGCGGGTTCAGTCCCATCAAAGGCTACGCCGGTTATCACTATGGGGTGGGTCAAATCGATCGGGGGCAATTTGACGTGACGCGGTGCGTGGACCACGCTCCGGCCTGCTGTTTGCTGGTGCGCAAGGATGTATTCGCAAAAATCGGATTTATGGATAGCCGCTACTTCGTCTACTACGAAGACGCCGATTTCTGCTACCGGGCAAAGCGGGCGGGCCTGAAACTAATCTACTTTCCTTCGGCAAGACTTCTTCATAAGGCCAGCAGTCTCACGGGCGGTCCGGAATCCGAGTTCAGCGTTCGATACTGCACTCGCAACCAGATCTATTTCATGTTGAAGCATCTTGGTCCTTGGCGCGGGCTTATCTATCTTCCTGCGTTCCAGGCGCGTCTGCTATGGAGACTCATCTCCCGAAAGATTGATTTCCCCCGTTTCCTGCTACGCGAAAAAGCTTTCGCCGAGGGCTGGAAGCTCTGGAAGCATTCGGCAGTATAAGGCGCACGCTCGTCAGGTTGGGCAGTCTCAAAAACCTCTACAGAAAATGAAACGATTGCTCTTTGTCACGCCGAATCCTGTCGAGAGTGCCAGCGAACGCTACCGCATCTATCAATTCGTGCCTTACCTGGAGAGTGCGGGATTCGAATGCGAGGTAAGGCCCTTCGCGGCTCGCGAGCTGTTCCAGGCGGTTCAGATGGGCCGAATGAGTTCCCAGCTTTTTTATGCGCCATTGTCCTGCCTGAGGCGCGCTGTGGACGTATATGCGATCCCGCGATACGACATGGTGGTGATCCACCGGGAAGCATTCCCGTTCTTTTGCCCGACGGTCGAGAGGATGGTTTTGCGTCGGCATTCGAGGGTGGTCTTCAGCTTCGATGATGCAATTTACGCCGGCCATCGGGACACGCCGAACAAGAAGTATCCTTGGATCTACAAGATGAAGTACGGACCCGGAGTGAACGAGGTGCTCGCCAAAAGCGCACACGTGATCGCCGGGAGCCAAACACTGGCCGAACATGCACGGCAATTCAACACGCAGGTCAGTGTAATTCCCACGGTCGTCGACGCCCAGCGATATGGATGCCGCGCTCCGGCGCCCTCAGGCGAGTCCCTGACAATCGGGTGGGTTGGAACGCGGTCTACGAGCCCCTATCTACTTGACGTCGTGCCTGCGCTGCAACGACTCAGCGAGGTCTTTCGAGGAAAGATACGATTCCGGATGTACGGCGACCCCCAGTTGAAATTGCCATTGCCGAATTATGAACCGCTGCCATTTTCGCTGGGTTCTGAAATTGAGGATCTGCGCAGGATCGACATCGGAATCATGCCGATGCCCGACAACGAATGGACACAAGGGAAGTGCGCCTTCAAGGCTATTCAGTATATGGCTCTCGGGATCCCTACGGTAAGTTCGCCGGTGGGGATGGCCTCGGAGATTATCAAGCACAACGTGAACGGGTTGCTGTCGCGGACGCCCACAGAATGGTTCGAAGCCCTGGCAGGCCTGATGCGCGACGCTGGGCTCCGCCGCCGACTGGCCGAGGAAGGGCGAAGGACGGTCGAAGCCTACTACTCGCTTGAGGTGTGGGCGCCGCGCTTTGCGGGCTTGCTCGATACGATTTTGACCAGAATGCCGGTCACGCGTTGCGCGGCCGATTGAACAACGAATGAAGATCGCCTTTGTCTGTGGATTTGCTTGGGAGCCAAAAGGGACTGCGCGACTTCGCGCATTTCCGCTGGCGGCGGAGCTTGTGAACAAAGGGCACGAGGTCTCCCTTTTTCTGACCCCCTACGACAATCCCGCCGAATCGGGCAGAGAATACACGCAAGAGGGTGTTTGGATCAAAAATTTGAAAGTCGGTAAGATCCCCGTACTAAATCACGTTACGTTACTTATTCGCTTATGCCGCGCCATCGATCGATATTCACCCGACGCGGTCCATATTTTTAAACCCAAAGGTTACGCAGGCGCAGCGTGTTCTTATCTTTTGATAAAAGGCTTCCGTTCGATCGTTCTCGACTGTGACGACTGGGAAGGATGGGGAGGGTGGAACGACATCAAAGACTACCCTTGGGTTGTGAAGGAATATATTGACCGGCAAGAGAAATGGCTTATCCGTCGAGCGCCCGTGGTAACGGCGGCCAGTCGAGCTCTCGAGTACCGCGCAGTCGAGCTTCGAGGGAATTCCAGAAACGTGCTCTATATTCCGAACTGTGGTGTCTCAGCCAAGGGCATTGAGGTTCAAGAAGAGGTCATATCAAAAAGCGATGACGCAATACGAGGCGATTTCGAGCTGCCCAACACGCCTATTATTTTTTACAACGGGCACTTTGAGCCCGGTGATGACATCATGTTCTTTTGTCGTGCGGCGGCGCCGGTTGCCAAGCGTAACGGTGCGACGATCGTGCTTGTCGGAGAAGGACCTGATCTTCCCAAGGTCAAGGAATACTTCTCTCACCAGGAAGGGGTTGATGTCCGTTTTTTTTCGCCGCTTCCTTACGAGCAATTTATCCAGCTCGTAGCGATTTCCGACGTAACTGCTTTTCCTTATCCTGACAATCCACTCCACCGTTCCAAGTGTTCGACCCGCATTATCGACTACATGTCGATGAAGAGAGCTGTTTTGACAACAGCCGTGGGACAGAATGCTGAATACATTCTTAATGGCGAAAGCGGCATTCTAGCCCCTCCCGGTGACGAAAACCGATTCAGCCGCGAACTAGAAGTCTTGCTGCAGGATCCGGAGCTTCGTGCGAAGTTGGGCAGGAATGCGCGACAGCGGGTTAAAGATACGTTTTCTTGGAGCGGCATGCCCCTCGAAAATTGTTTGGCTGCTTATCGACAAGTTTCACAGACGTGACGAACAAATGATACGTGATGACTACTGGAAGTCTGTTAGGCCGGAGGTTGTAGAAGAATGAATACGCCTAATCCAAAATGGAGGATCGAGTGGTAGATGGAGTGACGACGAATCCTTCCATCATGTCAAAGGGCCTGTTACTGATCTTCGTTTGGGTGCGCTTGGAATATGCAAGCTCATAGGTAGTCGGCCGCTAAGTGTGGAGGTGACGACGATGATAGGCCAGAACAACGATTACCTCGTTGATGGAGAAAGCGGTGTCTTGATAGCTCCGGGCGACGCGCGGGGTTTTGGTCAGGCGCTTGAGAGATTGCTCCGCGACCCTGAACTTCGGTTTCGGCTTGGCCAAAGTGCTAGAAAACAAATCACTGAGAAATTCTTGTGGAATGGAGCGGCAGTGGAAAACTGTCTGGCAGCGTATCGACAACTCTCGGGCTTTTCATCTCAGCGGTCATAACATGACGGCGCTCTAAACGAATCCAACTGAATCCAAAAGTGGAGAGAACCATGCAAATCTTCATAGACTCGGCGGACGTCAAGCAGATCGAAACCTGGCTGGCGCAAGGCGTTGTGGATGGAGCGACCACGAATCCATCCATCATGTACAAGGACGGAGTAAAGGACGTCGAACAAGGCGCGCGCCAGCTGGCGGCCTTGCTGGGCGATCGACCGCTCAGCGTGGAAGTCACTTCGAATGACCATGCCGTCATGTTGGACCAGGCGCGTCTATTCGCAACATGGGCGAGAAATATCGTCATCAAAATTCCCATCGTAAACGAGTTCGGAGAATCGAGCCTTGGTGTTATTCATCAGCTGACACAAGAAGGCATCGGCGTTAACGCCACCGCAATTCTTGCTTTCAACCAAGCCATCCTTGCCGCCAAAGCGGGGGCGACGTATGTGAGCATTTTCGGCGGGCGCGTGGCCGATGAGGGAGGTGACCCCGCCATTGTGATCCGCAACGTGCGTAGCTGGCTTGACCAGTGGGACTTGCCTGCGCGGATTATTGTGGGCAGCATCCGTGCAGTCATTGACATTCAGAACGCTGCGCTGGCCGGGGCCCACATCATCACCATTCCGCCTCAATTTCTTCCAAAGATGGTGGATCACCAATACACACGAGAAACCGTGCGCCAGTTCGTGCAGGATGCCGAGAAGACTGCAACCTTGATACGCGAAGCCAAGGCCGGTGTCAGTACCGTCGCAGGACGGTGACGGGAGCCAGCCTTCTACAGCTGAACAGGAAACCCTAACAAAACTATGGCCATCCAACATCCAGTGATCTCACGAGCGGTTCAGGCAGATTCGCTGCCGTCGGGTAGAAGTGAGTCCACGAGCGCCACGGCACGGATACTTTCTCGACCGGCCGTGCAGAAGGCTATGGCGCTGCTCACCGACCTTGCCGCCATCACGCTCGCGCACATCTTCGCGGACCACCTGATAGTTCGGCTGCTGCAAATTCCCATGAGCGCACAAATGCCGCCCGAGTATCACCGCTACTACATCCCGTACTTCGCGCTCGTACTGGCAATCATCGGAGGTTATAAGAGCCCCGAGCTGCGCCGGCCGGAGCAGGAACTCGAACAAAGCTGCAAGGCAGTAGCCGCAAGTTTTCTCGGGTTGGTGCTCTTTAATTTCGTCGTGTTCAAGTCCGAACCGTTTTCGCGCTACTTGCTGGTGGCTTGGTTCATCCTGTCGACGATTTTGGTGGTGGCGGGCCGGTTCGCTTTGCGTGGTGTTTACGGAATGCTGTGGAAACGAAACCTGTGCCAGAGGCGCGCGTTGCTGGTCGGTTCTGCTAGCGGGATATCAGAGTATTGGCACTTGTTAAGGACACAGCGGCAACGTGCCTACGAATACGCGGGCGTGCTTCTTGACAAGGGCGGCCTGAAGCGTCAGCCCGACGAATTGCTCGGATTGCCCATCCTCGGAGACACATCTGAATGGGAAAGTACTCTCAAGGAGCTGAAGGCAGACCTTCTGATCGTCACGCAGCCTCGGACGACGGCTGACGAGGAATGGCTGCGTAACCTGGTGCATCGCTGCAAGGGACTACGCGTAGATGTGGAGTTGTACTCAAGCGTCCTAGCGACCGCCAATCTATCGCACGAGCACGATGAATTCTCCGGCTGTTTTCGCTTCTACCCCAGGCCCGAGTGGTCGCTCCTTGTACAGCGTGTCGTGAAGCGTGCAATTGATATAACCGTCGGGC
>Ga0208603_1000099_pt1 | contig 13495 bp, 11 predicted proteins | sample MicForSoSWNC24_M_FD_188001 | JGI IMG/M metagenome (GOLD analysis project Ga0208603, IMG submission 188001) | Forest soil microbial communities from Harvard Forest Long Term Ecological Research site in Petersham, Massachusetts, USA - MetaG HF008... | ecosystem: Environmental > Terrestrial > Soil... | reverse complement strand
TAGGAAGCGTCAAGAGTATCACTGGGAGCTACACAACTCCGGACAGCAACGGCCGCAGCTTGCTTACGCTGACCTTGAACACAAGTCCGTCGAGCGTCGTGGTGTACCAAATCTCGGCGAACGAAGTTGTTCACATGACGCTGGATGCGCGGGCCTCTGACGCCCTTCTCCTCGGTACAGCGGAGCGCCAACTCAATCCAGGCACGTTCTCGAATACTTCGCTGACCGGCCCGGATGTTTTCAGCACGGTCGGCTCGGAGGGAACGCAGGGAACATCCGCGAACGTCGGGCTCTTGACGGTGACGCCGGGTACGACTCCGACTGTGAACCTCATGCTGGATACAAACGACAACGGTACCGTAACGATCGGCCGGGCGCTGACGGGCGCGTTGTCCATTGCCGCCAACGGGCGCGGGACGATGAGTCCAGGCGGAAACGTTCTGATTTTCTATCTCACGGAGCCGGATCACGGTTTTGCGATGTCGTCCGTTGGCTCGGTCGACTTCGGACCAATCGTTCCGCAGGTGGGCGCGCCATTCTCCGCTTCGCCTTTCAGCAGCAATGTCTTTTTCGGCATGCAAGAGGCGGTCGCGGGGGGCAACTCCTCGTTCTCGGGTGTTGCGGCCCTAGTACCGGGAGCATTCAACGTTACCGAGGACGAGAGCCATTTCGGTGGTAATCTCTTTTTCGCTGCGAGTATCGGCACCCTGAATTTCACGGTGGCTCCCGACGGTCACTTCACTTCCAACGCCGGTACCAACATCGGTCAGCAAACAGGCTACTTGATCTCGCCCTTCGAAGTGGTCTTGTTCGATACCACGCATTCTGCATCTAACCCGACACCGCCGGGCCGCCCGAATGTGGCCATTGTGCAGTCAATCCCTGGGCAGGTGGCGTCACCGGTTGTCATCGCGCCTACGAGTTTGACGTTCACATCACAAACGGTAGGAACCACGAGCGCCCCACAAAGCGTGACGGTTTCGAATACGGGCACGGCGGCAATCAATTTCGCCGGTTTCACGGTGACAGGGACGAATGCGGGAGACTTCGGAGTACCGTTACCCACTTCCGGAACCATGTGCAACGGAGCCGGGAGTCTGGCAGTAGGCGCCAGTTGCACGATCAATGTCCTGTTCACGCCGACGGCGGTCGGAACTCGCACAGCCACTCTAAACGTTGCTGACAATGTCACCGGAAGTCCGCAAACCGTCGCTTTGACCGGGACCGGCGCCGGACCGGCGACGGCGACGGTGACGGTAACACCCACCAGCCTGACGTTCGCATCGCAACCGGTGAACTCGACCAGCCCGGCACAAAACGTGACGGTGACCAACACGGGAACCGGCCCGGTTACTTTCACCAGTTTCTCGATCACCGGAACTGACAGCAGCAGCTTTGCGCTCGCCAATGGGACGAATGCCTGCAGTCCCACTGGAACTTTGGCGGCCAGTGCCAGTTGCACGATCGGCGTGACCCTTACACCGACGGCCACCGGAGAACTCGTCGCGACGCTCAGCATCGCGGACAGCGCGACTGGGAGCCCGCAAACTGTCGCACTCAATGGCACCGGAAATAATTCGCCGGTGATCATCTCGATTCCCCCTGGCGGTTCGACGACTGGCACAGCCACTCCTGGAGGCACTGCCTTCTACGGGCTGCAGATTACCGGAGCGCCGGGGGTCACCGGAACTGTGCAGCTGGGATGCACGCCGTCGTCACCCACGATCACCTGCGCGGTGATACCGAGTTCGGTCGTCTTGACGGGAAAGCCGGTCGAAGTCGCGTTTGGGATCCAGACCTTCTGCCAGGGCGCCACGGGCACGGGCTTGGTTCCCGGAGTCCCAGGAGGCGGCCCGGCAGGTGGAATTGGCCTGCTGCTGTTCACACTTGCCCTTGGTGGAGCGGCGTGGGCGATGCAACGAAACCGGCGCCTGGCGCTGACGTTTGCAGTGCTTATGCTCGTCGCGCTGGGCACGGCCGCGTGCGGCGGCTTGGCGAAGGGTCCGAATGGCGCGACGCCACCGGGCACCTATACGCTGACACTCACCACTACATTCAACGGGCAGACACAAACGCTGCCCAACTTCTTAACACTCGTTGTCAAATAGACGGCGGCGTGGACTTGGCGATGAGGGGACGGCATCCGGACCCTAATCCTGACGGTCGAAATACCGACTCGTGCCGCGTGCGGTACAGCAATATACGCGCAAGTGTACAGGCTTCCCTGTATATACCAAATCCTAACTGACCATTATAGTTTTGCCGCTCCTCGCGTGACCCGGCGTCCGGATAAATCGGGTCGCAGTCCAAGGAGGCGAGGGATATGTCAATTCTGGCTTGGATTGTCCTGGGTTTGATCGCGGGCTTCGTGGGAAGCAAAATCGTCAACAAAAGCGGCGAAGGCATCGTGCTGGACATCATCCTGGGAATCGTCGGCGCCGTTATTGGCGGGTGGCTGTTTAACCGCTTCGGCGCCTCAGGCGTCACCGGGTTGAATTTATACAGTTTGCTTGTCGCGGTGATCGGATCGGTTGTTTTGTTGGTGGTCTTTCACGCAATTCGCCGAGTAGCGTAAGTGAAATCGCGGCGCAGCATGAAAGAATTAGCTTCGACAGTTCCTTCAAGGACAAGCATCAAGAAGCATTGCCCGCGATGCGGAAGTAAATATGTACACCGATCTCATCGCCACGGTGTAGTTGATCTGGTATTTCGTGCGGTGCTGCTGCAGCCTTTTCGCTGCGAGGACTGCGACGGGCGATTCTACCGGCGAGCGAGTTGAACGCACGCTGACGCGCTGAACCCTCGTCTTAATTTGTCGCGGACGCGTCGTGCGTTTTTCGATGATTACGCGTGCGCCGCGTATTCCGTCCTACCCTTGCACGCCGAATGCGGGCACTTGCAATCCACATCCGCCGTATCTTCCATCGCTTCGCACTGCGGGCTGCAATACTTTTCCGAAGTGACCTGACACGTACAAATCGGATGTGCGCATTTCTTACTCTCACTGGCTGCCATGAGCTTCTCCTTTTCGCCGACGAAAGGCCCGAGTCTGGCCTGCACCGAGCCCCGCATCCATACTTGATTCCCATCACTCCCGCGCGGAAATCGCTGTAGTGAAGCGCTGATAATTTCTCATTTCTTTTCAGGCACGGACAAACTAATCTGTGCGCCCACTCGCCTTGGCGTCGAGCCGATAGCACGCCGAACTGCTGAAGAAGGAGACGCCGAAATCGTGATCATTCGGGACATCTTGTTCGGGAAACCCCTCCCCACCTGGGATGAGCGTGCGGAGGAACTGGGAACAGCCGCTGGAATACCGATTTTCGGTCTGGATGCGCTCAGTTCGGCGGCGTATGGCCCTGAAGCTGCGCTTACGCTGCTGATTCTGCTGGGCGCGGCCGGAATCGCTTACATCGTTCCAATCAGCGTCAGCATCATCGTGCTGCTGACCATCGTTTACTTCTCGTACCGGCAAACGATTGCGGCGTATCCGGGAGGCGGCGGCTCTTACACGGTCGCGTCGGAGAATCTGGGCTCGTTTGCGGGCCTGCTCGCCGCTGCGGCGCTGATGATTGACTACATTCTCACTGTCGCGGTGGGCATTTCCGCCGGCGTCGGCGCACTCGTCTCGGCTTGGCCCCAACTGCTTCCGCATACCTTGCTTCTTTGCCTGCTGATTCTGGTGTTCATCACGGTGATAAATCTGCGAGGGCTGCGGCAGGCTGGAATTGTATTCATGCTTCCGACATACATTTTTATAGGCAGCCTGTTGGCGACGATCGCCTGGGGAGTTTTCAAGTCCGTGCTGGCGGGGGGACATCCGGTTGCGGTGGAGATGCCTCCGCCTGCGGCGGCTCCGGTGGTTGCGGCTGCTAGCGCTTGGCTATTGCTACAGTCGTTCTCGAGTGGCTGCACGGCGATGACGGGCGTGGAGGCCGTGAGCAACGGCGTCCGCGCATTTCGCGAGCCCAAAGTGCAAACCGCGCAGCGCACTTTGACCGTCATTATCGCGCTGTTGATCGCGATGCTTGGCGGCATTGCGTATCTTGTCCGGGCTTATCACATCGCGGCGACCGATCCCGGGCAAGCCGGGTATCAAAGCGTGCTGTCCATGATCGTCGCAGCGGTGGCAGGCCGCGGACCTTTTTACTACGTGACGATTGGATCTGTTCTGGTGGTGCTGTGCTTGTCCGCGAATACCGCGTTTGCTGATTTCCCGCGGTTGTGCCGGGCCATCGCGATCAACGGTTATCTGCCGGACGCATTCCGACTGCGCGGAAGGCGTCTGGTGTACTCGCAGGGCGTTTACGTGCTGGCGGTTCTTGCGGCTTTGCTGTTAACGATTTTTGGCGGCGTGACGAACCGATTGATTCCTCTCTACGCCGTCGGAGCTTTCCTGGCGTTCACGTTGTCGCAAGCTGGAATGGTGGCGCACTGGCGGCGTGTGAAAGATCCGCGTTCCGGAAGATACATGTTCGTGAATGGGATGGGAGCGGTCGCTACGGGAATCACCGTCCTGGTTGTTCTAGTCGCGAAATTCGTTGAGGGTGCCTGGATGACGGCGCTGCTGATCCCGGCACTGGTTGTGCTGATGCTTTCGGTGCATCGTTACTTCAAGCGCGTGGCCAAGGAACTGGAGTATTCGCATCCACTGAACGTTGGCGGGCTGCGGCCCCCGCTGGTGATCCTGCCCGTTCAACACTGGAGCAGGCTCGCGCAGAAAGCTTTGCAGGTGGCCCTCACGATTTCTCCCGATGTCCAGGCAGTTCACGTCTGCACCGAAGGGGAAGATAAGGAACTGCAGGCACAGTGGGTTGAGTTAGTTGAGGATCCGGCAAAAGCGGCGGGATTTCCAGACGTGAAGCTGGTGCAATTGGAATCGCCCTACCGCTTCGTGATTACGCCTATCGTCGATCATGTGCTGAAGGTGCAGCAAGAACATCCCGAGCGCAGAATCGCCGTGGTGATTCCCGAAATGATCGAACACCACTGGTGGCACTATTTTCTGGAAAACAACCGGTCGGAACTGCTCAAGGCCCTTTTGCTTTTGAAAGGAAATCAGCGGATCATTCTCGTGAACGTCCCCTGGTACCTCAAGACATGATGACAGCCGCCTGCGGTTCGTCGCCGTACGCGCTCCGCTCGTTGCTTCGGATTTCTATTTCGCCTCGCGCAGGAAGCGAGCCGCTTCCTCCGGTGGCGTGGGATTAATGTAGAAGCCAGTTCCCCACTCAAAGCCCGCGACCTTCGTGAGTTTGGGCATCATCTCGATGTGCCAATGATAGTGATCGTTGATTTCCTCGCCGATGGGCGAGGTGTGGATCACGTAGTTGTATGAAGGGAACGCCAGCGCGGAGTCGAGGCGTTCCAGAAAGTCGCGAAGAACGCGCGCGAGGTTGGCGTAGTAGGGCGCGGGCATATTTTCGAATGCGGAACTATGCTGCCTCGGGAGAATCCAAGTCTCAAAAGGAAAACGCGGCGCGTAAGGCGCCAGCGCGATGAAGTGATCGTTTTCCAGGATCATGCGCGAGCCCGTCTCGATCTCCTGGCGAATCATGTCGCAAAAAATGCAGCGTTCCTTTTCATCGTAGTAGCGCTTTGAATTGTCTACTTCCTCGCGCACACGCTTGGGAACAATCGGCAGAGCAATCAATTGCGAGTGCGTGTGTTCGAGCGAGGCGCCGGCGGGTTCACCGTGATTTTTGAAAAGCAGGATGTAACGGAAGCGGCGATCGTTTTTCAGGTCTAACATGCGGTCACGGTAGGCCCACAGGACCTCTTCGACGCCCTTCTCATTGATTGTTGCGAGCGTGTTGTTGTGATCAGGAGTCTCGACGATCACTTCGTGCGCGCCGATCCCGTTCATGCGGTCGAAAAGCCCTTCGCCTTCGCGGTCGAGACCTCCTTCAATGCCCAGCGCCGGGAACTTGTTGGGGACCACTCGAACGGTCCAGCCAGGCGTATCTTTGCCGCTGCCATTGCGGCCATACGCAAGAATTTCCGGTGGCGTTTTGCCTTCGTTTCCGGGACAGAAGGGACAATTCGGCGTGCCCTTGATTTGTACGCTCTCGCGAACGAAATCCATGGGCCGTTTGCCACGGTCGGTGGAAATGATGACCCAGCGGCCCGTGATGGGATCCCTGCGAAGCTCCGGCAAAACTTTCCTCCTCGGCGCAAAATTCTCCGCACATCCGGCGATATAGCTGGCAAAATCTGCGTGTTTGCTGCGTTCATTCTACTACGACGATGCACAGCTGGAGCGCGTTGAATCGGCGTGAAGCTGACTTTTTCGCACTAACGTGCAATCACGATGATGAGTCAATTCCGGTGGGCGTTGAACGCGCCTTTGTGGAGACGCACGCAAAGTTTGCACCGGGCCGCGTTTCGATTGCGAGAACATCGAAACACCCTCCGCGCTTTCGATGTGGCGATCGCGAAGAATTGGCGCGCCATCCGCGAGAGGTTGCGGCGTTTTTCCCAATTCACAGCGTCTTCAGGAATCCGCAGCAAATCCGGCGATGAATTTGCGGATTCGAGGATGGTGCGAGTCTTCATTTCGACGAACGCGAGAACGGGTCCGTCATAGCCGACCATGTCAATCTCGCCCCTAATTCCGGGGGTACGTGAAATTACGCGTCACAAGAATGTAACCGTGACGCCGAAGATACCAATACGCGTAGGTTCGCCACGCACGTCCGTGCGCCGGGCGCGTTGCTTGGCAGAAGGTTCGCCATCATTGTCCGGGCCAGGAGCGAGTGGCGTGCTCAACTCCTTGCGCGCGCCAAAATCAACGATGGAGAAAATAAGTCGTGAGAACATGACGACCCTGACGACGTTGCTCTGTCGCTTCGGTGAGCCTTCGACAACTAATATGTCCGGGTTCGCGCTGCTACTTGATCACTTCCAAATCCCATTGCACCGTTTTACCGCGAAATATGAACGAAAGATAGTACTCCCAGAATTTCCGGAACCAGCGGAAGCGGTTTACCATGAATTCGAGACCCAGACTGCGCCAAAGGTGAAGCATTTCGACGTGAACTCGACGTTCACGAAAATTGGCTGGAGCGTAATAATCATACTCCGCCGGCTTATCGCTAAAGAACCACAGCGAAAAGCTGGATAGATGCCAGCGGTGCGCCGGACTGCAGTAGGATGCGTGGTCCGTATAATGCGGCGTGATAATCGTCACGTGGGCGCCGGGCTTCGCCACGCGGTGAACTTCTGCCAGCACCCGAAAGATATTGTCCACTTCTTCGATGATGTGGACGAGACGAACCTGCGCGAAGCTACTGTCGCGAAACGGAAGTGTTTTTTCCCAGTCGCAAAGGACGTCCGCTTGCCCCGCAGCGCTCATGTCGATGCCGAGCGAGCCCGGAAACTTTTTGCGTCCGCAGCCGATGTCCAGGATCTCCGGCAGCCGCGTCACTTGATAACCTCGAAGGTGAATTGCATCAACTTGCCGCGAATGGCGAAACTCAAGTAGTGCTCCCAAAACTGGCGCAACATCTTGCTGTGATTCACCAGGTATTCAAAACCGAGCGCGCGCCATAGCCGGAGCAACGAAACGTAATTTTGTTTTTCACGCATGCGGACTTTGGTGTACCACATGTCGCGTCCATGCATTCCGCCGGGGTAAAAATACAGAAACGAATAAGTGTTCAAATGCCAACGGTGCGTGGGGTCGCGGAACGAGCTGTAATCGGTGTAGTGCGGAGTAGCGATGAAGATCGTACCGCCGGGCTTAGTGACGCGATGAAACTCCTCCATTGTGGCGATGATGTCCGCGACGTGTTCAATGATGTGCTCGGCGCGTAGATGATCGAACGAATTATCTCGAAACGGCAGGCCGCCGCGGTCTAGATGACAGATGACGTCGGCGGCGGTTGAAGGGTTCATATCCAGACCGATCGAACCGGGATATTTCGTAGGGCCGCAGCCTACGTCCAGAATGCGTGGCAAATCCCCTCCTGCGTGAAATAGTTTGAGGCCCAAGCGTTCGAGATCGTTGTATCAAAGGCTTTGCGCGCCAAAGAAAATAGCACAGGCCCGCGGCTGCAAGCCTGTGCTATTTGAGAAGCCTCGAGGTTTCGTAGCGGCGGTCTTTAGACTGCCATCGCTGTTGCTGCGACATCGAGAGCGTTCGCCGCGGCGGACACCACCACAACTGCACAATCAATTTTGTGCCGCCGGTTTAGAGCGTGTGCTCAACTTCGCTGATAATGCCATCCAATGAGCGCAGAGCGAAACTGATCTGCTCTTCATCGACGAGCAATGGTGGGCACAGCCTGAGCGTGGTATCGCCCGATCCCAGGACCAGCAATCCTTTGTGAAACGCCATCTGCACGATACGGTTGCGCAGATCGCCGGCGCGCTCCTTGGTTTTCTGGTCGCGGACAAACTCGATGCCGATCATTAGGCCCTTGCCGCGCACCTGGCCAACGATCTTGTGCCGCTCCGTCCAATCGGCGGTCTGGCGCATGATGAATTCACCCATGCGTGCGGCATTGGCAATGTAGCTGCGTTCGAGCAGGTCGAGAGTCGCGAGCGAAGCCGCTATACAAACCGGGTTGCCGCCAAAAGTGGAAGCGTGCGCACCGGGAGTCCAGTTCATCACATCCGCGCGCGCGATGATGGCGCTCAGCGGCATGCCGGAGGCGATGCCTTTCGCAGTGCAAATGATATCTGGCTCAATTTCAGCGTGATCCGAAGCCCACCATTGGCCAGTGCGCCCCATGCCGGATTGCACTTCGTCGGCCACGAGCAGGATGCCGTGCTTGCGGCAAATGCGCTGCAAGCCCTGCAGGAATTCCGCTGGCGCCGGCAGATAACCGCCTTCTCCCTGAATTGGCTCGATGAAAATGCCCGCTACTTCATCGGGATCGACGCGGCGGCGAAACAACTCGTTCTCGAGATACGAAAGACAATCGGCGGACGCATGTTCAGGACGAATCCCGTACGTGCCGCGATAGGTGTCTGGAAAAGGCATGTGGAACACGCCCGAAAGCAGCGTGCCGAATCCCTTGCGCTGCACCGCGCGGCTGGCGGTCAGCGAAAGCGCGCCCATGGTGCGTCCGTGGAACGCGCCGTGGAAGGCAATGAGCTTGTCGCGCTTGGTATGAAACTTCACCAGCTTGATAGCCGCTTCGATGGCTTCAGCGCCGGAATTTCCGAAGTAGACGCGTTTCGCTCCCTTGCCTGGAGTGATGGACGCCAATTTTTCGGCCAGATCAACTAAGCTGGGATAGTAAAAGTCCGTCCCGGACATGTGAATCAGTTCCGCAGCCTGCTTCTGGATGGCCGCGACAACTTCCGGGTGGCAATGGCCTGTGGCCACGACAGCGATGCCGGCGGCGAAATCGAGAAACCTGTTGCCGTCCACATCTTCGACCATGGCGCCGCGGCCGGTCTTTGCGACCAGGGGATAATCTCTGGTGTAAGACGGTGAGACCACGTGGTGATCTCTTTCAACGAGCTTCTTCGCTTGGGGGCCGGGCAACGCGGTAACAAGGTGCGGGAATTTCGCTTCCATCTTGCTTTCAATTTTCGTATCAATCGCTTGCATAGCTTCCTCCGGAAATGAATTTGGGATTCAGCGTGCACACCGGTTCCGCCGGGCGCAATCTGAGAACGGGGGAAGGAGGAAGCTTACTTAATCAACGCCGTAGAGATTCGGGCGCTCGTGGGAGGGCTGGCTGTGGAGCGAGAAATCGTGTTTTGCGGAGATGGTCATTTGTATTTCCAGCGGACACTGCCGTCACGGGTATCTTCGACAATGATACCAGAATTCGTCAGCTGCTGCCGGATTTCATCCGAGCGTTTGAAGTCACGCCGCTTCTTGGCCGCGTTGCGCTCTTCGATGAGAGCCTCGATTTGTGCCGCCGTCAAACGCGAGGATTCACGGCTGAATCCGAGCTCGCGAAGCTTTTCTTCGTCATCGTCGGCGAGCACCGCAAGAATCGCGTCGAATTTTTCCATGGCGGCTACCATTGGCGCGGCGTCCTGCTGAAGAAATTCGCCGCGATCCATGGCGGTATTCACGTCGCGAACCAAATCAAAAATGGAGGCAAGCGCGACGGCGGTATTCAGATCGTCCGCCAGGCCTGCGTCGAAATCAGCCAAGGCCTGTTTTGCGCGCTCTTCCATCTTTGGATTCGAGCCGGCTGAAAATCGCTCGTTCTTCAGGCGCGCGAGGAAATTGCGGAGCCGCTCCACGGAGTTCTCGGCTTGCTTGACGCTGTCCGCCGTGAAATTGAGCTGGCGACGATAAGGAACCGAGAGAAGCAGGTAGCGAATCGTCGAAGGTTTCTGACCTTTGGCGAAGAGATCGCGCAAGGTGAAGAAGTTTCCAAGCGACTTCGACATTTTCTCGCCGTCAATGATCAAATGTTCGGCGTGCAGCCAGAGTTTGGCGAACGGCTGGCCGGTGGCTGCCTCGCTCTCTGCGATTTCGTTTTCGTGATGCGGGAAGGCGAGATCGATGCCGCCCGTATGAATATCTAACGTCTCGCCTAAATACTTCATGGCCATCGCAGAACACTCGATGTGCCAACCGGGACGGCCAGAGCCGATGCGCGTCTCCCAAAAATGCTCGCCCGGTTTGGGGGCTTTCCAGAGCGCGAAATCGCGCGCGTCGTCCTTTTCGTAGCGATCGTTATCTACGCGTGCGCCGGACTTCATTCCGGCCAAATCTATCTTCGAGAGCTTGCCGTATGACGGAAACTGCGAGATGCGGTAATAAATCGAGCCTTCGCTCGCGTAGGTGATTCCCTTTTCCTGCAAGCGCACGATCAGATCAACCATGTCCTCGATATGGTCGGTCGCGCGAACCACTTCCTCGGGCATTTCCAGATGCAACGCTTTCATGTCGTCGAGAAACGCCTGAATGTATTTCTCCGTGTAATCACGAATGGACATGCCCGCGGCAGCGGCATTCTGAATGATGCGGTCATCCACGTCCGTGAGGTTCATCACCTGCAGGACTGTCAATCCACGCGAGTGCAAGAAACGGCGCAGAATGTCTTGGAAAACGAACGTGCGGAAATTTCCGATGTGGGCGTAGTCGTAGACAGTGGGGCCGCAAGTGTAGATGCGCACTTCGCCCTTGTGGAGCGGCTGCAGCGGCTCCAGGCGGTTGGTCAACGTGTTGTGAAACTGTATCTCCGTCATTTTCGCGGCAATCCAAAACGGTGATTGTATCTGACGCGCTCGCTAGCGGCAAACGGCTCGCTTGAAACTCGATAACGAAAAGCCAACAAGAGCAATCAGTTCCGAGACGCGTCCGGCGAAACAAGGGCCGAGTACTACTCACGGATTCACACGCTCAGCGTGGTACCGATGGTACGTTCGTACCATTTTCAAATGAATGTGCTCAGTTAGTCTACATGCAGGGCTGAGGGCTCGCTGCCGGAAATCGGACGCGTGGCAGGAATGGGGAGCATCATGAGAGCAGCTCTGGTTCTGGCGATTGTTTTGATTTTTGCGGGAACAGCTCGCGCGCAATTCGGGGGCGAAAACATCAGCAGCGCGGGTGGTTCGATCAATGGAGCGGGCAGCTTGAATTCGCATCACAGCACACCTACATCCTCCACGAGTTCCGTCAACCCAGACGCCAGCGTCAACATGAATTCGAAGAATCCTGGCGAATTCGTACCTTCGACGTTTTCGAACTATAAGGACGTGCTGGCGACAGCGAAGCTGGAAGCGGAACTCCGGCCGATGACATTGGCGGAAGCCGCGCGCTTGGAGCACGAGCGTAAGAAGCAGGTCAACGACAAAGCCGTGTTTCGCATCGAGGAAGATGAGCACGGCAAGTTGGTGATCGTCCCGGCAAGTCAGTAGCGATCACTGGAATACCGATCTGCTGGGATCAGGGGAGCAGTTCCACGCGCCGGCTCACAATCGTGCGATCGCCGCTGCCGTAAGGCGCTGCGGTGAGTGGACGAGCTTTCAGCAAAAACACGCCCTCCGGCGGCAGCGCATATGTGGCGTCCAGTGCGTAGACTTCCACAGACTTGCCAGCAGGGAGGGTGAAGCTGAGTTCAACTCCCTTCGCCGGCATCGCAGAAAAATCATAGACGTACCAGCCGTTCACGCCACGGCGTACTGTTTCGCTTTCCGGTTGTAGAGGCTCATTCTCCGCGCTGACGGATTCAATGCCTGAATCCGGTGGGAAGAGCACAAGCGCTTCGGGGGCGCCACGCTCGGAACGCAGCAAAGCACGATAAATGCGTTCTCCATTGACGGTGGAAAGTTCCAGGATCGTGAACGTCGGTGGAGCGAAATCCAAGTATGGTGCGTTGACGACAAAACACGGTTCGACAATCCACGGATACGGTCCGGCTTCTTCATGGCGAAAGTTTGTAGCCATGCGAAGTGGCTCTGGCAGCCGGCCCGAGGCGGGATACACAACCCATTGTGATTTGCCTGCGTCGGCTTCCTGAACGTACTCCAGGTTAACGTGCTCCGGCGCCTTGGCGGAAAACACCGGCGCAACGATGGCGGCAAATGCAGCGACCACGGTGGCGGCAGCCGCGATGGAAGGCACGGCAACAACTGACACGTTTCGCGGGCGCTGGGTGTTGGCGCATAACGGAGCAATCGGGGTGCATAGCAGACCCACGAGCAGCGCGATGCCCGGCAATACTGGGCTGCCAAAGCTTTGATAGAGCAGTAGCGCCGGCACGAATCCGAGGGTTGCGCCAATTGCAAGCGGCACTACGACTGCAATCGTCCTAGCACGCGATGAACGTTCCGGCCGGAACAGAATCAGCAATCCGGCCAGGGCCGCAGCACAGGTAGCCACCTGCAATATGTAGCTAACCCCTGCTGCTCGCAAAGCAAGAGCAATCCCAAACCCAGCCCACCAAGTCCAAACGCTCGCCCACAGTCCCAGAAAGCCAGCGCGTTCTGCGAACCTGATTGCGATCAACGAGACGACGGCGATGGCCAGCGCCCAAAACGAAATCTGCGCGGGAAGCGGATGGGCAACCCAAGGGCATCCCGTAGCTCCGGCGCGTTTCAGGATAAAGCCAAGAATCAACGCAAGAACTCCGACGGAGAGTATGCTCACGAACCACGCGAGCAAGCCCCAGAGAAATTCCGAAATGCTCAGCCGCTTCTTGTAAATCAGCCAGGCGATTTCCAGGAATAGCAAGACTGTTGACGCCACAACGATCTTCAAAGTCCTACTTGCCGGCCACCAAACAACCAAGCGCCCAAACACATCGAAATAGACGGCAGACGCTGGGGGCAGGTTCGAGATGTCGGTGTTGGCCAAGGTTTCGAGCGAACCGAGGGCGTTGTCACCGTGATGCTGTAGCGTCGTGGGATTCGCGTTCGCGAAATTGTCGAGCGGGGTGTGGTAGTGAACGACGCCACCGATGTTCGCAAAGTTCAGGCCCTGAAACCCGGCGGCTTTGAAAACGGTAAAGTCAGTGTCGTTTGGAATCCGCTTGTAAGCTTCGTAAAAGATTGAACTGGTTTCGGGACGGGACGC
>Ga0208603_1000098_pt1 | contig 13569 bp, 11 predicted proteins | sample MicForSoSWNC24_M_FD_188001 | JGI IMG/M metagenome (GOLD analysis project Ga0208603, IMG submission 188001) | Forest soil microbial communities from Harvard Forest Long Term Ecological Research site in Petersham, Massachusetts, USA - MetaG HF008... | ecosystem: Environmental > Terrestrial > Soil... | reverse complement strand
GAAGGGCAGGCCGAGATGCAGAAAGCCACGCAGCTGCTGGAAGCCAGCCGCGAGCGCCGTCACAACGAAATGAACGAAGGCGCATTGCCGCAGCCGGAGCTAACCGCTGAGCCTAAAGTTCAATGAAACCGCGCTCGGATTTGCGGCAAGCAAAGCCTGAAACACAGAGTGCACAGAGAAAACCTGAGGGTGCGGGAGACTCTTCGTTGGCGGCTCGATTTGCGTTTGTCGCGGGCTATTGTTGCGCTTTTAGAAACGTAGCCACTTCCCGCGCCGACGGCATCGAAGGCTGCGCGCCTTTGCGAGTGACTGAGATTGCCGCGACCGCCGCCGCGTACCGCGCCGCCTCCAGTGGTTTCTTGCCTGACAGCAAGCTCACCGCGAAACCAGCATTAAACGCGTCGCCTGCAGCGGTCGAGTCAATGGCCTTCACGTTGAACGCCGGAGCCATCTGCCGCGTGCCGTCCGCGGTCGCGAGATAGACTCCTTGCGAGCCCATTTTAATCAGCACGTTTTTCGGCCCGCGCTCGAGCAACAAATTGGCGCATTGTGCAGCCGTAGAGGGTGTCACGGGTTCGCGCGCGTCTAGTCCGCAGAGAAAGCGTGTTTCACTTTCGTTGGGCGTGATCCACGTCGTCACTTGCAACAGCCCTTTGGGCAGCCCACGCGCAGGCGCCGGATCAAGCATCAGCGGGATGCCATGCCGGTGAGCGAAAGCGCCAAGAGTTTCGAGTGTGATCAGCGGGATTTCGAGTTGCGCCAGCAGCAACCCGGCTTTGCGCAACAGCGCCGCGTGCCGCGCGATATCTTGCGGCAACATTTTGCCGTTTGCGCCTGGCACCACCACAATGTTGTTCTGCCCATCGTTGCCGATATTGATCAGCGCTACGCCCGAAGATCCTTTGACGGCGTGCACGGCTTTCACGTCCACGCCGGCCTTACGCAAGCCGTTTTTTAGTGCTGCGCCAAACGAATCGTCGCCGACTTTGCCGACCATGCTGACGGGATAGCCGAGCCTGGCCACGCCGACCGCTTGATTCGCGCCTTTGCCTCCATGAAATGTGCAAAAATCCCGTCCGGTGATGGTTTCGCCCGGCAACGGCACGTGATCGGCACTTGCGACCAGATCGAGATTGATGCTGCCCACCACCACGATAGGTTTCCACATGCCCAGAGATGCCTCCTGGCCAGCCGCTAAGGCTACCACCAACCAATCCCGTGCGGTAATCGTGCGCATAAACTTCGTGAATGGGGACACGTGCCTCCGGCCGTATGGCGTGATAATCTTTTGCGGGGTTTCGCACAACTTCGCCCGGGTGGCGGAATGGCATACGCGGGGGACCCAAAATCCGTTTGAAGTTCTTGCAGCCAACCGCACCAAAACGCAGCACAGCGAAATCGCCTGTGTTTACAGAGGTTTCCCACATTCGCATTGCCGCGCAACCAAACGCATCGAATTGAAAACCCAACCGACACCACTACCGACACCAGCGAAAGAGCGGAAGTCGGCAATTATGGGCTTTACCGAGCAGGGTCGGGCGGGTTTTGTGCAGCGGTTATGCAACGAACGGGCAACCGCTATCGGTCGACTTTTCTCAGTCTGCGTATAGTGGACAGTGCATCATCCATCTGCTTCCGCTCTTCTCTAGAAACAAGGGCATCGAACGCACGCGCCTCAATCGCATCCTCGGCTATTTGCAAGCGAACCTTGAGTAAGGCGAGGTCAAGCTCGAGAATTGCGTCTCTGTACAAATCTCGCCAGTTACTTTCGAACATTTCCGATTCCTAAAGCGGTGAAGCACCCTTCGAGCGTGCTGTGGTTAATGAGGGATTGTGGGCCAAACCTGCCATACGGAGCTAAGACATCACTGCGATTCAGAACCGCGACAGCGTTTAGAGCAGGGTCGACCAGCCTGCAATGATGTTTAGGAACGGCTAATCTGGTCTAGGTCGCGCGCTCTCACAAGCCACGCCCTAGTCCGCGTCACTTCCCGCCGTGATTTCAATTCGCGCAACGTTGACCGTGCCTCATCCATGTCTATTCGTTCGTCGCGCGGGACCCAGTGGCCGTCGGAGGTCCGCGCGTTAATCGCGGCCAAAGCTTCGTTCACGCGAATTTGGAGTAGGGAGGAGTTAAGTTCAAGGACTGCGGCTCTGTACAATTCTTGCCAGCTACTTTCATTAGTTTCATTCATTTTCAGACTCCTGAAGCGGTGAGGCACGCTTCGAGCGTGCCGTGATTAATGAGGTCCGAGCATTTCATGCTGGATTGATTCTGTCGTTGCTTCTGCGCAACTTGGACAAGACCGCTTGCCGTCCCTTTAGTGAACGCGCTGAGCGCTCAGCGCGTCCTCTCTCGCATACCTGCCATGGAGTCGTGACAATGGCTCCACGTTTCTGATACTTAATGCAATCAAGATGCCAACCAGCGCGCGCACTCAATGTATTGAATCCTTGAACAGTTATGGGAATGCGCATTCCGAGGCAGTGGTTGAACGGAGACTCCTAGGAGACAGTGGGCTCCAGGATGTGGGCACAAACGATTACGACTCCCAGGCCATGTGGAGTTGCCGGAAGGGGGTGGGAGTCCCCGTTTTGGACCGGGGCAAAAAAAGGACCCTGAGTTCACCGAGAAAAATTTTGTGCGGTTGCTGATTTTTTTTCGCTTGCTGTTTTTTTGCTGTCCGTCTTTACCAGTCCCAATTGAGACTCCCAGCAAGCGCTTTTCGACGCGGTTGGCGCAAAGTGAAGTGCTAGTTCAAATCTCCGGTAACTTCTCATGGAGTTGGCCTGCCGCCGCTGGAGCCGACCCTTGATAAGAAGAGGATTTATCAACGCCCATGAACCGAATCTCGGTGTCTAATCGCGTATGCGGAGCATTCGCTTTCGAGTTGTGCTACCCATCCTCCTTGGTTTCCTCGCCGTGGTCCTTTTCAGTTGGGACTACCAAAACGAACGCGTAGTCGCATCAATGGGAATGGGTTGGGACATGGGGCCGCCCATGTGGCCGTATCGAGCCGTGCAGATAATCTCGTACGCAATCAACGTCCCCGCGTATCTAGCTTCGTGGCCGATTCTAAAGCTCCTTGAGCCTCGTATATATTTATTTCCGTACGCGGTCTGGTTTCCCGCTATCGTTGCATTGTGGTGGTGGGTGGGCCGGACCATCGACTTCGGCCTACTGGGTAACCGAAGCTACTCTCATCGGAAATTGCTTGCTGCGAGTTTGCTCATCGGAGCGCTTGCCCTTCTGTCGTTAGCTACATACGTCGGTCAAGATGAATATCACTGGGCTCATCAATACTGGAGGGGGCACGCGCCAGTCGATGCGTTGCTATTTCTCAGGGGCGCTGGCGAGATGCTCTGGTGCTTTTTCTTCGCAGCCGCGTTTGTTCGTTCAGCGGCGCGATTTGTGAAGCGTCAACTGTCTCCCGACAACGTCGCACTGCCTTTGACTCGTTGACACCAAATCGGAAGTCGGTTTTCAAGGCTAGCAATGTCGCTGTCGTAATCAAGGGAATGAAGTCGCGAGATGAAGAGCAAACAGCTGAAAAGCAGTGGGCTTGCGGCGGAACGAACCCAAAGTAGAAAGCCCTCAATTCTCGAAGGTCCTGGTTAACCCGCTTACGGACAAGTTCAAACCAGGCCATAATTGGCTCGGGCGAGGTGCGACACATGAAGGTGAAGATCAAGATCACTTCAAACAACGGCGAGGAAGTTATTTTTAGAGACATGGATAACGGGGATACGGGCAATATAAAACGCCTTGACAGTGCTGCTACACGTGACGAGTTCTTGAGCGACCTCGCTGTTGGTACGGTGTTGGAAGTTGATCGTGAAACGACTCATTCAAAGCGTGTCTTTAGGCTAATCGTCCACTCGGTGGTTGTAGCGGGAATGTAAGGCGAACAAAGTGCAGAAACTATTCGTATTTCAGCGCGACCATCGGATCGACGCGCATCGCTCTCCGTGCCGGGATGCAACACGCGACCGTAGCAACGACGATTAGTAAGAATGAGGCGGCGACGATCGTTGGACCATCCGCAGGCTTTACTGCGAAAAGCAATGCGGTCATGAACTGTCCAACAGTGATGGATGCGAGGATCCCGGTGAAAACTCCGACCAAGGCCATGACCATGCCCCGCCCAAGGACGAGCTTCAGCACTCCCAGCCGTTCCGCACCGAGCGCCATCCGGATGCCGATTTCGTGCGTTCTCTGAGCGACTGAACCGGCCATTACTCCGTAAAGCCCAACACATGTTAGGAAGAGTGCCACCGCCCCGAAAAGGCTCGAAAGGAACGCAACTGTGCGTTCTTGAACAAGCGATTCGTCTATCCTGTCGCTCAGCGTCCTTACATCGAATAGCGGCAGCCGGTTGTCGGTTTGCTGAGTCAATTGACCGACGGAGCCCGCCAGAGAGGTAGGATTGATTGTAGAACGTACTTCAAACGTCGTCGCAAGAAACGAATCCGGCGATTGGAAAAAGGGGATGTACGCTGCAGGAGGAACCTCGCCGCGGATGCTTATGAATCTTGCGTTTTCCACGACGCCAACAATCTCTATCTGACTGGGATCGCCGACCCATCCCGGTATGCTGAACCGCCTGCCAATCGGGTTGCGGGCGCCGAAGAAGTGCTGTGCCATCGCCTCGTTAATTACCGCAATCTTGGGACTATCGGTCCTGTCGTCTTCTTTGATATCACGGCCCGTAAGAACCGCCGTCCCGAGAGTTCTGAAATAGCTTGGTCCAACAAAATTTACGCTAATTGCGGGATTGTCTCCGGGCTTCGGGGTGTAGCCTTCCACTGCGGCATCAGTGAAACCAGACCAGCCTGCAAGAGGACTGAATGTCGAAAAGCTCACAGCGCTAACGCCCGGCGTGTTCTCAATCTGCGCCTTTATTTGCTCGTAGAGTTCAGCCACCTGAGAGTTCGTGTAGCCGACCATGCCGCGCTGGATTGAGAAAAGAAGAACATTCTGCTCGTGAAAGCCGGGGTAAAAATTCTTGAGGTTCTGAAGCGTCCGCACGAGAAGGCCAGCACCAACCGTCAGCACAAGGGACAACGCAATTTGTGCGATCACCAGTCCCTCCGTCATCCGGAAGCGGCCCGGAACGGCAGCTCGCCCCTGGCCAGCTTCTTTCACTGCTTGAGAGAGGTCGAGCCGCGAGTCTCGACATGCGGGAAAAAGTCCAAAAACGACAACGGCGATCAGCGAAACCAGGACCGTAAACGCGAGGATACGGGCATCTGGATGCACATCCAATCTGATCCGGGAAGTTGAGTGTGACATCAATCTTACGAGCGACCTGCTCCCGGCGAATGCCAGAACCACGCCGATTGCACCGCCCCCTGCCGCCAGCAACACACTTTCCGTAAGCAGCTGTCGAATAACCCGTGCGCGGCCGGCACCCAGCGCGAGGCGCAACGCAAGTTCCTTCTGGCGAGAGCTTCCGTTTGTGAGCAATAGGTTCGCCACATTCGTGCACGCGATGAGCAGAAGCACGCTAGCCATCGCTAATAGAAACGTCAGGGGCTTTGAAAATTGTTGGCGAAGAGCCGTGAGACCCCGGCTGCCCGGTTCCAATTCAATCCTGAACTCGGCGAAGGCTCTTCTGGCGCCAGGAGAGTCGAATGCAAGACCGTGCATGCCCGCAGCCGCTTCACGAATGGCCTGCTCGTAAATCGGCGCGAGGTTGGCTTTTGCCTGACTCTCGGTCTGTCCTTCCTTCAGCCGCGCCATGATATGAAGCCAATTGCGGAAAGGCGCGGTCAAAATGTCATACGGCGAGGCCGCTGCGGCAAATTGAGGCTGCACCAGAGCTACGGAGGTAAGCGGAATTGAAACATCCACCAGCTGGCCAGGCTCAAGACCAAAGAATTCGGGCGGCATCACTCCGATCACCGTGAACGGCGCCCCGTTTAGCACAACGGCCGCGCCGACGGCTGACGCGCTCCGATTGAAGCGGCTTGTCCAGTAACCGTAGCTGATTACCGCAACCGGTGTGGCGCTCGCGTTTTCATCTGCGTCCGTGATCGTCCGTCCCAATATGGCCCTGACGCCCAGCGTCGTGAAATAACGAGAGGATACGGCTTGCCCTCGAGCGAGTTCGCCTTTTCCTCCCGCAACAAAATCAAGATTACCCAGCGAGTGAAACGCAATAAGCCCGGACAACGTTTGATTGTCTTCCAGGAGAGATTTGAAGGTCGGATACGAGAACCAATCGTTGGTCCTGCCCTCCCTGTTAATGCTCGTGAGGCGGAATAGCTGCTCCGGTTTTTCCACGGGCAATAGCCTTAGTAATGCGGCATCGACAAGGCTGAAGATCGCTGTGTTGGCGCCGATGCCGAGGGCGAGGGTAAGGACGGCGACGATGGTGAAGCCGGGAGACTTGCGCAGCATGCGCAGGCCGTAGCGTAGGTCTTGGCCGATTTGTTCTAGCCAAATCCAGCCCCAGCTCTCCCGAGCCTCCTCTTTCAGCAACGAGAGATTGCCAAAAACTCGCCTTGCGGCGTAGCGCGCTTCTTGCGGGCTCATGCCTGCGGCGACATTTTCCGCAATCTGTTCGTCGAGATGAAATTGCAGTTCGTCGTCCAGCAACTGAGCAGCGCGCTCCCGCCGAAACAGCGTTTGTAAACGCACCCACAATCGTTGGGCGCACAACATGGCCATCTCTCTCCTAAGTCGTTTCCACTACCAGATTGATTGCCGCAGACAGGCGACTCCAATTGGCGGCTTCTTTTTCGAGCTGCGCCCGCCCGGCCGCCGTCAGCGAGTAATACTTGGCTTTTCTTCCCGTATCGCTTTCTGCCCATTTAGCTCTGATCCAGGCTTTCTGTTCGAGCCGATGCAACGCGGGATAGAGCGATCCCTGCTGGACTTGAAGCACTTCACCGGAGACTTGTTGGATTCGTTTGGCGATGGCCCAGCCGTGCTTCGGTTCAAGAGAGATGGTTTTAAGGATTAGGAGGTCGAGCGTTCCTTGAACAAGATCGTTCGGTTTTCCCATACCATGATTATCTACACTATGTATTGTCGATAGTCAAGGTATTCTCCTCGACAGACTGTTCGAGGCCGGTGCGCACGCTCACGGCGTAGCCTGGATTAGGGATCATCAACTTACGTATCGCCGGCCACTCAGGAGTCATGCCTAAGTCCCGTAAAGACTAATCAGGAGTTGTCACGGACCGAGTCGGCGGATAGCTGGTGATAAGCGGATTTCTCGACATCTATCCGATCAGTCGCCATAGGAATTGACACATCGTTTTCAGACACCCCATCGGGTTTCATCAAGCCGGAGTGCTTACCTATCTGCATCACAACTACGGAAAGGGCCCACACAAGGTGTTAGCGAAGGTTTTTGTTGCCATTGTCTATAAGGCGGTGTAGAAACTCATCCACGGTCTTACAGTGGCTCATCGAGGTTGTGTTCTAAAGAACTTCGTGCTGTCCGTTGTTGCGTGCGTTCTCATCTGCGCCGTTTTGGCGATCGCACTCGCGACCCCCACTTTCCTGTTTACAAATTGACGAGCACTACCGCTTCTAGCGGGTGTGATCCAAGGGCAGGCCCGAATGGAATTCAAGCGAATGATTGAGAAATGAGGAGTGGCGATGCAAAGCAAATCAGCGTGGCTATGGACAGGGGCTCTGGCACTTCTACTTTCTGTGACGCTGTTTAGCGCTCCCGTTTTGGCCCAGGGCGGGCCAGAGGGTTGCGCGTCCTTGCCTGTGCCTCGCGTCAGTCAAACTGTGAATGACGGCGATCGCACGCTGCTGAACGAACGCGTGCACCCGCGTGCCCGCATGGAGTTTGATGCCGGCATCGTTGATGACAACCTGCCGGTGGAACACATCATCCTGATGCTTCAGCGAAGCCCCGATCAGGAGCTGGCGCTTATCACGCATATCGACGAGATGCACAATGTTAATTCGCCGCGATTCCACGAATGGCTGAGTGCGGAACAATTCGGCACCTGTTACGGGATTGCAGACGCGGACATTGCCGCCGTCAGTGCATGGCTTGAAAGTTACGGTTTCCGAATCGATACGGTTCCGGCAGGAAAGATGTCAATTCTATTCAGCGGAACCGCCGGGCAAGTGCGCGCGGCGTTTCATACGGAGATTCACAGGCTGAATGTGAACGGACGGCAGCACATCGCCAACATGTCACCACCGGAGGTGCCCACGGCTCTTACACCCGTGATTGCGGGAATTCATTCGCTTCACGATTTCTTTCCGCAGCCCACCGTGCATGTTGCCGGCCCGATCGTTCGGGATGCCAAAACCGGACGGTGGCATCCTGCGCCAGGTGAGTCTTTAAGAAATCGTCCTGGATCCGGCGGCAGTTCGCTGCTGACGTTTAGCGACAACGGGACCGAATTTTTGGCGGTCGGCCCGCAGGATTTCTACACCATTTACAACGAAAGTCCTCTGCTAAAAGCGGCGACGCCGATCAACGCGGCGGGACAGACCCTGGCGGTGATTGAGCCCACCGACATAAGCAAGGCGGACGTAACGACTTTCCGGTCGCAATTTGGACTTCCTGCGTATCCGGCAACGCCTAATAGCACCCAGGGCGGCATTAACTGGATACTTGGGGTCAGCGGCTACTGCAGCAATCCGGGTGCCCTCGGCGGTGACGCGCAAGGGGAAGCTTCCCTGGATGCCGAATGGACAGGAGTCACAGCGCCGGCGGCGATCATTGACTTTGTTGCATGCGCAGATACGTCGACTACATCGGGAGTCGATCTGGCGGGAACTTACGTCGTCAATAATCTGGCTAGATCGGTCTCCGCGATTAGCGTGAGCTACGGCGTTTGCGAGGCACAGTTGGTTAGCAATACGACTGGTTTTCAGACGAATGGCTACTATAAGACTTTGTGGCAAGAGGCAGTCGCACAAGGGCAGACAGTGGTCGTCTCGGCCGGCGATAGCGGCGATGACACCTGCGATCGTGGGGATCAATCCGGCATCGGCCAGACAGGCATTTCCGTCAGTGGCTTATCCTCTACGCCTTACAACGTTGCAGCGGGCGGCACCGATTTCTCTGACGTCTATTTGAACGGCGGCAGACTTCCAACGCCCTATTGGAACAGCAACGACACTTCGCCTTACGAATCGGCTCTTTCCTACGTCCCCGAAATGTCGTGGAACAACACCTGCGGCAGCCTTGTAGCGGCGGCTGCGTTTGGTGAAACCGCCATAGAACTGTGCAACATCAGCGGCGTCGGAGTGACGCTAGATGGAGGAGGCGGCGGCATCAGTACGATCTACAGTCTCCCCACCTGGCAGAGCGCCTATGGCGTGGGGTTAAGCACGAATTTCACCTCTCGGTCTTTTCGGAACCTGCCCGACGTATCCCTTTTCGCGTCCGATGGATCGTTCTGGAATCACCTCCTGGTATTCTGCGATTCAAGCTCGGGCACGCCGTGCAATTATGCAGTCGGTGCGGACGCTTCTGCGATGTCGGCCGGTGGCACGTCCTTTGTCGCTCCCATGCTCACCGGTGTCATCGGACTCATCAACCAAGCGCACCCATCAGGGAATCCAGCTCAGCCGACACGGCAAGGGCAGGCAAACTACACTTTCTACGCCCTAGCCACCAAAGAATATGGGACACCCGCGGCCGGAAACGGTTCGACGAGCACGCCCAGCGTGTACACCTGTGAATCGAATCCTCTCGCTATAACAACCTACAGTTCAATCGCCCCCAGTTGTATTTTCCACGAAATCTACCGAACACCTGTCGCAGGCCAAAGCACATGTGTGGGCGCCAACAACACCAATTGCATTGTCGACGACAACGTTCAGCCCTGTCGGTCCGGCACGACGCATTGCTTTCCGTTCGGTAATAATCTCATCGGATTGCTGTCAGTCACGCCGACGACCGGAACGTTTGAAGCCGCATTTCCGCAAAGTGCGGGCTATAACGCCGCAACCGGCCTCGGCAGCGTAAACGTTGCGAACCTCGTGAATGATTGGAAGACCGTCACCACTCCTTTTGCCAGCACGACTACTCTGGCTGCCAGCCCGACTTCGATTTCGGTTGTGGGAACAACCACGCTAACGGCGACAGTAACCGCAACCGGCCGGGGCAGCTTGGCTCCTCCCCTCGGAACAGTGGCCTTCCATGCTGGAACCGCTTGCAGCGGCACTCTGCTGGGCACCTCAGCACTGGTGCCGGGAAGCGGCCACGCCACTGCATCCTTGGCAGGCATTACGGGCAATAAGCTCGGCGGCGTGGGAACAAAAAGTGCGGTTGGCTGTTTCAGCGGAGACGGTGCCAACGATGCGGTCTTGAGCGGAACTACCTCAGTCACCGTGACCAAAGCTACTTCTACAACAACGCTGACTTCGAGCAAGAATCCGTCCACGTTGGGTACAGCGGTGACCTTTACAGCGACAATTGGTCCGGCGGGTCCCCCGGTTCCTACTGGGACTGTGGCGTTTACTTCCAATGGCACGACGATTACCGGCTGCTCGGCGGTGGCCCTGACAGCGTTGCGCACGGCAAAATGCACGACCAGCAGTCTGGCAAAAGGGACGGATACCATCAAAGCCACCTATTCGGGCAGCACCAGTTACACCGGCAGCAGTGCCACACTAACGCAGACGGTGAACCGCGATCCCTCGACCACAACACTAGTCTCGGGCGCGAATCCATCCACGGCGGGTCATGCAGTGACCTTCAAAGCGACGATTGGGCCAGCCGGCCCCCCGGTTGCTACTGGGACTGTGGCGTTTACTTCCAATGGCACGACGATTACCGGCTGCTCGGCGGTGGCCCTGACGGCGTTGCGCACGGCAAAATGCACGACCAGCAGTCTGGCAAAAGGGACGGATACCATCAAAGCCACCTATTCGGGCGACAGCACGTACGCTGGCAGCTCCGCGACGCTGTCGCAGACTGTAAATTGAGTGAATCTGGCGTAGCGTTCTACGGGACCTAGGCGGGACGAGCAGCAGTGCAGTCCCGTTGCTTTCTTGACGGGCGCTGTGTGGAATTCGCTACCCCCGCGGATAGCGGCACGGGGCCCGCCGAAGGCCCTGGGGAATACAGAGACGGCACGCGATCTGATGGTTCTGTAGATTTCGCGATCTTTTGGATTGTTGCGGCATTCGCCTGGCTAGGATATTTCAGGCAGCGCCCTTGTTAAGTGAACCCAACGTAGGTCCTGATAAACCCTTACCGGAGAAGTGGCTTCCAGTACCGCCGCTGTTCCCAAATGATGCGCTAGGAATGCTTAGTGCTCCGTCCACCCGGCACGAACTCATGGTCACGTCTTGGCGGGTCGTCAAGAGGCCAGCCGAATGCTTCCAATGACGCAGCAGCGAGTTCGCGGATTCCTCGCCATTCACTAGACTGGGAGACTCCCCCGGGACTGAAACGATCCTTGTTCATTTCCTCAAAGGTGCGGTCAATTAGTTCGAGGGAGTGGAGCTGCTCGGCCGTCAGTTCAGCTCTAAAATTGCCCACAAATGCAGAGCGGCAAATATCAAAATCCAAGGCCAATTCGTCCGGCGCATCGACAAACGGTGGAAACTTTCCAAGTTGAATCTCAGGTGGGCACGCGAGCAATTGGAGCGACTGCATCAGGCGGTCCGTAAGCCATGCTCGGTCGACTTGCTTCATGACGCAAAAGTATCACGCATCGGCGTAAGCGCAAGGTCCCGATAAACGCCGTTACCGGAAATCTGATTCTTAGTCTCCGGTCACGCGAACTAACCAGGAGTGAGGCGGGCCGATTGCTGGTCATAAAGCGAATTATCAATTAGACGGGGGGAGCGCCGGAGCCGTCGGTACCGTTCCACCGTCCCCTTCCATGAGAAGGCCGGTGAGTGTCAAGCGTTTTCTCTTTTTTTCTCTTTCCTTTTTTATTTCTTCTTTTTCCAAGTTGTTCCCGTTGGGTCGAGCCGCCTCTGTCGCCACCCTTCCATCCGCACTCTTTGTTGAGCGATCGTCGCTCGGTGCAAGTTGGGTGTACTCGATTCAGTAGGTGCTGCTACCTGATTATCGACCTCCGTTCCCCCCTTGCGAAGGGAACTGGTCCAGGCACTGTCGCAGTCACCTGATCTCGGCGGTCGAGCTCGGCTGTTTGGATACCATCTCTCTTTTTTTCTTTTTTTCTTTTTTCCTTGCTCCTTTTTCTTTCTTCCTGCCTTTCCTAGTTTTTCACAGAGAAATTTCGCGCCAGGATCGCCTAGGAACGATGATCGCCAACTCCGTCGACCCCTAGCATCCCCTGTTTGGTGGAGAGCTCTTCACTCTAGGCCACCGCGCGCATCGCTTGCTGGCTATTGTGCAGTGGTTCGTAGACCTCTCCATTCACCCACAACCGATGCAGCAGTACCGCTAGCTTTCTCGCTACCGCAACCACGGCGCGCTTCTTTGCATTTTTTCCTCCGCGCGCCGCCAGTTTTAGCCCCCAACGCCGTAGATCACTGTCTTCTCCAAAGGGTCCCAGGATGTAGTGCGCCCCCTGCACCAGCATGGTCCTCAAATAAGGGTCTCCTTCTTTGCTGATGTGCCTCTGCGGCTGGCTCTCTCCGGAGTCCCTGCGCCCAGGGCGCAACCCCAGAAAACAGCCGACTTCGCGACTCTTGGCGAACCGATGCGGATCTTCCAGGGTCAGCACATAGGTCAGCGCGATCTGCGTTCCTACCCCCTTCACCTGTTTGAGCAGCTCGACCTGCGGGTAGCTCTCCCTGGCGATTTTCTCCATGCGGACCTCGTATTCCTGGATGCGCTCGTTCAACGATTCGATTTCTTTGAGCAGCGGCTCGATGACCTCTCGCAACTCCACGCTCAATGCAGCGGCCAGCTCCCGGCTCACTTGCTGCGTGCCACACTTGGGCAGCCGTTCACCATAAGACTTCACCAACCCGCGCGCCGTGTTCACCAGGGCGGTGCGGGCACTCACTAATTCCGCCCGGGCCCGAATCACCGTCAGATGAATTTGTGCTTTCGCGCTGCGATGCCGCACCGGCCCCAACAGCTCCGGATCGATTCTGGCCAGCCGTGCCAGTGTCCGCGCATCGTGTCGATCATCTTTTCGATTGCTCTTGCTGATCAATTGCACCTTTTGTGCGTGTGCTACCAGCCCCTCGTGTCCCAGCTCCCTTAACAGCCGGCTTACCCAAGGGGAATGTGTTCCGGTCTCCAGAGCGATCAGACTTCGCGGTATCCTCGCAAAGGTCTGCTTCATCGCTTCCGGTGTCGTCGGTAGTTTCTGTTCCAGAATGACTTGGCCCGCTTCATCTAAAACGCAGTAGAACGACCAGCGATCGCCCAGGTCCAGACCAATCGTGAGCTTGTGTCCTTTGAAAATCATGTTTCCATTTACCCGAACAGTGCTAGTCTTTTTCATAGCCGGTCTCCTTTTTTTTGCGCCTCGAGCGCGTCGATCACTGGGAGCGTATCGCATCCCGCGGGAGACCGGCCTTCTCATCCCATCTGGTTAACGCTGCCGTAATCGTACATGTGGATTCAACCTTCCGATTACGCTTGTCGCGAGTCACGAGGATTGGCGGGCTTCTTGCCTGTAACACAAACCCAGCCCTTCGTGCGT
>Ga0208603_1000097_pt1 | contig 13570 bp, 17 predicted proteins | sample MicForSoSWNC24_M_FD_188001 | JGI IMG/M metagenome (GOLD analysis project Ga0208603, IMG submission 188001) | Forest soil microbial communities from Harvard Forest Long Term Ecological Research site in Petersham, Massachusetts, USA - MetaG HF008... | ecosystem: Environmental > Terrestrial > Soil... | reverse complement strand
CATGGCCATGGGATCGTTTGGCGCCGTCCGTTCGATCTACGTGAACTTCGTCGCGCGTGGTCCAGAACTGACGTTCCCCAAAAACACGGCGATGCAAATCGGCATCGCGCCGCCGCGGCCCGCTCCGGGTGAAAAAGTTCCACAAGACGAGGTGCCAAAACTATGAGCGTCCCTCGATTCCACGCGTTCGGATTTGCGCGCGGCGTTTGGGTATGGCTTCGCCAAGTCAGCGGCGACGCAGCTTACGACAACTATCTGCGCTCGATGCGCCGCTCAGCTGCTTATGATTCGCTCGCGTCGCCGGATGCCGTGTGTGCGCCGCTTTCGCGTGCAGACTTCTACCTCGACTCGCTTCGCCGCCGCTACTCGACGATGTCCCGCTGTTGCTAGTGTGTGTGAATCTTCGTGGTTGGCTAACCGTTACCCAGATATTCCACGTGAACGTAAGTTCCTAGCCTGACGTCGTATGCAAGATACCAGCCGACGTGGTCGGGGTCCTCGTAAATCACGATGTCGTCCGAATCCCAGTTCCAATCGCCGCAGTATCCGATGTCATAGGGCGCGACGCTGAAATAAAATCCGTTGAACCAGAAGCGCGATGGCCCGCCGCCGGCGAGGTGCCACAGGTGGCCGCGGCCGAATCCGCCGGTGAAGTGGCCATGTTCCCAGGGATGATCGAGATGATAGTGCGGGTCGTTCGGCCCGGTGTCGTGTCCCACCCACTTTCCATTCGAGTGCACGTGCGGAGCTTCCGGATGACCGGGTGCGTCGCTGAACGTGCGGTGTTCCGCAGGAGGAGTGGCAGGAGCTTTGTGAACCGGAGCCGGGCCGTGCGCCGGAGGCCTTCCTCCGCCGAAGTGCTCTCCACCGCCATGTTCGCCGCCGCCGGGTTTGCCTTGCGCAAAAACCGGAATTGAAAACAGCAACAACGCTGCAAGAAGGCCGATGAAATTTCTCATGCTCACCTCCGGCAGTAATCTAGCACGAGTTTTTTATTTTGGAAGAGCAGCGAAGCCAAACGTAAGGCTGCGCCGAAAAACACCTCGCGGCGGGCCCGGAGGTAACTCGGTTCTGATCCCGCGCCGCGGAAATTGGGACCGGGCGTTACGCCACTGGCTCTACCCGATGGGTTTGCTACGAGCATCGTCCTAGAAACGGTTGCCCAAAGCGCCTTTTTATCGCGCTCGTGATGGCAATTGTCTCGTTGCGCTTGGTGCTTGCAACTACTTCCTGTTATGGAAGCCGTCTTTCCAAGGCAAGTGCGGCGGGCGCACTCTGGGCAGTCCAGAACCCGCGCGCCCTCGACTTGCACGATTTCGAGGAGAAGTTGTCGGTAAGAATCTTTGGGATTGTCCAATATCGCTGGTTTCGTCGGCGGTTCAAGGCGGTCGGCACTACGCGGACTCTGGTTCGAGACCTACCCTCAACCGAATACCAAGGTAACGTCGTCAGGAACGGCGAACTGGCGGGAGAGGTGGTAATCGATAAGTCTGGAAGATTTGATTTTGGTGACCTGAAGCCGGGTGAAGATGACCAGCAGGTGACCTACCCCGGAGAAGGCGCGGTAGGTTTCGGGATCGTCATCGACCCTGCAGCGCATAGCACCGATGTGTTGATCGATGCTTCGCCCGCGTATTATTGCAATTGTTGCGGCTGGAATTTCGAGCTCCGCTAATGTCCTTGAAATGACACCCTAGCCCGGAGGTCTAGCGAAAAGCCAAGTCGCAAAAAACAGCTATGGGGGCATAGCGCTGATAGCGCGGTAACAGGACACGCAGCGCAACTCAAAGGACTTCGTTGACGCATCCCCTTTTTCGCCCGTATAATAGGGGTTTGTCACTCGCCTCAGGAGGCAGCATGTACGCCGTAATTCGCAGTGGGGGAAAGCAGTACCGCGTCGAACCGGGCAAGACGGTGCGCATCGAACGGCTCGAAGGAAAAGTCGGCGGCAAGGTTACATTTGACGAAGTTCTCGCCGTGCGCAACGACGACAAGAAACTGGTATCCGGCGGCGACGTGGCCAAGGCCAAAGTCATCGGCAAAATCGTGGCCCAGGATCGCGGTCCGAAACTCAAAGTTCTGAAATACAAGACGGGCGGGCAATACCAAATTCAGCGCGGCCACCGGCAGAATTACACTTCTGTCCAGGTCAGCGACATCCAGATTTCCTAGGGGTCTGCAATGGCACATAAAAAGGGCGGCGGGTCCTCCACAAACGGACGCGATTCGCACGGACAGCGGCTGGGCATCAAGCGTTTCGGCGGGCAGCTCGTCACCGGCGGCAGCATTCTGATTCGCCAGCGCGGCACGCGTTACAAGGCGGGCAAGAACGTCAGCCGCGCCAAGGACGACAGCCTGTTCGCCACCATCACCGGCGTCGTGCGCTTTGAAGATAAGGGCGCGCTGGGGAAGTTCATCAGCGTGTTCCCGGCGGAAGAATCCGCGGTTGGCGGCGCGGACCGCGCAGCGTCCGCTTCCGAGCCTGCGGCAGCCAACTAACGTAACAATTTCCGATACGCGCTTCGTTACCCGGGCGCGTATTTTTATTTTTACTCCCAGCCCTGGCGTATGATTTCTGGCAATTTCCCAAGTAGCAGGTGACACGTGTTTGCCGACGAAGCAAAAATCTCGATTAAAGCCGGCGACGGCGGCAATGGTTGCGTCGCGTTTCGCCGGGAGAAGTACGTCCCGCGCGGCGGTCCCTCGGGCGGCGACGGCGGCAATGGCGGCGACGTCTACATCGAAGCCAATCCGCACGACAACACGCTGCTGCGCTACCGCTACAATCGCGAATTCAAAGCCGGGCGCGGCGGACACGGCGAAGGCTCGAACTGCCACGGAAAATCTGCCGAAGATTTGGTGCTGAAAGTTCCGGTCGGCACTGTCGTCTTTGACGCCAATACCGGCGAACAGCTTTTCGATCTCACCCAGCCTGGCCAGCGTGTGCTAGCAGCTCGCGGAGGCCATGGCGGACGCGGCAACGGCAATCCGCATTTCGTTCGTCCCTGGCATCAAGCCCCGCGTGAACACGAAGACGGCAGGCCCGGCGAAGAACGCTCCCTGCGCCTCGAATTGAAATTGCTAGCCGATGTGGGTCTCGTCGGCTTTCCCAACGCCGGCAAATCCACTCTGATTTCGCGCATTTCCGCGGCACGCCCGAAAATCGCCGCCTATCCTTTCACCACGCTCGAGCCGCACCTTGGCGTCGTTTCCGCCGATCCCGACGCCACGCCGGGACAGGGCCGCACATTTGTCGTCGCAGATGTTCCCGGCCTGATCGAAGGCGCCCATGAAGGCGCGGGCCTGGGCACGCGTTTCCTGAAACACTTGGAGCGCACGCGCCTGATCGCACATCTGGTGGATACCAGCGATGCGAGCGACCGCGACCCCATCCGCGATTTTGAAATCATCATGCACGAACTGGCCGCGTTCAGCCCGGAACTGGCGGAAAAGCCGATGATCGTCGTAGCCACTAAGCTCGACGCCACCACCGATCGGGCGCATCTCGCTGAATTGCGCGAATTCGCCGCTAAGCGCGGTCTGGAATTTCACGCCGTATCCTCGGCAACCGGTGAAGGCATCGTCGAACTGGTCCGCGCCATGGCTGACGCGCTGGACCGCATCCCCAAGCCCGCGATGCCGGCCGAAGCCGGAGAAGCGCCCACTGCACCGCACGATGCATCCAATAGCGCGTCGCATGATTCACATGCAACAGCAGCAGAGGCAACTCACGCCGCGCCCCGCCGGGAGGATTGTTGACTTCTCACGCCGTGACTAGGACCCCCGGACACGCGCATCGCCGTACGGTTGCGCTTTTTGGCGGCACGTTCGATCCCATCCATTCCGGTCACATCGCGGTTGCGCAAGCCGCGCAGAAACGCTTCCATATTGACGCAATTTACTTCGTGCCGTCTTCGCGCCCGCCGCACAAACACAAGCCCGCGCTCACGCCCTTCCTGCATCGCTACACCATGGTCGCTTTGGGCTGCGCGAATCATGCATATCTGCACCCGTCGTTGGCCGAAGCGCCCGACGGGGCTGCGTCCCATGTTTTCTACACGATTGATACCGTCCGGCGATTCCGTCGCGAACATCCCGACGATCACTTGTACTTCATTGTCGGCGCGGACCAATTCCTGGAAATCCCGACGTGGAAAAATTACGAAGCGCTTCTCGATTCCTGCGATTTCATCATCGCCAGCCGTCCGGGCTTTCGTCTGGACGCGTTGCGCTTGATCATCCCACCGGAAAAGCTCGGCCGCACGAAAGTGGACGATCCACACAAGATCGTGCTGCGCAAATCCGTCATTCATTTGCTCACCACCGTGTCCAGCCACATCTCTTCCACCGAAATCCGCCAACGCCTCGACCGCCATCAATCCATTCATGGGCTTGTGCCCGCGCCCGTGGAGGAATACATTCTTGGACAGGCCCTTTATCGGTGACACCTAACTCTCTCGATCCCGAAATCCGTTTGGCCGTCGAAGCGGCCCAAGACAAGCAGGCTCGGGATATCTCCGTATTGAATCTTCGTGGCTCCGGTGCGTTCGCCGATTATTTCCTGCTGTGCTCCGGAACCAGCCAGCCGCAGATTCAAGCCATTGGCGAAGCCATCGAAGAAAAGCTCGGGCGGCAGGGCCGCCAGGTGGCTCATCGCGAAGGCAAATCGAGCGCCGAGTGGGTGCTGCTCGATTATGGCTATTTCGTGGTGCACATTTTCAGCGAACGCGCGCGCCAGTATTACGATCTCGAGCGGCTGTGGCGCAACGCCGAGCGCGTGGATTTTCACGAACCGGCAAACCCCGGCGCGGCGCAAGGCAGCGCGGCAAAATCTCACACTGGTTCTCACAACGAGCCCCGCAGCGAGTCCGAAGGTAACGCCACCCAACAATGATCGCGTTATTCAGTTCGTGGCACAGCCACTGTTGGCTGTGCTCTTCGCTTTCGCAGTTGAAGATATTCTGCGCCCTCGCTGCTAATGCGAGCCTTAATCCATGAGCACCGCCACCATCCCCTGGATTGCAGCCGATCCGGCTTCGCGCCACGTCCTGGAACTCGCCGAAAAAGTCGCCAATGCTGCCACCACCGTGCTGATCACCGGCGAAAGCGGCACTGGCAAGGATCAGCTCGCACGCTGGATTCATCAGCGCGGCCCCCGCCACGACGCGCCCTTGTTGAAAATAGATTGCGCCAGTTTGCCTGCCGAACTCGTCGAGTCCGAACTATTCGGCCATGAGCGCGGCGCGTTCACCGGCGCAGTGGCCCGCAAACTCGGCCGGCTGGAAATGGCGCAGACTGGAACGATCGTTCTCGACGAAGTCGCTGCGCTAGCTCCGGGAATGCAGGCGAAGCTCCTGCGCGTCCTCGAAGAGCGCACCTTTGAGCGCCTCGGTGGCACGGAAACCCTGCGCATGGAAGCGCGCCTGATGGCGCTCACGAACACCGATTTGGCGAAAGCCGCCGCCGATGGACGTTTTCGCGAAGACCTTTATTTCCGCCTCAACGTGCTTGCCATCGTAATTCCGTCGCTGCGTGAACGTCGCACAGACATCCGCGAACTCGCCGTTCATTTCCTCGCGCGCCTCGGCCCGGTGCACGGCCGTGCGGACGCTGCGTTCGACACCTCAGCGGTGGCGTTGCTCGAATCCTACGAGTGGCCGGGAAATGTTCGCGAGCTGAAGAACGCCGTCGAGCACGCGCTGGTATTCACGAAACAGCCGCAACTGCATGCCGATGATTTCCCGGAAATTATGCGCGCGGGAACGAAGGCCCACGGCGCCGGAGGCCAGCTTCGCTCGCTCGAAGACGTAGAACGCGAAGTAATCAAGGCGACGCTCGAAGCCGCGCGCTACAAAATCGGCTACTGCGCCGAAGTCCTCGGCATCAGCCGCAAGACCCTGCTAGAGAAGCGAAAAAAATACGGCCTGTTATAAGTAGCGGCGGCGTCTCGCCGACTCTTCGGCAGTGGATGCAGAGTGAGAGCTGGTCGTCTCCGTAGCGGCGGGTCTCAGACCCGCCCTTGCAAATGTGGCTAGCCGCACCGTTACTTAAATGAAAATCCGCCTGATCATGCTCGGCAAAACCCGCCGCGAACAAGCCCGCTCTCTGATTGACGACTACGTTGATCGCATCCAGAACTACGCAGACACCGAAATCACTGAGCTTCGCGACACCGGGCCCGCTGCGCTGCGCAGACTGAAAACCGATCCTGCAGCCACGGTCGTCTTGCTCGACGCTGCCGGAAAACAATTCACCTCGCATCAATTCGCGAGCTGGCTGGGAGACCTGCGCGACCGCGGCACGCGCGAACTAGTCTTTCTCTGCGGCGATGCCGAAGGTTTCCCCGAGGATCTTCGCGCCAGCGCTAAACAGAAAATCTCCCTCTCCACGCTCACCATGCCCCACGAATTCGCGCGCGTAATCCTGGCCGAGCAAATCTATCGTGCCTTTGCCATCCTCGCAGGCCATCCCTACCCAAAGTGAGATGGTCCTCAGCCCAGACTGTGGGAGAATAAAGGAATCATGGGAATCAAGATCACCCAGGACGCGGGCGCGCCCACAGCTTCGATTGAACTGATGATCACGCAGCCGCTGCCGGACTACGATCTGCAGGAAGTCGCAGCGCCTATCCCGCGCGACGTCGATCCCATCCTCGCGTCGCAGGGCTTCAAAGACCTACTCGATGAGGTTCGTGCCACTCTTGAACGCGAGCTCTCGGGCAGCAACCTCGAAATCACGCAACTCACCGGCGCAATCAGCCACGACCAAAGCGTCTATCATCCGGGAATTTGGGTGGTGCTGCGTGAGCGCGACGCCGCCAAGGACGCCAAGGAAATGTCTGCACCGTCGCGGCAACGCGTCACCGCCACAGCCGAAACGCTCCGCAGCACATTCCATCTGTCCTGAATTAACAGACTGGACAAGATCGGATTTTTTACCGCATAGACGCGGAGGCAGCCTGTTCACTCTCGGTGACCTCCGCCTTTCTCCGTGAACTCTGTGTTAATTCTTTTTCAATGTCCAGCCGCGAAATTTCGCGCGTTACTTCTTTGCCCCAATATCCACCGAAGCCCGCGTCGTTTCCCAATCCATCCGCATCACGCACCCATCGCCCATCTTGTCGAACGCGATCGTAAAGTTCTCCACCGGCGAGGGGAACTGCGTGGCTTTCATATCCACTCTGATCAGATCCTGTCCTTCACCGGGATAGTCGGTGCCCCACAAAGGCCCGCCCTTCGCGTTTTTCGTTTTCTTGCTGATGATCAGCGTCCACTTATCCTGGCTCGGAATCACGAATAGGGTGTACTCGCCGGCCGGCACGGTCTTTCCGCCGACGGTCACATCGGTGTTCGTCACGAACGTAGTCGCTTCGTTTGCGCCTGCCCGCCATACCTGCCCGTAAGGTACCAGCCCGCCGTAAATCTTGCGCCCTTTCGCGCGCGGACTCGAATAGTCCACGATAATCGTCTTGCCGTCGGCAAACTGAAATTCCGCATGCGCCGCAGGACTGGGCCGCTTGCTCTTATCCTGTTGTTCCTGCCGCGCGCGTCCCGTCCCAGCCAGCACTGCCACCATCAAAGCCATCGCGCTACAAAGTATAAAAACTCTCCGCATGTTTCCTCCTCGTGATAGGAAGTCCAACCTGCCGCTCGTACGCTTCGGCGGGCCATATAATAGCTGACTTTGCCGTCGAGTAGCGCAACCGCTGATCAATGCAGCCAAGCGTCCCGCTTTGAGACGTCTCAGCATTCTCAATTTCCGCAGTTCTCAATATGAAACTTCATCATCCGCAGCATTTTCATAGCTTTTCATCGCTGCTAGCTGATCCTGCAAACCAACTCCCGGTATTACATAACTATTACAAACACCCGGACCGCGTACTGCTAGTCTAACCTGGATGAGCAGCGCAAATGTCCCGACAGAGGCCCCGATGACCCCATCGCTCCAAGCCACAACCCGTCCACTGGAAGTCCTGAAAAAAACCCAGAAAAGCGACGGCGAAATCAATTGGGTGACGGCCAGTTTCATGGGTCTGTTTCACATTGGCGCCCTCGCTGCTCTGTTTTTCTTCTCGTGGAAAGCGTTTTTTGTCGCCGCGTTTCTGTGGTGGATTGCGACCAGCCTGGGCATTGGGATGTGCTATCACCGGCTTCTTACCCATCGTGGCTACAAGGTTCCGCGATGGCTCGAATATGTGCTGACGGTTTGCGCCACGCTCGCGCTCGAAGGCGGCCCGATTTTCTGGGTGGCCACCCACAGAATTCACCACAAATATTCTGACCAGGAAGGCGATCCGCATTCTCCCGTGGACGGCACCTGGTGGTCTCACATGGGCTGGATTTTGACTGGCAAGTCCATGCACCATGACACCACAACGCTCGCACGTTACGTGCCTGACCTCGCCCACAACAAGTTCCACGTCTGGATCACCAAATATCACTACGTGCCGATGGTCGTCCTCGGCCTGATTCTCCTAGCCGTCGGAGGCATTCCGTTCGTCCTCTGGGGCATCTTCCTGCGCACGGTGGTAGGCCTGCACTTTACTTGGCTCGTGAATTCCGCGACCCACTCCATCGGCACGCGCCGCTTCAAGACTCGCGACCTTTCCACGAATAGCTGGTGGGTAGCGCTGGTCACCTGGGGTGAAGGCTGGCACAACAATCATCATGCGCATCCGGTTTCCGCGCGCCACGGCCTTACCTGGTATGAAGTTGACTTCAACTGGTACGTCATCTGGTTCCTGGAAAAAATCGGCATGGCCCAGAAAGTTCACACCGCCAAAATCTCCGAACTCAAGCGCACGAACGAATCCATCGTAGGCCGGACTCTCACGCCAGACGTGCAGCGCGAGCTAGCCTCGGTCGAACTGTAGCTCGTTCGCGGCGGGGCACGCAGCCTCTCGAAGCGCGTTTACCTTAAGCGCCTGTTCGGCGCCGTCGAAGGACGCCTTGAAGTCTGCTTCGCGGTACAATTCCCCTTAGACACCGTGCAAATCGCGAGCCGCAGAAAGACCATCGCATTTTTCGTCGTGCTGGGCAGCGCGCTGGTGGCCCTTGCCGTCGCCTTGAACGTCGGCTGGATCATCCTCAACCGGCGCGAAGCCGTCCTGCTTTTCTTCGGCGTAATATTTTTCTTCGCCATCATCGCCGGCATGATCCTCAATACCATCTTCCTGGTCCGTGAAATACGCCGCAACGAACAGCACGGGAGCTTCATCAACGCCGTCACACACGAGCTGAAGACCCCCATCACTTCCATTCGCCTTTACCTCGAAACCATGCAGCGTCGCGAAATCGACGAAGCCCAGCGCCAGCAATTTTATAGTTTGATGTTGTCGGATACCGATCGCCTGCTCGGCACGGTCGAGCAAGTCCTTAAGGCCGGCGAAGTAGGCTACAAGCGCGGCAAGCGCCATCACATCGAAGTGGATTTCAGCGAACTTGTCCGTGAATCGATCGAACTCGCGCGCGTGCGCCACCACCTCGCGCCCGGCGTTTTGCACTTTGATTCTGCAACAGACGGCGCGGGAGGCGCGCGCAAGAACGGCGGCCCGATCTTACTGCACGGAGATCCCGCCGAACTGCGCACAGCGGTGTCCAACCTGCTCGATAACGCCGTGAAATATTCCGGCGATCGCGTGGACGTCTCAGTGCGCATCGAAACCCCGGACGATCACGTGGTGCTGAGCGTCACCGATCACGGCATCGGCATCCCCGCCCCGGAACTCAAACGCATCTTCAAGCGCTTTTACCGCGTCCCCGGGCGCGCCAGTTTCCAATTGAAGGGAACCGGCCTGGGCCTGTTCATCGTGCGCGCCATCGCGCGCGCGCATGGAGGCAAGGTTTACGCCGCCAGTGAAGGCGAAGGCCGCGGCACCACGATCACCATGGAATTGCCGAGAAACCTCGCATGAGCCGCGTGCTGGTGGTCGAAGACGAAGCTCATCTGGCCAAGGGTCTGCGTTTCAATATCGAAGCCGAAGGACATGCCGTCGAGGTTTCCGGAGACGGCGAAACCGCACTCGAACGCTTGCTGGCAAAAAAGGAAAATTTTGACGCGGTCGTGTTGGACGTCATGCTTCCCGGCGCAGACGGCTTCACCGTAGTCAGCGCGCTGCGCAAGGCCCAAAATTATATTCCGGTCCTCATTCTCACGGCGCGAGGCCGCCCCGAAGACGTACTCCAAGGATTCGCCTCCGGCGCAGACGATTACCTGCCCAAGCCGTTTCAATTGCCCATATTTCTAGCGCGGCTGCAAGGCCTGCTGCGTCGCAATCAGTGGCTGCGCGGCGAAAAGAAAGAAACAAAGGGCCGGGCCGCTACAGGCAACGAGAAAGAAGCTGCAGCGGGTTCGGCGCCAAGCTCCGCGACCGACGCCGAGGTATTTTCATTCGAAGGCAAGACCATCGATTTCGGCACCCTCGAGTTGCGCGTGGACCGCACCATCATCCAACTCACGCTTATGGAAGCCAAGCTCCTCCGCCACCTAATACGCAGTAAAGGCCGCACCGTCTCGCGCAAGTCCATCCTCGAAGATGTCTGGGGCCTGCACGAAGACACCGACACCCGCGCGATTGACAATTTCATAGTTCGCCTCCGCCGCTACATCGAGAAAAACCCCAGCAAGCCGCAGCATCTGCTGACGGTCCGCGGCGTAGGCTACCGCTTCCTCGCTTGACGTTTCCGCAAGCTACGCTCACTATTCTCAACTGTTCTTTCGAGGATTCGCTGCATGCCGGAAGGCAAAGGACTGCTGATTGTTTATACCGGGCCGGGCAAAGGCAAGACCACCTGCGCGCTGGGCACCGCTTTTCGCGCCGTGGGCCAGGGCCTGCGCGTGATGATGGTGCAGTTCATCAAAGGCTCGTGGCACTATGGCGAGCTGGACGCGGCCAAAATGCTCGGCGATGATAAATTTGAAATCCGGCCGATGGGCCGTGGCTTCGTGAAAGTCGGCGGCGCGGACACCGATCCCGAAGACGTGAAAATGTGCGAGCAAGCCTGGGAATTCGGCCGCGAACAGATTTACAGCGATAAGTACGATCTGGTCATCCTCGACGAAATCAATTACGTGATCAGCTATAAAATGCTGGACGCCGAGCGCGTGGTAGAATCATTGGAGAAGCGTCCCGAGCGCGTTCACGTGATCTGCACGGGCCGGAACGCGCACCCGAAACTAGTGGAAGCCGCCGACCTGGTCACCGAAATGCGCGAAGTGAAGCATCCCTACACGAAAGGCATCCTGGCGCAACGCGGGATCGATTACTAGCTACGAGCGTAAGAGCGGTGAACCTAAAAATTGATGACTTCACTCAGAACTGGACCACGGCAAGCATATTTTGGAGTGCGGCGGCTTGCCGCCGCCTTTCTTCGCCCAGACTCGCCCGGGGCGCCGCGCGCTTTAGCTTCGAACTCTCGACTTTGAACTGTTCACTGGATCGCGGACGCAAAAGCCATGGCCTGGTTTAAACGCGAAAAAAAACCAATCGAAAATCCCACGCCGGTCGAAGAGCGCCGTGTCCGCACCGAAGGCATGTGGACCAAATGCAGCTCCTGCCGCGCCATCATCTGGAAAAAGGACCTCGAAACGAATTGGGAAGTCTGCCCCAAGTGCGACCACCATTTCCGCCTAAGCTCCCGCCGCCGCTTGGAAATGCTTCTGGACGATGAAGTCTACGCCGAGTTCGACGCCGACCTCGCCTCGAACGACCCGCTCCATTTCACCGATACCCGGCCCTATGCGCAGCGCTTGAAAGAGGCACAGCACAAGCTCGGAATGAAAGACGCCATCCTCACCGCCGAAGGCCGGCTGAACCGACGCCCCGTGATCTGCTGCTCGATGGAATTCGGATTCATCGGCGGCTCGATGGGCGCCGTGGTGGGCGAAAAAGTCGCACGCGCCGTCGAACGTTCGCTCGCGCAGCGCCAGCCGCTGATTATCGTTTCCTGCTCCGGTGGCGCACGTATGATGGAAGGCGTTGTCAGCCTGATGCAGCTGGCAAAGGTCTCCGCCGCGCTTGCGCGCCTGGACGAAGCCAAGCTCCCCTTCATCTCGATTCTCACCGATCCCACCACCGGCGGCGTAACCGCCAGTTACGCCATGCTCGGCGACCTGAACATTGCCGAGCCAGGAGCGTTGATCGGCTTTGCCGGCCCGCGCGTGATCGAGCAAACGATCCGACAGAAATTGCCCCAAGGTTTTCAGACCGCCGAATTCCTCCTCGAACACGGTTTCCTCGATGCCGTCGTCCCCCGCAAGGAACTAAAGCCCTACATCAGCAACGCTCTCGATTTTTTTGTCGGTTAGCCTCATGACCTACCAGGAATCCGTTCGCGCGCTTTTCTCGCTGGGCCGGGAACTGGCCGCTCCGCAACAAGCGCGAGTACAAAAATTCGGTCTCGAAAATATTTCCATTCTTGCAGAGGCACTCGGCCAGCCGCAGCGCAGCGCGCCCTGCGCGCATATAGCGGGGACCAACGGCAAAGGCTCCACGGCCGCGATGCTCGAAGCTATCCTGCGCACAGCGGGACTGCGCACGGGCCTCTACACCTCGCCTCATCTCGAACGCATCAATGAGCGCATTCGTATCAATGGCGAAAGCATCTCGGACGAAGATTTCGCCGGCGCGTGGAGCCAGGTTCACGCCGCAATCGAATCGTTGATGGCGTCCGGAAAGCTAGCTGCGCATCCGACCTTTTTCGAATGCGTCACCGCCATGGCCTTTCTCGCCTTCGCGCAACAAACCGTGGATTTTGCCGTTTACGAAGTAGGTCTCGGCGGTCGTCTGGACGCGACGAATGTCGTCGAGCCTGAAGTCGCCATCCTCACACCGGTTGACTTCGATCACGAAAACTATCTGGGCCATTCCATAGAAGAAATCGCCGCAGAGAAAGCCGGCATCGTTAAATCTGGAGCGTGGGTCGTCAGCGCCAGCCAACGCCTGGAAGCCCGCGGCGTGATTGCCAAACGCTGTGCCGAAATGGACGCACGTCTGGTGGAAGTGGACTCGGCAGCGCACCTCGAAGAGTTGCAAAACTCCAGCGGTTCTTATCGTGCGACGGTCGTTTTCACGCACTCGCAGAAAAAAATCATCCTGGCCCCGGCCCTGCTGGGACGTTTCCAGTTGCGCAACGCGCTCACTGCCACCCTCGCCAGCCGCCTCCTTGCCGAGCGCGGGTTTCCGATCAATGACGAAGTCATCGAGCGCGGGATCGCGTCGGCCAAATGGCTGGGCCGTCTCGAACGACTGGGGACCGCTCCCGACACGTATCTGGATGGCGCGCACAATCCTTTCGGCGCGCGCGAGCTGCTCAAGTTCTGGGAGGAGAACTACGCGGATCGTCACATCCTCTTGGTGTACGGCGCCATGCGTGATAAAGCCGTGGACGAAATCGCTGGCCTGCTTTTCCCTCGCGCGGACGCCGTCATTCTCACCGAACCTCGGCAGCCTCGCGCCGTTTCTGCCCCGCTGCTTGCGGAAATGACCAGCCACCACGCAAAACGCGTCCTCATTGTCCCTGACCCCGCGGAAGCCCTGGAAACCGCCATAAAGTTGGCGGGTAAACAGAGC
>Ga0208603_1000096_pt1 | contig 13694 bp, 14 predicted proteins | sample MicForSoSWNC24_M_FD_188001 | JGI IMG/M metagenome (GOLD analysis project Ga0208603, IMG submission 188001) | Forest soil microbial communities from Harvard Forest Long Term Ecological Research site in Petersham, Massachusetts, USA - MetaG HF008... | ecosystem: Environmental > Terrestrial > Soil... | reverse complement strand
GGGTGGGGTGTTGCAAGAGCGTCGTAAGAACTGGCCTGCGTGTGGTGGGCCTGACGCTCAGGCAATCCAGCGTTTCCGCCGGAATCCACAAGTGCCACTCTCATTACCACGCGCAGAGAAACAGTGTCAACTGCAATTGGAGTCTCGTGGCCGATGAGCGGCCCCGTCGGCGGGTCCGTGCAAAACGGAAACGAACCAGGTGCGCGATAGCCTGCCGAGAATCCCGATATGACATTTTTTGGCTACGCCGCCTAGAGCCTACGCGTGATGGACTTTAGTAGGATGCCGGTCGTGGTCCTGCCCAAAATCAACGGCCCGGGGGCCTACGCGCGGATGATCGCCGAACGCCCGGATGTGCCAGTGATCTTTGCCACCGGGCATAGTCCCGATATCGCCCTGCTTCACAAAGCCCAAGAACTCCGGACTGGCGGTGCTACGTCGCCTGCCTCGTACGCAAGCGCACGAAGGGCCACCGCCGCGCCAGCCAATCGCTTCAAATGGATAACCGGAAGAATCAGGAAAGACTTCTAGGTTGACTCAAAATGAACAGCTCAGTTGTGGTCCTTGTACGCGCGGGGACGACTGTGTCTTGCGCGCTGGCTCAGTTGCCCGCGGGAGCTTGCGAGGGAGGATGGCTCATAAAATACTGAGTTATTCCGGCGGAGAGCTGCTGCAGACAGGCGCTGATATTGCGATCCAAGGCCTCAACGATGTTTGCCACCGTCTTGCCCTGAACAGGTTCATCGTGCGTATAGGTTTGCGTCCAGACAGTCGCGCGGCTTGCTGGATCGAAGAGCTCCAACTGGAGCGAGAAGCGAGCCACCAATTCCGGCTTGTCCACCCCATACATCGCGAGCAAATGGCCGCGCACGATGTAATCGCCGCGAGCGCTGCTGGAAACGCGCGACACGGAGCGGTACTGTCCTGACGCGCGAAGATCGGCGATGAGCAAGTTCTGAACCATGTCGGCGGGAGGCTCGGCCCAGCGGTCGTATTCGTACGTGCCCAGCTCCACGGGTCCAGAGCCGTAGATCAGCCGGTCATCACGATAGAGATGGGAAGCTGTGAAACGGCCGACCAGCAGCACGACCGGAATCTGCGCAGGCGTGGAGCTCGCCCCGGCGGGAGTTGCGTCGATCACGTAATACTTGACGGGGCGAGGTGCACCGCATCCGGCGGCAACAATCGCCAGCATCATGAGTGAAGTAAGTTGCGTGCAGCGGCTCAACACTCTCGGCTCCTTCCCGCGTTGACTCTTTAAACGGTTCGCAATCCCTATTTCGGCAAATCCGATCCGGGCTGATGTTCTTTCGGCGCGGACGCACGGATCAAGGTATAAGGCCGTGTCTTGATGGACTCGGTAAACGAGTTCAAGTTCTCGGTGACGTGGCGCAAGTTGTCAATAATTTCGTCCAGATTTTCCTGGTTGGCAGACACCGTGCCATTCAGCGTAGCCAGGACAGAATTCGCGTTGTCCAACGCCTTGCGCAGGTCGAGCACCGCCTGGCGGATATCCGGCCGATTTTCCGTAAGCATTCCGTCCAAATGCAGCAACGTATCGTTGGCCTGCTCCGATGTCTTCTGGAAACTGGCGATTAAGGGCTTCAGATTTTCGGTGGCATCGTTTACACGACCGAGCGTCGAATGCACGAGCGGGCGATCTTCTTTGAGCATTCCGTGAACGTCGCTCAAGCTGGCGGAAATGTTCGCGCGATTCTGATCGTTCAGCAGGTCGTTCACGCGGTCCAGGGTTACCTTCAGAGAAACCACGCGGTCATTCAAATTCAGCAACAACTGCTGCGCGGTGGGGGTCAGTTCCGCGATCTTGTCCGCGATGTCGGAAAAACCGGTGTACTCGATTGTCTTCAAGGTGTAATCGCGCGGGGCGCGGGCTGCGACGTTGGTGCCCGGCTTGATTCCGAGAAAATTCTCGCCGAGCGGGCTGGTGCTGGTAATTAGCGCGGTGCTATCGGTTTTTATCGGGATGCTCGGATTCACCGAAAAATCCACTTTCATTCTCGTGGCGTCCTGCGGATCCACCTGCACCTTGTTCACGCGTCCTACGGGTGGGCCACCCGCATAGCGAACTTCGGTCCCCGGACCCAGACCCCCGGCATTCTTGAAATAAGCGTGGTAGGGAATGTCGCCTTTGTTGAAGCTGCCATTAAGAATAAAGAGGGTGGTAATCAGGAGGGCCGCCACTACCAAAACAAAAAGACCGACGAGTGCCTGTTCGCGCTTTGAATCCATCCGTGTCCTCGATGATTCCCGCGTGGCGGCTCGCGGGGGCGCCACCTAAGTGCCGGGGAGTATATCACGGCACACAAAATTCGCCGACGTATCAGGCAGAATCCGCCCGGTTTCAACTTTATTGACGCGCTGGTGGAACGTCCCCGGTCAACATCTGCAGGTAATCAATTTCCCCCGTCAATTCCGGTTCCGGCACGCGATCCAGAAATTGCCGCACGCGCGGGTGCTTGCTCTTCCGCAGTTCCTCGGTCGTCGCGTTGGCGACGATCACGCCCTTGTCCAGCACGATCATGCGGTCGGCAATCAGAAATGCGCTGGCGAGCTCGTGCGTCACCACCACGATGGTGATGCGAAACGCCTTCTTCAATTTCAAGATCAGCTCGTCAATCCCGGCGGCGATGATGGGGTCGAGGCCAGCGGAAGGCTCATCGAAGAACAATATCTCCGGGTCCATCGCCAGTGCGCGAGCGATAGCAGCGCGTTTTTTCATTCCGCCGCTCAATTGCGCGGGCATGTAATTTTCAAATCCGGAGAGGCCCACCTGATCGAGTTTCAGCCGAACCATGATTTCGATGGTGGAATCGTCCAGGTGGGTATGCTCGTGCAGCGGCAGCGCCACATTCTCGCCCACCGTCATGGATCCGAACAGCGCTCCGCCTTGAAACGACATCCCCATCTTCTTGCGCAATTCATCGCGCTCGTCTTCGGAGATCGAGGCGAAGTCTTTACCCTGAATCCAAATTTCGCCCGAGCTGGGTTGCTCCAACCCCACCAGAGTACGCAGCAATGTACTTTTGCCCGAACCCGAACCACCCAGGATCACCATCGTCTCGCCGGCTGGAACTTCGAAATCTATTCCGTGGAGAATTTCGCGCTCGCCGTATTTCACGCGCAGGTTGCGCACGGAGATAGCGGCGCCGCTGGGTGTTGGCGGCGCGACGGGCTTGGGTGTTAGCGATGAGGCCATTCGACCTTACCGTGGCGCCGTTATATAAAAAATCGTAGTGAAAATTAAATCCACCATCACCACCAAAAAAATGGACTTAACCACTGCCGAAGTCGTGGATCGGCCCACTTGCTCGGAACCCAGGCCGGTCGAAAAACCTTCCTGGCAGCCGACTGCCGTAATCACCAGTCCGAACATAAGCGCTTTGATCAGGCCGTTGATAATATCTGTCTTGGTTAGCGCATCGAGCGTTGCTTGAATGTAGCTGCCCCAGGTGAAGCCTGCCGTGGCAACGCCGAACAGGCCCCCGCCCAGCACGCCCATGAAATCAGCCCAGCAAGTGAGACAAGGCACCATCAGGATCATCGCTAGAAACTTTGGCGCGACCAGAAAGTGAACAGGCTCCAGCGCCATGGTCTCCATCGCGTCAATTTCCTCGTTCACCTTCATCGTTCCGATTTCCGCGGCGAACGCGGAACCCGAACGGCCAATCACGACCACCGCCGTCATCAATGGGCCCAGCTCGCGCGTCATCGAAACCGCTACGGCGCTGGCTACCAGATGCAACGCGCCAAATTTGCGCAGTTCATAGGCTGCGTTCAGAGCAAGAATGGTGCCAATGAAGAATGAAATCAGGGAAGTGATGGGGAGCGCTTCCACGCCCACGGACATGGCTTGGTGGACGGCGCGGCTGAGGTGGAATTTCTTGCCCTGAAAGGGAGCAACGAAGACGGCACGCGCGGCGCCGCCTGACAGACGCGCCAAGCCCCCTAAATATGCCAGACCATTGATTGTGGCCGCGCCAATGCTGTCTGTGAATGGCATCTGTGATTCCGGACGGGTGAAATCTCGAGATGGAACCTGAGCTAATGCCGCCCGGACACTTACCTGGCGGGAGCGACATTCGTGCTGCCGCCTCGCAACGCTTCTTCCTCAGTGTTATATACCTCAAAAACCTTAATCAGCCGAGTTAATTCGAGAACTTCGCGCGCCGTGCGGCTCAGCCCGAAAAGCGCGAATGTGCTCTTCAAGTCGCGCGAGACCTTCAGGCCTTCGACCAGTGACGCCACCCCGGCGCTGTCGATATACCTTACCTTCTCTAGGTTCACGATCACGCGCGGCGCTTTCTTGGTTTTCAGCAGATCCAGCAGTACCTTGCGAACTTGCGGTGAATTGTAAAGAGTGATGTCACCGACGACGTCCACAATCGTGGCCGCGCCGGACTCACGCGTAGAAATATCCATCAGGGTTGACCCCCCGCGGGGAATAGAGTGTTTTGCCAGAGATTCCCGCCATATGCAATCACTTTTCCGCTGGAAGAGGGCTGCATCAGCTATTTTCGGTTGTCCAAGGAAACATAGTTGCGAAGGTCATAACCGAGATATACCTGGCGAGGCCGGGAAATTTTCTGCTCGGGATCGAGAAGCATTTCTTCCCACTGCGCGATCCATCCGGACGTGCGCGGAATCGCGAAGAGCACCGGGAACATCGTCACCGGGAATCCCATGGATTGATAAATCAACCCGGTATAGAAGTCCACGTTGGGATACAGCTTGCGCTTTACGAAGTACTCGTCTTCTAGGGCGATGCGTTCGCATTCCAGCGCGATTTCGATCAGCGGATTTTTTCCCATCACGTCGAAAACTTCGTAGGCGATGTGCTTCACAATGCGGGCGCGTGGATCGTAATTCTTGTAAACGCGATGCCCGAAACCCATCAGCAATTTTTCGCCAGCCTTTACGCTCTTGATGTAGGCCGGTATGTTATTGATCGAGCCGATTTCCAGCAGCATACGCAGGACGGCTTCGTTGGCGCCGCCGTGCAGCGGGCCGTAGAGCGCCGCGGTCGCGGCGGCTGTCGCCGAATACGGATCCACGTGCGAGCTGCCCACCACACGCATCGCCGTCGAAGAACAGTTCTGCTCATGGTCCGCATGCAAAATGAAAAGAATATCCAGCGCCCGCTCGAGTGTCGGATTCGGACGATATTTCAGCTCCGTGGTACGAAACAGCATGTTCAGGAAATTGCCGCAATAGGTGAGATCGTTGTCTGGATACACAAACGGCATGCCCAACGTGTGCCGGTAAGCGAAAGCTGCGAGCGTCGGCATTTTACCGATCAAGCGATAGGTCTGCTTGCGCCGCGAATCGGGATTAAAAATGTCCTTGGCGTCCGGATAAAAAGTGGAAAGCGCGGCGACCGTCGAAATGAGCATGCCCATCGGATGAGCGTCGTAGTGAAATCCGTCAATAAATTTCTTGATGCTCTCGTGGATGAACGTGTGATGCGTGATGTGGTAGGTCCAATCCGCCAGCTGCGATTTCGTGGGAAGCTCGCCGTAAAGAATCAGATAGGCCGTTTCCACGTACGTGCTCTTTTCCGCCAGCTCTTCGATCGAATAGCCGCGGTAACGCAAGATTCCTTTGTCGCCGTCAATATAGGTGATCTTGCTTGAGCATGAAGCAGTGTTGGTGAACGCCGGGTCGTAGCCCATCAACCCAAAATCGCCGTCATGAACTTTGATCGGCCGCAGATCCAGCGCCCGAATCGTGTCATTTTTTATCGGAAGTTCGAACTGGCGCCCCGTCCGGTTATCGGTGACGGTCAATGTGTCGCGCTGGGTTGCCGCGGACGGCGATTCACTGCTGATCAGCGATCCTGGCTTGGTCGGATTCATTACCGGACCTCTCGAAGCGCAAGCGTGCTCTCGGCGCGGTCGGCTTCTATCTAGAATGTACACCAAATTTGTGCAAGCGCGGAATCGCTTTCGATATTCGCGCGCGGAAAGCAATATTTCCATCCATACGGTCGCGTATGGAGCGCCGATGGCCCTCTACATCTCGGAATTTCACCGTCTGCCGTCTGGCGCGCACATTGCTTCGGCGGTAACACGATGCCGGTACTCGAATGTACGAGCAAGCTTCCGGCGGATTAGCCAGCCGCCCAGCAGATTCCCGAGCGCGCCAAACGGCAACTCGTACTCGATGCGGTCTTCGAGGCGGCAAGCACTCGCGCCATCTGGAGTAAACGAATGTGTATGCACCCAGCGCCGGAATGGTCCGGTGGTCTGCACATCCTGGAATCGGCGGCCCAGAATGTAGTCGCGGTGCTCGAATTTCCAAAGTATGCGGAACGGACCGAAACGCACGCGCAACACACCATGGTCGCCATCGCGGATTCCAGGCGAAGGCTCGACGACCTCCATCGCTTCCCAAGGTGGTGTCAGCCGCTCGAGCGCTCCTCGCTCAGTGTGCCAAAGAAAAACTTGCTCGGCGGAAGCTTCGATTCGCGATGAGTACACAAACACGTTCTGCCCCGCCATATGCAGGACATAATGAGCCAACAACCTGCCGTGCGTCTACCATTCGACCGATGCAAAATTTCTGCCTAACGCCGCGCGATCTGCTCTACACCGTCATCCGCAGCGACTGGAGACGTAGTCGTCAAATCCTGCGGCGTGGCTAGCTCGGACCGGTTTCGCCCATGCTCTGTCGCGCGTAGAGCGCGTCCTCTCCAACTTCAGCATTTCTTGCGGATCCAGCGGGCGTGCCTCGGTGCTGGCAGCGACGCCAAAGCTCGCCGTGATCGCGATGGGAACAGAGTCGGTGGCAATGGCTTGCTCTGCCTGGCCCGACGAATTCGCTCGGACAATCCTAGAGCGCCCATGGCGTCCGAGGATGGCACCACGATCAGGAATTCCTCGCCGCCATAACGGCCCACCGTATCGCAGGGACGCACGGATGCCATCATCCGCTGGGTCGTTTCGCGTAACATATTTTGAAGTGGTCGAGATCCGCGAGGACGATCCCGAAAGACCCACCGTCGCGCGACTGCCGCGAGCGTTCGCGCCGCAAAGTATCCAGAATCACGCCGCGATTTGCCGCGCCCGTCAGGCTATCGTGCGTGGCGCGGAACAGCAGTTGTCCTCCCGCGTCGAACGGCTTGATCCGAGGCCCGCGAGCAAGTTCTCTTTCGGGGATCGCCAGTCGAGGATTTAAACCTCCGGCCGGTCGACCGGCGTTGCTTAAGTCCGCGAATGCACATGCGAGCGTTCGCGGACCGAGCCGCTCATAATCATGCAGAACCATGGCCAAAGCCGCCTTGACAAAATGTGCGCAACACGTCTGTAATCAATCAGCTGCCGGACCGAGAGCAGCTAGCCCCAAGGACCGAAAGCAGAATGGATGTTTCAACCCGGACGCACCGACCGCTGTGACACGGTGTGAACGTAGTGTTAAAAACATCTTCGCACGCTGTCAACGTCTTGCTTCCGAAGCTGCGTTCCCGTATGGTGTGTGCGATTCCCCGAGAAGAAAATAGATGAAACGTGTCCTGGTAATCGAAGACGACAAAGACATTGTGGAGTTGGTGCGGTATAACCTGGAAAAAGACGGCTATCAGGTAGCCTCCAGCGGCGATGGCGCCACTGGTCTCGCGCAAATCAGGAAAGCCGCGCCTGATCTCTTAGTACTCGATCTAATGTTGCCCAAGCTATCGGGCCTCGAAATTTGTAAGGAAGTTCGCAAAGATGTGAGCCTGAACCGTATCCCCATCCTGATCCTCACGGCCAAGGGTGAAGAAGCGGACCGCGTCGTCGGCCTCGAGCTCGGCGCGGATGACTACGTCACGAAACCATTCAGCCCCCGCGAACTGGCCGCGCGCGTCAAGGCGTTGCTGCGTCGCGCGGAACCCGGCACGCCGTCCGAAAAGCCCATCGAAGTCGGCGCGCTCCGAATCGATCCGGCCGCCTACCGCGTCACACGCACTGGAAAACCCGTGCCGATGAGCACGCTCGAATTCCGTCTGCTCTATTTCCTCGCGGCCAGGCCGAATCGGGTTTTTACACGCGATCAGCTTCTCGACGCAGTTTGGGGCACGGAACGATTCGTCACACCACGCAGCGTGGACGTCTACGTCCGCCGCCTGCGCGAAAAAATCGAAACCGATCCCCAACACCCTTCATTCATGAAAACCATACGCGGCGCGGGATATCTGTTCGAAACCCGTGCAAGCTAGACTGTTCTGGAAGCTCGGGCTCGCATACGCCGCCCTACTCCTCGTAGTCCTGCTCGCCGTGGACCTTTACTCGGTCCGCGTCGTGCGCAGTCAGGCCATCCGCTCCGCCAATGATGCGCTCGGCTCGCTTCTGAAACTCGCTCTCGCAAATCCTCCAAGCTCGGCCGACGCACTTGCACTCCGCAGTTGGACCGAACGCGTGGCCCAGAGCGGCGCGCGTGTAACGATCATTGACAGCACCGGTCAGGTTCTCGCCGATTCCGCCGCCGATCCCGATAAAATGGAAAACCACGCGAATCGCGTCGAGTTTCAGCAAGCTCTAACGCGCGGCTCGGGGCAAGCGGTACATCGCAGCGTCACGCTCGATCGCGAATTGGTGTACCGCGCGGAGCGGTATCAGGAACCGGGAAATCCTCCGGTGGTGATCCGCCTGGCTCTGCCTCTTGCGCAAGTGGATCTTTCCGTCGTCGAACTGCAGCAGAGACTTCTGGTGGCCACGCTGTTGATGCTGATCATGGGGGTCCTGGTATCGCTCGCGTTTGCGCGTATGTTCGCTGCGCGTGTGGACCGGTTGAAACATTTTTCGCAGCGGATTGCGGAAGGCGATTTCCGTCCTTTGCTGCGCGAAGGCCCACGCGACGAACTCTCGGACCTCGCGGACAGCATGAATCAAACGGCGGAGCGCCTCGATCGCGAAATCCGCTTGTTGAGCGGCGAGCGCAATCGTTCCGGCGCGATCTTGCGCAGCATGGTGGAGGGAGTGGCCGTCATTGATGCGGAGGAGCGCCTGGTTTTCTACAACCGCGCATTCTCTGAAATTTTCAATGTGGAAGGAACCAGCGGCGAAGGCCGCGCGCTTATTGAAATCGTGCGCAATTCCGAATTATTAGCGCTGATTCGTCGCGCGCTGCGCGGCGATGAAGGATTGCAAAGCGATATCGTCATGGGCATCACGCAAACCCAAAGCTTCTCGGTGACGGCAGCTCCAGTGAACGCCATGGAAGTTTCCACGCCAGATCGGCCAGCTGCGGGCCGTGCTTCAGCGGAGAGGCCGTCGGGCGCCGTCGTGGTGCTGCACGACGTCACCGAACTGCGGCGCCTGGAGCGCGTGCGGCAGGATTTCGTCGCCAACGTATCGCATGAATTCAAAACCCCGCTCACCGCCATCCAAGGCTTCGCGGAAACTTTGCTCGCTGGAGCGCTCGATGACCCCAGCAACAACCGCCGCTTCCTGGAAATCATCCGCAACCATGCCATTCGCCTCGCGCGGCTCACCAACGATTTGCTGAAACTCGCGCGAATCGAAGCCGGAAAACTGGAAGTCGAGTTTTCCACGGTCGGGCTGATGGAACTCATCGAAGCTTGCGCCGAGACCACTCTGCTGAAAGCCGATCGCAAGGAGATCACGCTCGAGATTGAAGTGCCTCCGAAACTCCCTGCCGTCCGCGGCGATGCAGGACTCATGCGAGACGTACTGCAAAATCTGCTCGACAACGCCATCCAGTACACCCCCCAAGGGGGCCACATTCGCGTGACGGCCGATGCGGGTGACCGGGACGCGGTGGTGACCGTCGCAGACACAGGAATCGGAATCCCGCTCGCTGACCAAGAGCGAATTTTCGAGCGCTTCTACCGCGTGGACGCGGCGCGTTCGCGAGAAGCCGGCGGCACGGGTCTGGGCCTTTCCATCACAAAACACATCGTTGAAGCGCACGGTGGACGGCTGTGGGTAGAGAGCACAGTCGGCCAAGGCTCGCGATTCTCGTTCTCAATTCCCCTCGACCTGTAGCGCCGTGCACTGCTTGTCTTCAAATATTTACGCGCAGTTTATGCTCTTGAAATCTTCAGACATAAGCCTGTACACGGCGATATTTATGCAGCCGGCGCCTGCAGGGAGGATTTAGAAGGTGGCGAATACCAAGTCAAACGGGGATGGAATTTTTCAAAGCGTGCTGGTGAATTACCTGATGTCGCAAGCGCGCACGGTAGAAGCATCGGTGAACCGCGCTCTCTGGGCGCTACTCGAACGCAACGAGAGGCTGGCCAGCGAAGTATTTCTCACTGAGCCGCGCATCAACGAAATGGAAATTTTGATAGACGAACACGCCATCCGCATGTTGCGTCAGGGAAATTTGCTTGATACCGATGTCCGGCTAATCGTCGCAACCTTGAAAATCAATAATGACCTTGAACGCATGGGCGACCTCGCCGTGAACCTCAGCGAGCGCGCGATCTCGCTCGCAGCCATGGGCAATGTGGACATTCCAACCGATCTCGAGCCCATGACGACGGCAGTCCGCGCCATGGTTTCCAAGTGCCTGGGCGCGCTGATTTATCAAAATGTCGATCTGGCCACGCAAGTTCTGGAAAGCGATGACGTCGTGGATCAATATCGCGACCAGGTTTTCGAATCCTTGCTCGCCGGCATGACTCAAAACCCGGCGTTGGCTGCACCCAATTTGCATTACGTGCTGGCCTCACGTCATCTCGAACGGATCGCGGACCATGCCACGAATATCGCCGAGGATATTCTGTTCTGGGTGCGCGGCCTGGAAGTGCGCCACGGACGCGCGAAACAGATGGAAATCCAGGCGGAGAACGCCGAGGCGGCCGGTGCGGTGTAACGAACATTTCACGCTCTGCTCATTCCGGGTTCAATCCCATGCTTTAGAGTGCACCCTGTTCGAGTGTAAGAGTTGGCGAAGTGAAGCACAGAATTTTCGCTTAGCTCCGGCGCTTGGGTTAGCGCAGTAAGGAGCGAGCGCTAAAGGTTCCTGCGCTGCAGTGGCGCCGGAAGCAACGCACCGCAAGTACCTCCCACATGCGAGGCGCAGCTCGTCCACACCCCCGGGCTGCGCCTCCACCCCTGTTTAGGCCAGTGCTTATTTCACCCCTAATTCGCAGCGATGTAACACGGCAGTAACATTGCAGCCAAAAAATGGTACAGAGGAGAATCCGAATACATGAAAAAGACCTTGCTGGTTGTGTGGCTCTTGCTCGGCGCCGCCGCGCTAGTGGCAGCGCAGTCTGGTACGGTACTGCTGAATGCCGCTGGTGCAACATTCCCATATCCCATCTATTCCAAATGGTTTGACGTCTATCACACGGCGCATCCCAATACTCAGATCAATTATCAATCGATTGGGTCCGGCGGTGGCATACGACAATTGCAGGCCGGTACAGTGGATTTCGGCGCATCAGACGGGCCGATGAGCGATGAACAACTGGCGCAGTCCAAGTTCAAGATTCTCCATTTCCCCACGGTGTTGGGCGCAGACGTACCCAGCTACAATATCGCTGGAGTCAGTGGCGAATTGAATTTCACGCAAAAGGCGCTCGCCGGCATTTTTCTCGGAACGATCACCAAATGGAATGACCCGGAATTGACGAAGGCGAATCCGGGCGTGAATTTGCCCAGCGCCGATATCGTCGTCGTGCACCGTTCTGACGGCAGCGGCACCACTTACATTTGGACTGACTTCCTGTCGAAGGTCAGCGACGAGTGGAAGAACAAAGTAGGCAAGGGCACATCCGTCAATTGGCCGGTCGGTTTAGGTGGCAAGGGCAACGAAGGCGTTTCCGGTCTGGTGAAGCAAACCCCGAACGCGATTGGTTACATCGAACTGGTGTATGCAACGCAGAACGGCATCGCGTTCGGCAAGGTTCAGAATGCGGCGGGGAAGTTCATCAAGGCGGATTTGGCTGGCGTGACCGCCGCAGCCGCCGGTGCCGCAAAGAACATGCCTGATGATTTTCGCGTTTCGATCACTAATGCTCCCGGTGCAACTTCCTACCCGATCGCCAGCTTCACTTGGCTGTTGATTCCGGCGCACATCGAAGATGCCGCAAAGCGGGATGCCATTAAGGGCTTCCTGAAATGGATGCTGACGGAAGGTCAGGAATACAATGAAGGTCTGACCTACGCACAGCTTCCCAAAGCCGTTGTCGAAAAGGAACTCAAAGCCATTTCACTTGTTCAATAGTTCCCTAATGTCGGCCACCGCCACCACCATTGCGCACGAGGTCCCGCCCAACACGGGGCTTCGTGCGTTTGTTCGCAAGCTGCGAAGCGGCGACGAGATCGCTCACCTGATTACGCTCGTATTCGCTGCGGGGATTCTGCTGATTACGTCACTGCTCGTTTGTGAATTGTGGAGAACCTCCTACCTTTCACGCACGAAGTTCGGCTGGATGTTCTTCTGGACGCGCACGTGGGATCCGATTTTCGACAATTTTGGCGCAGCGCCCTTTATCTACGGCACGTTGGTAACTTCGGCCGTCGCGTTGGTCATCGCCGTGCCGCTGGGCCTCGCCAGTGCGATTTTTCTGTCCGAGCTCGCCCCGCGAAAAGTCAGTGACATCATTTCGTTCTTGATTGATTTGCTCGCCGCAGTGCCCAGCGTCATCTACGGATTGCTCGGAATCTTCATCGTGGTTCCACTGATGCGTACGACTTTGGGACCCGCCATCAAAAGCGTCCTGGGATTCACGCCGCTATTTTCAGGGCCGAATTACGGAGTCGGCTTTCTCACCGCCGGAATTGTGCTGGCGATCATGGTGGTCCCGTTCATCATTTCCGTTTCGCGCGAAGTCCTGCTCACCGTGCCGCGCGAACAGCGCGAGGCCGCGCTGGCGCTGGGCGCTACGCGCTGGGAATCCACCTGGCAGGTCGTCGTCCCATGGGCTCGTACCGGGATTATGGGCTCGATATTTCTCGCGCTTGCGCGCGCTCTGGGCGAAACCATGGCCGTCACCATGGTCATCGGCAACGACCCCAAAATCACCGCATCCCTATTCGCTCCCGGCTATACCATCGCGTCCGTCATCGCCAATGAATTCACCGAGGCTACCGGCGATCTGTACTTGAGCGCGCTCATCGAATTGGGTCTGGTTCTCTTTTTGATGACGTTCATTCTCAATGGCCTGGCGCGCATCCTCATTGTTGCGACCGAGCGCGGCGGAGGCCGTCCCGCATGAGCAACGCCCGCATCATTTGGCGAAAAACCGTCAATTATGTGATGCTGACTCTGACGGGAGTTGCGGCCTTCGGCGTCGTTTCCGTGCTGTTCCTGATTCTCGGCTACTTGATTTGGAATGGTGGGACGTCGCTGAATCTCAATTTCTTCACGCAGCTTCCCAAGCCCGTCGGCGAAACCGGCGGTGGAATGGCTAACGCCATCGTCGGCAGCCTGAAGCTGCTTTTTCTAGCAGCGATCATGGGATTGCCGTTCGGCCTGCTGGCCGGTGTTTATCTCGCTGAATTTGGCGGAAAGACTTTCTCTTTTGTCGTTCGCTACACCACCGACCTGCTGAACGGCGTGCCTTCGATTGTGATCGGCATTTTCGCCTATTCACTCGTGGTTCTGCCGGTGAAGCATTTCTCGACTCTCGCGGGCGGCGTGGCCCTGGCCATCATGGTGATTCCCATCACGGTCCGCAGCACCGAGGAGTTCTTGCGTGCAGTGCCGGGAAGCCTGCGCGA
>Ga0208603_1000093_pt1 | contig 13834 bp, 10 predicted proteins | sample MicForSoSWNC24_M_FD_188001 | JGI IMG/M metagenome (GOLD analysis project Ga0208603, IMG submission 188001) | Forest soil microbial communities from Harvard Forest Long Term Ecological Research site in Petersham, Massachusetts, USA - MetaG HF008... | ecosystem: Environmental > Terrestrial > Soil... | reverse complement strand
AAGCGTGGATCGGATCATCTATGCGATTTTCAGTCGCTTTAACGAGGACTGGAAGAACCACACCCTCGAGCTATTTACACAGGCAGCTTGACGTCACCGGAGCTTTTCACAATTGTGAACACAGTGGTTGCAGAGCCAGCTCGGAGATCCTAGGATGGTCCCGGCTCAGCAACCAGCAACCAAACCTCGCGCGGGCAGCCCAGAGGAGGACTGATCATGGTCAACGGAGTCCATGCGCTTTTCTATGCGAAGGATGCAGACAAGGTCCGCAGCTTTTTCAAAGACACGCTCAAACTAGCCTCAGTCGACGCCGGGCATGGCTGGCTCATCTTCGCGCTTCCACCAGCGGAGCTCGGGATTCATCCCACCGAAAACAAGCCGTATCAGGAGTTCTATCTGATGTGCGACGACATCCAAGCTACGATGAAGGACCTAAAAGCCAAGAAGGTCGAATTCTCGGGTGAGGTAAAAGACCAAGGCTGGGGCCTGGTCACGGCTATGAAGGTTCCCGGGGGCGGCGAAATGGGACTCTACCAGCCTAAGCATCCGACCGCGCTGCACCTGAAATCTTAGCGGCATACAAGAAACGCTCACTCCAGTCGCGCTTTGCACCAAAGCGCGCAAGCGGCTACAATACTAAACAGGGAGAAGCGCGATCCTTGCAGCCGCCGCACCTGCAGGCCGGGCTTTCCTATTCACGGGAGCTAAAATAGCATCTTCGCCCCTGTTGTGGGCTCGCATGCGTCTAATCCTAAAATATGGACGTTGAAAAGGTCATAAACAGCGTCGTAGCGCGTTTCATTGGAACCAAACATGAGCGCGACGTGAAAGCACTGCAACCACTGGTCGAAGCGATTAACGCGCTCGAACCGGAGATGCAGAAGCTCACCGACGCTCAACTTTCGGCGAAAACTCCAGCACTCAAGGCAGAAGTACAGGCGCGCATGGAGGGCCTCGAGCGCGACGATCCCGATTACAAGCAGCGTTTGCAGGAAGCGCTGGAAGCTGCGCTCGTGCCTGCATTTGCCGTGGCGCGCGAAGCAGGGCGCCGCGCGCTGAGCATGCGCCATTTCGATGTACAGCTCATCGGCGGCGCTGTGCTGCACGAGGGGAAAATCTCGGAGATGAAGACGGGCGAAGGCAAGACGCTCGTCGCCACGCTGCCCGCGTATTTGAACGCGCTTACCGGCAAGGGCGTGCACATCGTCACCGTGAACGATTACCTTGCCCGTCGCGACGCCGAGTGGATGGGCCCGATCTACAAGATGCTGGGGCTCTCTGTCGGCGTCATCGTCCATGATCTGGACGACGTGCAGCGCCGGGCCGCGTATGCCGCGGACATCACTTACGGAACCAACAACGAGTTCGGCTTCGATTATCTGCGGGACAACATGAAGTACGATCTGGCGCAGTGCGTGCAACGCGGGCATCACTTCGCCATCGTGGACGAAGTGGACTCGATCTTGATTGACGAAGCGCGCACGCCGCTGATTATTTCCGGGCCGGCCGAGGAATCCACCGACAAGTATTACCGCATCGACAAAATCATCCCGAAGCTGATCCTCGACATCGACTACACGCTGGACGAGAAGCATCGCACCGCGACGCTCACCGAAGAAGGCGTCGCAAAATGCGAGCAGCTCTTGAATCTCGGCAATCTTTACGACCCCACGCACATGGACATCATTCACCACGTCTATCAGGGGCTACGCGCGCACACTCTTTTCACCAAGGACGTGGACTACGTCGTAAAAGACGGCGAAGTGGTGATCGTGGATGAATTCACCGGGCGCCAGATGCCCGGCCGCCGCTGGTCCGATGGCCTGCATCAAGCGGTGGAAGCCAAAGAAGGCGTGAAAATCGAGCGCGAAAACCAGACGCTCGCGACCATCACGTTTCAGAATTATTTCCGCATGTACAAAAAGCTTGCGGGCATGACCGGAACTGCCGAAACCGAAGCGCCCGAGTTCGACAAGATTTACAAACTGGAAGTCGTTGCTATTCCAACCAATAAAGCTCTCATTCGCCAAGAATATTCCGACGTCGTTTACCGCACTGAAACGGAGAAGTTTGAAGCAGCCGTGAACGGCATCCTGCAGGAAGACGGCACGCGTGCAGGCGGCGTTCGCCAGTATTACGAAAGCGGCCAGCCCGTGCTGGTTGGCAGCATCTCCATCGAAAAATCTGAAAAGATTGCCGCGCACCTCAAAAAGGCCGGCATCCCGCACCAGGTCTTGAACGCCAAGCAGCACGAGCGCGAAGCAATCATCATTTCGCAAGCGGGCCGCAAGGGCACCGTGACCGTATCCACCAACATGGCCGGCCGCGGCACCGATATTTTGCTCGGCGGCAATCCCGAGGCAATGACGCGCGATTATTGCCTGAAAAACAAGCTCGCGCTGCCATACGCCCCGGCCAGCAGCGTGATTGGCGCGTTGCCCGGCGCCGAAACTCCCGAGCAGGCAGATGCAGCGATCGCAGCCGGCAGCAATGGCGCTGAAGCTCCTTCAAATGGAGGAAGCAGCCCCGCGATGGTGCTGTTCCAGATTGAAGGCAGGATTTTCCAAGTGCCACTGGAACAGTGGAAGCCGATCTATGATCAATTCGCCGAGCAGTGCAAGGCCGAGCACGATGAAGTGGTCGCGCTGGGCGGTTTGCACATTCTCGGTACTGAGCGTCACGAGGCTCGCCGCATTGATAATCAATTGCGCGGGCGCGCTGGCCGCCAAGGCGATCCCGGCTCTTCACGATTTTTCCTTTCGCTCGAAGACGACTTGCTGCGTATCTTCGGGGGCGAACGCGTGAAAAATTTGATGTTCCGCCTCGGTATGACCGAAGGCGTCCCCATCGAATCACGGCTGATCAGCAAACGCATCGAAAACGCGCAGAAAGCCGTCGAGGCGCAAAACTTCGAAGCCCGCAAACACCTGCTGGAATACGACGACGTAATGAACAAGCAGCGCGAGACGATTTACAATCTACGCCGCTCGTTCCTCGAAGGCCGCGACCAGAAAGAATTCGTCCTGGAACGCGCCGACGCCATCGCCAACGAACTCGTGGAGACCTACTGTCCGCGCGAACAGCATCCGGACCAGTGGAACGTTACGCAGTTCTCGAACGAAGTCCTGAATCAGTTTGGTTTTGATCCCAAAGCCGTGGGCATGGACTTCGCGACTCTGAATCACGAGACCGTCGGCGAAGCGCTGCTTGAAAAAGTTCGCACCCGGTACGAAGAAAAAGAAAAACTTTTCGGCGCGCCCACGCTGCGCTGGCTGGAGCGCCACATTCTTCTCGACGTGGTGGACGCCCAGTGGAAAGACCACCTCCTGACGCTCGATCACCTGAAGGAAGGCATCGGCCTACGCGGATACGGGCAAAAAGACCCGCTCGTCGAGTTCAAGAAGGAAGCCTTCATTCTGTTCGACGATCTGATGAATCGCATTGACACTGAAGCGGTGCGATTCCTGTTTTTGGTGCGTCCTGCCGAGCCAACGGCGGCTCCGTCCGGGCAAACCACCACTTCAACCGCGCCGAAGCCGCCCACGCCACGTGGGCTTTCGCAGTATTCACCCGAAGAAATGGAGCGGCGGCAGAAGCGCCAGCAGCAACAACTGCAGTTCCAGGCGGGGTCGGCGCCAGTCGAACCTCCCAAACCTGTGCGTGCCGCCGCGAAAGTCGGGCGCAACGATCCCTGCCCCTGCGGCTCCGGCAAAAAATACAAAAAATGCCACGGCCAAGCGGCCTGAAATTCGTCCTTCGCAGGCTCACCTCTGCTATTTTTCAAAGTCCAACTAGCCTGCTGGAATGGCTCGTTCCGGACTTCACAGAGAACGGCATTTGAATGACTTCCCTCTCAAAGTCTTCGCCATCAGCGAATTTCTACAAGTTTGCAACCGCGTGCTGTGCCTACTACGTCATCGCCCAGGTGATCCAAGAGGCTGCGTTGCGGCACGGAATCAATGACGCGGCGACTGGAGAGCAAGGGATTCTGCAGCGTCTGCTGCCGCTCGACCAATTTCGTTTATTGGCGATACTGCTCAGCTTCTTCCCTATTTTGGTGGCATTCGCTGCGGTGACCCTGCGGCGTGTCCGGCGTAGCCCCGCCGCATCGGTCTTGGGCTTCACTTTTTCGTTGCTGTTCGTGACGGCCGAGGTGAGCACTCGCTCGATTGACCTATTTCTAGTCAGCAAGAAGTGGGCCATGGAGTACCACTCCGCCGCATCGCCAGCGATCCAACAATTGATCGCAGGCCGGATACAACTGTGGGAAGAGTCGGTCGGAGCGTTTTACTTCGTACTTCTTGCCGGACACCTGCTGGCTTCTGCATGCTTCGCTATAGCTACGTGGGACGACTATCGCTGGAATCGAATTGTAGCGGTAGCGTTTATCTTAAACGCGCTTAGACTGACGAGCAGAGTCGCCGAAGGCTACCTGGGCCAGAGCTGGCTTGATCCTGTTAATAACGCGGTGTACTTTCCAGCCGTCGCTCTAATCTTCGGCACCCTTACTTTCTGGCTGTGGAAACAAACGCGAATGGTTCGGAATGAGCAAGAGGCCAGACGAACTGTTTGAACTTTTCAAGCGCTCTTTGCGTATCTCCTGCTTGAATGGGCTCCCAACTCGGATAGGAGGAGAAAAGATGAGAATTCGTGCACGCGCATTCCCTGCACTGCTAGCTCTGGCCGTGTCGACGGCCGCGATGATGGCCTCCAAGCCGGTGATGGCCAGCGACGAAGGCCATTTTGATCGCACGCTCGCCGTATCAGGTCCAGTAGATCTCGATGTACAAACTGGCTCCGGAGAAATTACCGTCCGCGTGGGAGATTCCGCAAAAGTCGAAGTCCACGGACGCATACACGCAAATCACGGGTGGCTCGGCGGCAATGTGGAGCAACGCATCCACGAAATCGAATCCAATCCGCCCATCGAGCAGACCGGCAATACGATCCGCGTGGGACATATCGAAAACCGCGACTGGAAAAATAACATTTCGATCAGCTACGAACTCGTAGTTCCTGCACAAACAAAACTGCGCTCTGAATCCGGCTCGGGCGACCAGGTCGTTGACGGTATCAGCGGTCCGGCGGATGCGATCAGCGGTTCCGGCAATGTACGGCTTTCGAACATCGGGGCCGAGACACACGCGCGGACCGGTTCGGGAGATATCGAACTCAACGCAATTCGTGGACCTGCGCGAGCTTCAGCGGGCAGTGGAGGGATTCGGGCCATCGGCGTTGGCGGAGGCCTGACGGCTTCAAGCGGCAGCGGCAGCGTGAAACTCGAGCAGACGGCTGCTGGCGATGTGGAAATCGGCACGGGCTCAGGCGACGTCGAAATCAAGGGTGCCAAGGGCGCGGTGAAAGTGCAAACCGGAAGTGGCAGTATCACGGCACAAGGCGAACCCGCCGGAGATTGGCGGCTGCATACCGGTTCGGGCGACGTGAAGGTCGAACTTCCACAGCAAGCCGCATTCAATCTGGTTGCGCGCACGAGTTCAGGGAATATTGATAGCAGCCGCGAGATTGCCGTGCAGGGGAAACTGAGCCCGCGCGAATTGCAAGGCAAAGTTGGCGGCGGTGGGCCGACGGTGGACTTGAGCACCAGCTCCGGCAGCATTCAGATCCGTTAGAAATATTTTTGCGAAATGGTGCATGAAGTGGGCACGGACCACTTCATGCATTCTTGCGTTCAGCCGACTTGGAACCCAACGAGGCAACGTATTCGCCACCGTGTTGGTCTTTTCAACTCACGTTAACTTGCATACGAAAAAGGTGTGCGTTACTCTCTCACCAACCTCGGGGTAGTAGCGACCCGGGATACAGGGGTGCGAGATGAAGGCCGCCGGTTCCGCCAATTGCCAGCGGGCAGGGTGTGCCAAGCCGGCCCCTTCGGCGCTCGCCAGTACGCAACTCTGCCTCGATCACTTTCTGGATGAGGCGTTTCTGCGCACCGACCAGGCTCTCACACGCTGCCGTGAAGGTGCGGCGCTCACGAAAGATAGCCTGGAGTGGCTGCTTGCGGATGCGCTGGCTACAGTCAAAAATCTGGAAGAAAGCGCCGACGAACCGCAGCCAGAGCAACGTGATCGTATGCTTGAATTGCTGCTGATCCTCGCGAATCTCCACGAGTACGTGGCGCACCATTCGGTCCACGTCGAACGCCCAGCTTGAACCAGCCACTGCTTTGCCTTCCCCAAATTACCTCGGCCGCCGCAGTACTCGACTCAGGCGCAGGCGTTAACCTCTAAGGCATCGCCTGCTTGCAATATCCCCGAAAGCCACTCAAGCTGAAGATTCCCGATTGTCGCGGAAATACACCATGTCTGACGAACCCAAGCAGCTCAATCCGTTCAAACCGGAGGATCCAAGCATACCCGGCGTCACCGGTAACCCGGCGCGTGTAAGACCGGCGCCCCAGCCGCCGCGAGTCGTGTTGCCTCAGTCTCCGAGGCCGCCCGCGCCGAATGTCCTTAGCGCAGTTTCGCCGCGGATTTGGATGGCGGTCGGCGGAATCGCACTTGCGCTAATCGCGCTGGGAACATATTCAAAGAAGCACGCCGCCTCCGCCAGCGAAGTGCAAACGGTGCCTGTTCCCGACCCTACCGACCTCGCTCCGGTTCAGTCGGCGCAACCGACGCCCGCCGTGCCGCTCGGGCCTGGTCCCATAGCGACGACTGCTGAGCTAGGAAAGACCTGGTCCTCGAAGCGATTTGCATTTCGAGCCCAACAGACCGCGGACGATGTTCCCGCAATGGTGGTGCGGCTTCCGGGAGGCGTTTTCTGGGCGATCTCCATGCGCGAACCTTTCGGCACTTGCGAGTTGGAATACGTGACGAATTTGCAGAAGCTAGCGGACGGCTATCAGATCACTGCCGATCACCCTATGGTCGCCGATCCGTGCAGTCATACTGTCTACGACCTCACGCGGTATAGTCCAGGACCGAATGGCACCGTTCGCGGAGTTACCGTTAAAGGGCAAAGCATACGCCCTCCCATCGCCATCGAGGTCAGAGTGCGCGGCAAGGAAGTTGTGGCGACCCGCATCGAGCCGTAATCAGCGAAGATCAAGTTCCGCAATCGCGTCTAACAATCGCTACTACGCTCCCGATCCAGCGCGCTCCAAGGCCGCGCAGCGCTGCACTTCCTGGTCCATTTTCCCGCCGAGCACCATTGCCACCATTTTCTGATCCGCTAGCCACGACCATAGCGGATGGCCGAACGTCGCCGGACGATTGTGCTCGACGAAAAAGTGCGAAAACCATGCAAATGCGTAGGGCACCACAAGTGCGGCCAGTACGAACCACGGTCTGCGGAGCACGATCGCCAAGGCCAACAGCAACCAGCCCGTGAGCGTGCCGACAGTGTGAAGGTTCCGCGTAAGAGGCTGGCGGTGCGCCAGAACATAGAACGTCCAGAATTGAGGGAAACTCCGCGGCTCATCCATGCCGCGCATTGTAGCTCTCGCGTGATTGGGTGCACATCAAGAAAATTGTCGCGCCCGGCTGGCGTGCGACGGCGGGAGCAATTGACTTCGGCCAATGCCTGGTATCCGCGCCACAGCAGTGGCGCTACAGTCTCGACCGGATAGCGTATTTCCTACATTCCTACTAAGATTGCGAAATACACGATCGGGGGTGGCTACATGCCTTCAGCCTGGCGGGGATTCGTCTCTTTCGGATTGATCTCGTTTCCTGTACGCCTGTATCCCGCAGCGCGTACCTCGCGGGTACCGCTGCACCAGCTCCACAGTGTTTGCCACACCAGACTCAAGCAGCCCCTCTACTGCCCGACCTGCAAACGGATCGTGGATCGCTCCGAAGTTGTGAAAGGCTACCAGAATGAAAACGGCAAGTACGTGCTCATCGACAAGGAAGAAATAAAAAAGATCACGCCAGATTCTGGCCGCGCCATGGAAATCCTGGCATTCGTGAAAATGTCCGAGATCGATCCGCTCTATTTCGATTCATCGTATTTCCTGGTTCCCGAAGACGCCGGGAAAAAACCTTATCAGCTGCTCCTGAACGCGCTGGAGGACACACACAAGGTCGGCATCGCCAAGATCACCATGCATCAGCGTGAATACACCGTTTTTCTGAGGCCCTACGATCACGGCCTCGCAGTTCATACCATGCATTTCGCGAATGAAATCCGGGAAGCTCCCGGATACGGCGACTCCACCGGAGTCAAGCTTTCACCGAAGGAAATCAAACTTGCCGAACAGCTGGTGGACAGCTTGTCCACGGAATTTGACATCCAGAAATATCACGACGAATTTGAAACTCGTCTTCGCGCCTTGATTGCCGCAAAGGAGAAGGGCCGCGAAGTCGCAGTCATTCCACACCCGAAGCGCGCTCCTGTAATCGACATGATGTCCGCGCTGAAGAAAAGCCTCGCGAAGTCTGGTACCGCAGCCCATCGGCGCCCAATGCAGGCCAAACCCGTTACATCCCGCACAAAACGCACGCCGCGCCGCGCCGCGAGCTGACACACACGCCGAAAAAAAACCACTGTCCCGCTCACTCTCAACGAAGCGAGACAGTGGCACCGTCACCGACAATTCTCTGCAACGGTTATGACGTGGTATGACAGTATGAATTGTTATGACGCGAGTTCCTCGACCGAACGCGCCACCATTACCGGCTGGCCCGTCGCTTGATTAACCAGTATGAATCCAACCACGCGGATCGAGAGCGGCTGCGTCCCCTGCAATGCAGACAAGCTGCTCAGATTGATGAAGTTCGTATCGTTCGTGGTTATCACCGTCAGCGGACTCGGCAACAGAACACCGGCCGTCCAGTTGTCGTTCAATTGAAACGTACCGGCATTGCCATTCTGAATCATCGTGCTTCCGGGAACCCACGCACCAGCCTGCCCTTGACGCCGCAACACCACGCGATGAACCGTCAACGTAGAAGTGCCGTTGGTGGTAGTGAGTTCACCGCCGATTCCCACTCGCTGGCCCGCAGCCAACTCTGAATTGTTGAAGAGCAGAGTCGTCAGCGGAAGATTGATGTGCTCGATCATGTATTTCGCCGAGCCATTCAACGCGAGCGTTTCAATCTGCCCGTCCGAGACTCCGTTCACCGCCGGAAGCAATTCACGGACGTACAGATCTGCCGCCGTCGCAGGTCCACTCGACGGCCGGATGCTGGTAAGGAGTCCGCCCATGAAGAAATCGTCGTTCGACACAACTTCCACTTCCGATGCGTCAATGCTGTGCGTCACTGGATCGAGTGTCCCGGATACTTCCACGATCGTATTTGTCGTGAACGAGTTCACCGAAGTGTTGGGATCATCAAGCATCGTGCTGTCGTCGGTCACCACGGTCCATTGACGTCCGTGCGGCCCCTGAATCGCAAACGTATTGCTGCCAGTCACACCCACAACGCCGCCGTGAAAATCATCGATTGCAACCTGTGAATCCGCGGAATTAAGCAGCGCAACTTCAAACACCGGATTCACCGCCCCGGTCGCCTGACCGTTCGAATCGGTTTGCAACGACTGCCGCAAATCAAATTCCATGCGCAGGCCAAAAAGGTCTGCGTTGGAGACAACCACAGGGTCGGAAAAGTTAACTGTTACGCTCGATTGCGATAGCGTGCCGTTGATCGTGCTGATCGTCGGCGGATTGTTGGTCGTATCGATGTATCCGATGACGGGCGAAGCAATCGTGATCGTCGCCGAGGTATAAGTGCCCGTTGGCACCGCAGTGAGATCGAGCAGCTGATGCAAGCCGCTCAGTTGCGCGAAATCCACGATCTGCGGCTGCGAGAGCACACTCACATTCGTGCTCCCGTTGTTCAGCGTAATTCCACTCACTGTCACTTCGCAGGACACCACGCTGGGGAGCGGGGCATCGGTTCCCACCGTGTAAATCGATGCTTGATCTTGCGACATTGGTCCGCTGGAGCTAGCCCCTCCTCCACAACTGGAAAGTATCAGCGCAGCGAAAAGCACCGCGAACACACCCGTACTCTTAGGATTCCCCATTAATTTTCTCCTTTTATTAAGGAACTGATAATTACCTAGGTCCAGGCCCCATAATTCTGCTTGGAAGTGAAACCCACGCCTTGTGGAAAAGTTGCGAAGATTTCGGGTCTAAAAAAAGAAGAAGGCGAAGATGGAGGCGAAACACTCATGAGCGCGCACGCCAGCATATTGCCGATGCAGCACTTAAACAGGCTCGTGCATCGTAGTAGAATGGTTGGCACTTCTTTGAGGAATGCCCTGTAGTGCACGGGGTGTGCGCTGCGCGAGCGCCGATTTGAGTACGGAGATGACACAAATGGGCGATAGACTTGTGCTCGCGGTAGCGACGCTTTCCATTTTCTTCGCCATCGGCTGCGCCAAGAAAGCCGACGACGCAGCGATTATCACCAATATCCAATCGCAAATGTTTTCCGACTTGCAATTGAAGGGCGCCAGTCTGAAAGTCACGTCGGCTAATGGAGAAGTCACCCTCAGTGGCACGGTGCCTAGCGACGCTGCACGGCTTGATGCCTACAAGCTGGCTTCGCAAACGGCGGGCGTGGCGAAGGTAAACGACCAGATGAGTGTCGGATTGGCACAAGCTAGCAATCTGGCGCCGCCGTCTGAGCCGTCAGCTACCGCTCCAGACTTGGCCGCCAACAAAGGAGCTGAGAAGTCGCGTGAACGCAAAACTTCGCGGGCACAGAAACCGCTAAAGCCGCAAGACAAATCCCTCCCGATGCAGCCTGTTGTTGTGGACAATCCGTCTTTGCAGACTCCGCCACCCGAAATCGCAGCCAACACCGCGCCGCAGCCGGACGTGGTACCGGTCGCAGCACCTGCACCGGCGCCACCGTCACCGCCTCAGCCCAGGAATGTCGTGATTCCGGCATCGTCGACTGTCTCCATCCGGATGATTGATAGCGTGGATTCTTCCGTGAATCACGCTGGCGAAATCTTTCATGCGTCGCTCGACGCACCGTTAGTCGTCGGCGATAGCGTCGTGGTCCCACGAGGCGCAGACGTTTACGTTCGGCTCGCGGCTGCAAGTTCCGCGGGACACATGAAAGGCAAAAGCGAATTGCATCTGGAGCTCGTGAAAATGGATTTTCAAGGGCGTTCCTACGGGCTCGTGAGCGACACCTACTCGCAATCGGGAAGCTCCCGAGGCGCAAATACAGCCAAGAAAGTGGGCGGCGGCGCGATTGTGGGCGCGCTCGTCGGAGGTCTGCTTGGTGGCGGCAAGGGCGCGGCCATCGGAGCCGGAGTCGGTGCTGGCGGAGGCGCCGTGTATCAGGGCGCGACTAAGGGTCAGCAAGTGAAAGTTCCGTCCGAAACGAAACTCGATTTTGAGCTCTCACAGCCGGTTACCATCACCGTGATGCCGCGTCCCAGCGCACCGGCGGAATGAACGGCCGATTGATCTCCATCGAAACCAGTGTGTAACTCACCTGGTTCGCGCCGTGCGCGCCTGCCAGGAAACGGCGAAGCGCATGAAATCAAATCACTTTTCCTTCCTTGCACCTCGTCGTGCAGTTGTTTACGATTGTTGCCGGGCGTCTTCGCGCGAATGTAACGAATGATCGGCGAAACAATTTCACATTACCGAATTCTGGATCCGCTCGGAAGCGGCGGCATGGGCCAGGTCTTTCGCGCCGAAGATACACGCCTCGGACGTCAAGTCGCGCTGAAATTCCTGTCCGTCGAGCTCGCTCGCGACCCCGCATCCCTCGAACGATTCCAGCGCGAAGCACGTGCCGCGTCTTCGCTCAATCACCCGGGTATTTGCACTATCTACGATGTCGGCGAGCACAATGGCCGTCCCTATCTCGTCATGGAGGTGCTCGAGGGTCAGACGCTGCGCGAGCGCATCGGCGGGCGTCCTGTGCCCAGCGATTCCCTGCTAGACATCGGCGCGCAAATTGCCGATGCGTTGGATGCGGCGCACGCGCGTGGCATCATTCATCGCGACATCAAGCCTGCGAATATTTTCATCACCGCGCGGGGGCAGGCGAAAATTCTCGATTTTGGCCTGGCCAAGCAGGCGGCGGTACGGCGCGTCGGAGAGACCGTCGGCGCCGGTAATTCCGTCACGCAGCCCACCACCGACAATCTATTTCTCACCAGCCCCGGATCGGCGATCGGCACCGTCGCCTACATGTCTCCGGAGCAAGCGCGGGGCGAAGACCTGGACGCTCGCACCGATCTTTTCAGCCTTGGCGCGGTGCTCTACGAGATGGCCACGGGGCAGGCTGCTTTCAATGGAAACACTTCCGCCGTCGTCTTTGACGCGATCTTGAATCGAACGCCTGTTTCGCCGTCATCACTCAATCCCAATGTGCCGCCGAAAGTCGAAGATCTCATCGGCAAGGCGCTGGAGAAGGAGCGTGACTATCGTTATCAGACGGCTGCCGAACTCCGCGGAGACCTGAAACGGCTGAAACGCGACACCGAATCTGGGCGCGTTCCGACCGGATCGTCATCAACGTGGGCCGCGGCTGGCGGTGGGCTTGGCTCGGCAATCGCTGGCGCTGGCTCCGGGTCCGGCTCGGGCTCCCGCGGCGGAGCGGCGCAGCCGGCCGGGATGCAAGATGCTCCCGTAACGCCGCCGGCGCCAATAGCCGCGACTACTCCCGTGCGAAGCGGCGCGCGTGCGGGCATGTGGATTGGTTTTGGCATCGCGCTCGTAGCCATCGGTGGAATCGCTGCGATCCTGTTGCATGACCGCTTCTGGCATCACCATGAAGAAGCGACGCCCTTTTCGCAGATGACGATTTCTCCGCTCACCTCGACCGGCAACATTCACTCCGCGACGATCTCCTCCGACGGCAAGTGGGTGGCTTACGTCGCAGACGAAAAAGGCACTCATGGAATTTGGATTCGCCAACTTGCCACCGGAAGCACGGCACAGGTGCAATTAGGCTCACCGGGCGAAATCGAAGGACTGACGTTCTCGCCGGACGGCAACTATCTTTTTTTCGTCAAGCGCGACGAAACCGCAGGTGTGGGAACCGTGTTTCAAGTGCCTTCCTTAGGTGGTGCACCACGCCAAATTATCGTGGACGTGGACAGCCCCATCAGTTTTTCGCCTGATGGCAAGCGGTTCGTATTCGTAAGGCAGGTCAGCAAAGCCAAGACTTCTACCTTGATCGTCGCGAATTCCGATGGCACAGGCGAGCAAAACCTGCAAGTTCTAACCAATCCCCCGCATTTTTCCACCGAGGGACCGGCGTGGTCCCCCGACGGCAAACGCATCGCTGTCGCGGATAATCCGACGGGAGAATTCGCCAAGTACGCAATCGAGACTGTGGATGTTGATTCCAAGACGAAGACACGCGTAGGTTCCGCCGACTGGATCAACCCGGATCAGATGGTTTGGGTTCCTGACGGATCCGCGATCCTTTTTAACGCACGCGTGACCAAGACGTCTTTGAACGCTCAGCTTTTCGAGCTGAGTTATCCAGAAGCCGAGGTCCGCCGAATCACCAATGATTTGAACTTCTATAGCGGCGACAGCATTACTTCTGACGGCTCCGCTCTCGCCACCGTTCAAGTGACTCTCACTGGCAATCTGAAGATCGCAGGCTTTGGCAGTTCCGCATCCTTTTCACCTCCGCGTGAGATCACCAGTGGCATTAGCCGGGCGGACGGTATTTCCGGGATCATTTGGACGCCAGACGGCAAAATCATCTATGCCTATTACACGTCCGGATCCATTCAACTCGCTGGTGCCTCGCCCGATGGCACGAATGTCCACGACATCGCGCCCGGCGTCTTGACGCCCAGTTGGCTTTCAAGCTGCGGAGACGGACGCCACTTCGTCTTCAGCATGGGGCGTGGCAAGGATAGCAGCGTTATCTGGCGG
>Ga0208603_1000090_pt1 | contig 14019 bp, 7 predicted proteins | sample MicForSoSWNC24_M_FD_188001 | JGI IMG/M metagenome (GOLD analysis project Ga0208603, IMG submission 188001) | Forest soil microbial communities from Harvard Forest Long Term Ecological Research site in Petersham, Massachusetts, USA - MetaG HF008... | ecosystem: Environmental > Terrestrial > Soil >... | reverse complement strand
GTTCCACGATGCACTTGGGCCATGGCTATGTGGATTTCGCCGGCTCGACGGTGGTTCACGCTATCGGCGGATTTTGCGCCATGGCCCTGGCAGTGATTCTGGGTCCGCGTCTTGGCAAGTATGGGCCCGATGGAAAACCGCGAGCATTTCCTGCCTCCAATATCGTTTTTGTCGTGACCGGCACTTTCGTTTTGCTATTTGGCTGGATGGGTTTCAATCCCGGTTCGACTTTGGGCGCGACCGACCTGCGCATTTCGGTGGTTGCCGTGAATACTAATCTGGCTGCCGTGGCGGGCTCAGCGGCGGCGATGGTGTTGTGGTACTTCTTATTTGGCAAGCCGGACATCACTATGGCCTGTAACGGAATGCTTGCCGGCCTTGTGGCGATTACTGCGCCATGCGCGTTCGTATCGCCGACAAGTTCGGTGGTTATAGGCATTGTCGCCGGGATTGTCGTGTGTTTGGGTGTCCTATTCAACGAACGCGTACTTAAGATCGATGATCCTTGCGGGGCAATTTCGGTCCACGGTTACTGCGGATGGTTCGGTGGAGTAGCTTTAGGAATTTTTGCGGACGGCACTTACGGCGCCGGCTGGAACGGCGTGGGCGTCGCATCGTATCTTGGTAGGGCTGGTCAAGGTGTAACTGGATTGATCCACGGAGATTTCTCGCAGTTCTGGCTGCAACTCGGAGGAGCCACGCTATTAGCTGCCTATTCGTTCACGGCCACCTACGTGGTTTTCAAGGGCGTCAACGCCTGGCGCTCGATGCGCGTTTCCAAAGAAGTGGAGCTTACGGGTCTCGATGTGCCGGAGTTCGGAATGCTCGCGTATCCCGAAGACGCCGTGGAAATGCTGACTGCGGGATCGCAGGCTCAGCAGCGAGGAGCTTAGGAATCGAAAGGGAACGTCCCAAGAGACTTTGAATTCTGAGAGCTATGCACACAACCCCATCGCTCACGACTGAATTGCGCGATTTTTCCGCAAAGGAATCGGCGCGCATCCAAGAACGATTTGTCGAGACAGGCGATGGCCGCGCTGCTCTTCTGGGACGCACCGCGCTCATCGAAAGCATCGTGCAGCGCTTGTGGAAACAATATATCTGCCCCGAAGCCGACGGTCCCGCGGACTTTGCAGCGGTCGCGCTGGGCGGTTTTGGACGCCGCTGGCTTTTTCCGTATTCCGATATCGACATGCTGTTTCTGCACGCTGGAAACGGCTCGGAAGCGAAACTCAAGGACGCGATCCGCAAATTCTCTCAAGAACTTTGGGATTTGGGGCTCAAGCTTAGCCCCACCACACGCACGCTGGCGGAATGTGGCCGCTTCGATACGGAAAACGCGGAGTTCGCGATATCTTTGCTCGATTGCCGCTATCTCGCGGGAGACCGCGCACTTTTTGCGCGATTGCATGACGATGTGATTCCCAAGCTGGTCGCTCGCGACGCTGCGCAAGTGGTAAAACGTCTCGCGGATCTCACACGCACTCGCCACGGAAGATTCGGCAACACGGTATTTCACCTGGAACCGAACATGAAAGACGGTCCGGGAGGGCTTCGCGATTACAACGTAGTGAGTTGGCTCTCACTTCTGACGGCGATCGAAAAATATCACGTATGGCCGCGCGAAAATGCGGTGCTTCCAGAGGCGATTCAGCAGCAGTTTGATGCGGCGCTCGGTTCGCTGATGTCCGTGCGCTGTTTCCTGCACTTCCGCCACAAACGCGACGATAATACGCTGACCTGGGAGTCTCAAGACGCCGCTGCCGATCACAAGATCGGCATTTCAAATTTCTCTCCGGCGCTGCGTACCTCAAACCAGCTAGTTGCGGAAGTACTGACCGCTTCGGACTGGATGCGCGTCTATTTCAGCCATGCGCGCACGGTCCATCGAGTCTGCGTTCAGCTGCTGGAAGAAATCCCCGCGGCTCGACTATCGCTGCATCACCAGTTTCAACAGCTGCGCTCGCGCCTATCGAACGCGGAGTTTTTGGTGGAAGACGGGATGCTGACGCTGCGACAACCTGCCGCACTCAACGATCCGGAGCTTGTTCTGCGCGTGTTTCGTTTTCTCGCGCGTCACGGACTCACGCTGAATTCGGGTACCGAATATCAAATCGAACGGATGCTCCCGACGCTTGCCGAAGCGCCGCCCAAGGGCGCTGAGTTGTGGCATTTGTTGCAGGAACTTTTGATGGCGCCGCATGCGGCCGACGCTTTGCGCGCGATGCATTCTTTGCGATTGCTGACTTTGTTATTTCCCGAATTCGCGGCGATTGATGCGCTGGTGGTGCGCGATTACTCGCATCGCTTTACGGTGGACGAGCACACTTTCGTGGCGATCGACAACCTGCATGCGCTTCGGCAATCCCAATCCAAATGGGATCAGCGCTACGCAGAACTTCTGGACGAGATCGAACAGCCGGACTTGCTCTATCTTGCGCTGCTTTTGCATGACGTTGGCAAAGGCGCGAAAACCGCAGATCATGTTCGCGCCAGTGTGGAAATCGCCGAAGGCGCGCTCGCTCGGCTGGACCTGGACGAGCCAGATCGCGAAGCAGTGCTGTTTCTGATCGAGCGCCATCTGGAAATGAGCGCGGCCTTGCGCCGCGATATTTTTGATCCCGAGACGGTCCGCGCTTTCGCCGAAAAAGTGGAGACGCCGGAGCGGATGAAAATGCTTTGCCTGCTCACTTACGGCGACATCAAAGCAGTGAATCCGGAAGCTCTTACTCCCTGGAAAGCGGAAAATATCTGGCAGCTTTATATTGCCACAGCGAATCACTTGAATCGCAGCCTCGATCAGCGTTTGCACGTTGACGCGCATGACGAAGTGATGGCGCATCTGGGCACGCTGGCGCTGACCGTGGGAAATCGCCTGGATAGTTTTCTGGAAGGGCTTCCCCGCCGCTATCTGCTCACGCACGCAGCTGGAGACGTGCTCGCGCATCTGGAGATGGAGGCGCGTTTGGACAAGGACGCTGTGCAGATCAACCTGCGCCGTGGCCGCCATTGGTACGAGCTGACGCTGGTGACCAAAGATCGCGCGTTTCTATTTGCAACCATGGCAGGGGTACTGGCAGCTTGGGGAATGAACATCGTGAAAGCCGCTGCATTTTCGAATCAGGCTGGAACAGTCGTTGACACTTTTTATTTTACCGACCGCTTTCGCACGCTCGAACTGAATTTGCCGGAGTGGGAACGCTTTCAGACGAACATTCATGACGTGCTGGCGGGCAAGGCTGATCTCGATCGGATGTTGCGTGACCGCCTGCGAGCGGAGAAAAACAAGCCGCCGAAGATCAAGGTCGAGACGCGCGTGAAAATTGACGACACGTGCTCGGCGCAAAGCACGCTGGTGGAAATCGTCGCGCAAGATCAGCCTGGGCTACTGCACCGCATTAGTTCCGTTTTTTCGCGCGAGAAGTGCAACATCGAAATCGCCATCATTGAGACGGAAGGCGAGACGGCGATTGACGTGTTTTATCTCACTTCGGGCAGCGCCAAGCTCGCCCTTGAACATCAGGTGCGCCTGCACGAGGCGCTCTTGACGGAATTTGCTCCGACCACGTAAGCAGGCGTTCGCCGTGACTTGCCGAATCCTACTGTTTACTTCTGCAGGTGCTCGAGTTTCTTTTGCTCTAGCGCCCCCCAGCGCGCGTAGAGTTCGTCGACGGCCTTCTGAGCGGCTTCCATCTGTGCATAAGCTTCGTGCAGGCGCGTCGCGTCGCTGGCAATTTCGGGGTTTTCGAGCGCGGCGCGTTTGGCTTCGAGTTCTTCTTCAGCCTTGGCGATGCGCTTTTCGATGGAAGCAAATTCGCGATTTTCCGCGTGCGAGAGCTGTTTCTTCACCGTAAGAGGCTGAGCCGCGAACGTGCTCGGCCGCTCGCGCGTCGCTCGTGCCGGTGCGTCCGCTGTCGGCTTCGTTTGCTGCGAACGCAACCATTCTTCCCATTGCGAATAATCGGCAAAGCGCGCCGCTGCCCCGCTCCCGTCGAGTCCTAGCACAATCGTAGAAACGCGGTCGAGCATGTAGCGATCGTGCGTGACCAGTACCAGCGCGCCGCGATATTCCAGCAGGCTTTCCTCTAATATTTCGAGCGTCGGAATATCGAGGTCGTTCGTGGGTTCATCCAGCAACAGGACATCGGCGGGCTGAAGCATCAGTTGTGCGATCAGCACGCGCGCGCGTTCGCCGCCGGAGAGCTGCCCAACGGGCCTGTTCAAATCCTCATTCGCGAAGAGAAATCTTGCGGCCCACGACGCAACGTGAATTACGCGATCTTGATAAATCACGGAATCGCTGTCGGGCGCCAGCGCGCGGCGGAGGCTGACGTCAGGATCGAGCTGGCGATTCTGATCGAAGTAAACGATCCGCAACGAGTCGGCTTTTTGGATCGTCCCGGTCGCGGGCTGCATATCGCCGCGCAACAGGCGAAGCAACGTGGTCTTGCCGCTGCCGTTTGGACCGACCAGTCCCACGCGCATACCTGCTGTAATCGCAAAATCAATGTTTTTAAAGAGCACGCGATTGCCGATGACGTGCGTAACGCCATCCAGCCGGATCAGCTGCTTGGTTTGCCGTTGCGATGCCGAGAAATCGATCCCTGCAGCGCCTGCGCGTGTTCTGGAATTAAGTTCCGCCAGTTCGCCGATCATGCGGTGTGCTTTATCGATTCGCGATTTCGATTTCGTAGTGCGGGCTTTCGGACCGCGGCGCAGCCATTCAATTTCCGTGTGCACTAAATTGGCCAGCGCATCCTGGCGTTTGCCTTGCGCGTGCAGATACTCTTCCTTGGCTTCCAGAAACTTGCTGTAATTTCCGTTGACGCGCAGGAAACCATCTTCATAGCTGCGGTTGAGTTCCACCATCTGACGCGCGACGTTTTCCAGAAAATAGCGGTCGTGACTCACGACTACGTAGGCGAACGATGCGTTCTGTAGAATCGTTTCGAGCCACTGGATCCCAGCGAGATCAAGATGATTGGTTGGTTCGTCGAGCAGCAAAATATCCGGCTGCTGGACCAGCGCTGCGACAATCGCAAGGCGCTTGCGCCATCCACCAGATAGCGCAGCGGTGTGAATCTCCGGGTCTTCGAACCCGGCGCGATGGAGCGCTTCCGCGGTGCGAAAGCCGCGATCAGTTTCTGGCACTCCGGATTTCGCCAGCGCTGATTCGATCACGGAGCGCACCGTCTCGCTCGGATCAAACTCGGAAATCTGCGAGACGCAACTTAGCCTGGTGCCTTTGCGAATGGCTACGTCGCCGTTGTCAGGACGCACGCGGCCGTGCAGAATTTCGAGCAGAGTTGATTTTCCCGAACCGTTCGGACCGATCAGGCCGATGCGGTCGCCTTCTGATATCGTGAACGAAATATTTCGGAAAAGTGGCGCGATTCCGTACCGTTTGGACAAGCCTTGCGCGTTGATAATCGGAGGCAAATTGTGGGTCTTCTCCTAAAATCAGTTTAACGGAGATCGGTTTAATCGCGAAGAGTTGGCGCGCGGCAAAATGACCGGCAGAAGTCAGAACCAATCGCTGCGGTATGCGAACCACCAACTGATATAACCGATGGGAATCGTTGCGAACAACGCCCACCAGAGAGGGAGCGCGAAATCGGCGATCAGCCCGAGGACGGCGAACGTAGCCCAGAATATCTTCTTCTGCATGCTCTTATTGTAAATCGAACCGCATTGCGGAGGCGCCGCATGTGCGAAACCGTCATCGTGGTGACAGTTTCCGCCCTCGTAGCGACGATCCGCGTGCGACATGTAGCATTTGGAAACGGTAGGTCAAACGGCGGCAGCGGCCGGGAATCTCGCAGCGGATTCGTCTGCATCCACTGCCACACCGTCCACGAACGTCACGGTCTTGCCTGAGCTCGACGCGACGCGATCGCCGGGTATCAGCACGCCAACCAGGTTCAGCGGATCCGTCGCCGCCATGGTGACGACTTCTGTCGTACCCGATTGCTTAGTCATGCCGCGCAGCGATTCCACCGCGACAGGCAGCGCGAATTGTTCACCAAGAAATCCGCTGATAAAGCGGCCGCCGCGAATCTGGCCTTGATCTTCCAGCCGTCGAAACGCGATGAGCAGCTCGCGCCAGCGTGGAACGATAGTTTCGCGCGCGATCATTTCGCGAAACACGACGCCATATCTTCGCAGCAGCATCCAGCAGGTGGATTCCACAACCCGCGCGTGTTCCGAAGGCTCGCCCGCATAAAGCAGCGACCAGCGCCCGGCGCTGTGGCGCGGACGCGCATTGTGCCCTCTGCCTTGCCCCGCGCGGCGCTTAGGGTCAATTAATGCGCGAATATTGTCGAAGCCGTCCGCAGTAATCATTCCTGCGGTCACCAGTTCCCACAACGCGGTCTCCACTTCCGCTTTGATTTTTCCCGTGCCCCGTACGATATCGGGAAAAAACGACGCGCCGCGCTGGCGCAGGTGAGCCAGCACGTCGCGCGCGGCGGGACTCAATCCAGCGGTTTCATCGTGGCCGCCTGCGGCGTGCTGCGAAATCATCCAGTCGGCATCTTCGCGAATGAAAAATGTAAGCGGAGCCGTGCTGGTGGGCACTACGCGGCGAATCGTGCCGCCATTCTCTGCGAGCGTGGCCGGATGCGGCGAAAGGCGTCCCCAGCCGACAGCCCCGGTCAGACACAGATGGTCGAGAACCTTGGGATCGTAGTTCGCAATTCTGCGTGCCAGAATGTGCTGCTCCCAGGCATTGGCCGGTGCCTCGAACCCCTGCAGTTGTTGCAGAGCTTCCAGCGTACCGCGTTCCCCCAGAAGTTTTGTTTCGGGAGTCAGGTGTTGCCAGCGCAACAGCCAGCGCATGAATTGCGCCGCGGTGACGGGCTGAATTTGCTTGCGCAGCGATCCGAGTGTGAGGCGATGAATGCGCGCCAGCAATCGGCGATCGCACCACTCGGTGGCACCATTCGACGAATCGGTGAACCGGCCGCGCAATATCGTTCCCGCAGCTTCCTGCCGCAGGAAGCACTTTTCGACGTCGGAGACCGGAATGCCCAGCAAGGCAGCCAACCCCGGCGCGGTGACAGGTCCCAGATGTGCCATCCACCCTGTGACGCAGCCAAAAATGGCATCGTCACGCGACGGCTTTTGCGCCTCGATGTCGGCAGGCGCCGAATCGAAATGCGCATCGGGAAACAGCGACGCGAACGTTTGAGCTTTTTCGGCCGCTACCCAGTAAGTCCGTGCTTCAAACCCTGCGCGCGCGGCTCGGCCAGCCGTAACTAGCTCATTGAAATAATCGGTCCAGGCGGAAATGGGCTTGGGAATCATTCCCGTTGCGCTAGGGTCTTCTAATTCGGGAATGGCAATCAATTCCAACAGCACCTCGTGAAGTTCGTCGGCATCACGCACATCGGGCCAAGCCTCTTCGCGCACTTCGGCAATTGCCGCAGGATCCAAACGCCCAATTTCCGAGAGCACCGATTCGGGCAACATTCGCCGCATTTCCACAGCGCGAGCGCGGCGTTCTTCCAGAGGAGCGTCGTCAAGGTACGCGTACGGATTCGCGTTGAGAATCTCGTGCGAAAATTGCGATGGCACCGGAGTATCCACCGCAATGCAGCGGATCTTGCCGGACGAAATATCGGCCAGCACGTTCTTCAGACCCACCACGTCCATCGCTTCGGTGAGCGCGTCTTTCATCGTCTCTCGCGCGAGTGGATGGTCTGGAATGGCGATATCTCCGGAAATATTTTCCTGGCAAGCTGCGGCTTCCGGAAACACCGCGGCCAGCAAATCATCGGAGCGCATGCGCTGGATTTGCGGCGGAACTTTCTTTCCGCCCATGAAGCGCAGCAGGGCCAAGGCACGTCCGGCAACCCATCGCCAGCGCGTGGTGAAAATCGGAGACGCCAACACGGCTTGTTCGAGCAACGGCTCCACGCTCTCGCCGTGAAGGAAATGAAAGACATCTGCGAGAGGAAAGCTATGCTGGTCGCTCAGCGAAATATTCAGGCCGTTGTCAGTGGCGGCCGCCTGCAATTCGAAATTAAACGAGCGGCAGAAACGCTTGCGCAGCGCGAGTCCCCAAGCCTTGTTGATGCGGCCGCCAAACGGCGCGTGAATTACGAGCTGCATTCCGCCACTTTCATCGAAAAAGCGCTCGGCGATAATGGTTTCCTGCGTAGGGACCGCGCGCAGCACGGCTCTACCCTGGACTACGTATTCCACGGCTTGCTCGGCGCCGGGGCGATCCATGCCGCATTCGTCTTGCAGCCATTGAATGGCGGTCGCGGCTTGCGGCGAATTCGTCAGCGCGTCCGATGGCGCGGCGTTTTCGGTCAATGCGCTGATTTTTCCCCGCACATGCGCGACCTGCTGCGAAAGCTCCATCGTTCGCGAGGGCGCTTCACCGCGCCAAAAAGGCACGTTGGGAGGCGCGCCCTTGGCGTCCTCCACGGAGACCGATCCAGACTGCACGCGGCGAATGCGCCACGAGGTGTTGCCAAGCAGGATGATATCTCCGCGCAAACTTTCGACCGCGAAGTCTTCGTCCACCGTGCCGACGACGGTGCCCTCCGGCTCGGCGATCACGGTATACAGGGCGTTGTCCGGAATTGCCCCGCCACTTGTGATAGCCGCCAGACGACTGCCACGGCGCCCACGCAGCCGATGGTTTACTTGATCGCGATGCAGATAGGCCCCATAGCGACCGCGCCGCGCGGCAATTCCATCGGAAAGCATCGCGATAATTTCGTCGAAATCTTTGCGCACGAGATTGCGATAGGGAAACGCGCGGCGAACCAGCGTGAATAGGTCATCTTCCTGCCAATCCTCAGCGGCACAGGCAGCCACCACCTGCTGCGCGAGAACATCGAGCGGCGCCTCGGGAATTTCGATGCGGTCCAGCTGGCCCTGACGAATCGCGCGCACCAGCGCGCCACATTCCAGCAGTTCATCGCGCGTCGTAGCGAAAAAACGGCACTTCGGAATCGCACCGCGCCAGTGGCCCGCGCGTCCAGCACGCTGCAAAGCAACCGCAATCGAACGCGGAGAGCCGATCTGGCAAGCGAGATCCACCGTGCCGATATCAATTCCGAGTTCGAGGGAAGCTGTGGCGACCAGCGCGCGGACTTCGCCCGCTTTGAGCTTGGATTCAACCGCGAGACGCCTGAGGCGCGAAAGACTGCCATGATGTGAAGCGACCGCGTCCTCGCCAAGCAGCGCGCGCAGATGATGCGCCACGCGTTCGGCCAGGCGCCGGGTATTCACAAAAATGAGCGTCGAACGATGCTGCCCAACCAGCTCGGCAATGCGCTTGTAGATTTCCTCCCACATCTCGTTCGAAGCGACCGGCCCTAGCTCGCTGGCCGGGACTTCGAGGGCAAGGTCCAATTCCCTTCGCTGCGCGACTTGCACGATCACAGGCGCGGGCCGGGCGCTGCCGGTGAGAAACTGCCCTACCAGCTCAATCGGTTTCTGCGTGGCGGAAAGGCCGATGCGGGTCAGAGGCTGCTCTACGAGGGCTTCGAGACGTTCGATGGAGAGAGCGAGGTGCGAGCCGCGCTTATCGTCGGCGACCGCGTGAATTTCGTCTACGATCAGCGTCTTGACGGTGCGAAGATTTTCCCTGCTCTTCGCGGCCGTAAGCAAAATGTAAAGCGACTCCGGCGTAGTGACCAGAATGTGCGGCGGACGCTTTTGCATTGCTCGGCGCTCGTGCATCAGAGTGTCGCCCGTGCGCACCGCGGTGCGAATTTCAGGCATCAGGTAGCCGCGCTCGCGAGCCAGTTGCAGGATTTCGCCGAGCGGCGCGTCCAAGTTCCGCTGAATGTCGTTACCCAGCGCTTTTAGCGGCGAAACATACAGAACTTCCGTTTGATCCGACAGGTCGCCGGCAACGGCCTTGCGCACCAGCACGTCAATGCAAGCGAGGAAAGCGGCCAACGTCTTGCCGGAACCGGTCGGGGCGCAGATCAGTGTGTCTCTCTGCGCCAGAATATGCGGCCAGCCTAGCTCCTGCGGCTCCGTGGGCGTACTGAACTTAGTGACGAACCATTCCCGAACGAGCGGATGTGCCCATTCCAGCGCACGCAATTCGGGTGAGTTTGCGATGGCTACGGGGTCCATAGATATGCTCCGGCGCAAGACGTGCAAGGATTACACGCGCAGGATACCTCTAGGATAACACTGAGTCGAAAATGAGGCGAATCTGACAGAATCCACGGCTGCGTCGACTCGAGCCGTCGACAAGTCAAACATCTGGAGAGAATGATTGCCGAAAAAAGAACCGGGAGGCAACCTCGCCTCCCGGTTCGATCGCGATCGCTCACGCCTCGGAAAACAGTGAGAGCGCTGATTCTTACTTCTGATTCTTGCCGTTGTGTTTGTCGCGAGAAATTTCCTTGCTGGTCTTGTTCTGCTCCCTATTCACCTGTTTCTTTTCCGCTCCGGTCAGCTTCCCACCATTGGCTTCGCGGTCAGACTTGACCTGGTGATTGATGTGGGCTTCCTGCTTTTCGACGTGGGCCGTTTCGCCCGCCGTCATCTTGCCGCTCTCGACGCCGTTGCCGATGCGCTTTTGCTGGTTTTGAGCACGTTCGCCGACTCTGCTCATCGCTGCGTTTGCGGGCTTGCCGTGATTCTGCGATGCGAAGTTGGACTTGTCCATACTAGCCGAATGCTCGTGCGCACTTTGTTCTGACGTCGCCTGAACGTGTGATTCGTGCTCGGCGCGTTGCTCCTGAGCGGTCGGTCGCGCCTCGACACCACCCGCGCCGTTAAAGCTGGTGCGGTTCACGGTGACATTGTTGTTGATGACCGTCTTGTTGACGTAAGTGTTGTGGATCACCGTCTTGTTCACGTTGACCACTGCGGTGTTATATGCGAAATGCCCCCCACGCCACTCGCCGCCCACGAATCCGACTCCGCCGTAGCCGAATCCATAATTAATGCCGCCGTAGAAACCAACGTGCGGTCCCCAGTAGCCGGCATGAAACCCATAAACGCCCCCGGCGAAGCCCCAGTATGCGGGTGTCCACAGCAGGCCCACGCGCGGCGGAGCGACCCATACGCCCGGCACCCAGTAATAGTCGCTGTCACGATAGGCCCAATAACCTGGGGTCCAAATGTAGCCTTCGGTCGGGCAAGGCGGTTGCACATAAACCGGCAACGCCGGCGGCGCCACATGGACCGAGATTCCCACCGCGATTTGCGCTAAAGCAGGAGACGTCAACGAAAAGAAACCTGCTGCCAAGAACAGAGCAAGAAGCAGTGCTCGAATGAAAGTCAACTTACGCATCACAAAATCCTCCCGTTAACGGCTCGACGCCGCGGCAAATTTTTTTGATTCGCAGTAGCGCAATATAAATTGAAACGCGCTGAATTCTTTCCGTATCTAACACTGCGAATCGAAGAAGGTTTCTCGCTATTTTGTTGGAGAGCCAGGGGCCTCACCCCGGTTCAGACAATTATACGGAGCGGGAAAGACGTGGGAATTGCGATCTGAAAAAGTACTCCCCGAGTCGGTAAATACGGAGTTAACGTACTCATAAGACGGGGCCTAGGTTGCGACAAAATTTGGCAACATTGAGAATTTCTACGAGGGACGCTCAGAGTTTCTTCAGTCCTCGCGCGGCATCTCTCAGACTCTGGCGATTTTGAAAGAAATCCGCCCACGGGTCTTTGCTTTTCAATCGCTTTTGAAAATTGCCGAGATTGAAATCCGAGGGATCAAGGTTCGGCTTCACCTCAGACCAGGCCAGGGGCATAGAAAAGGGCGCCCTCTCGCGCCGTCGCACGGAATAAGGCGCGACAACCGTTTGCCCGAAGCCGTTGCGGAAAGGGTCGAGATACACTCTATCGCCGCGCGCTGCGATGGAATGTTCAACAGTAAATTCCTTCGGGTTCGATTGCGCCACAATGGCGCCGAATGACCTGGCAAATTGCAGAACCTCGTCCGTATCCGGTCCCGGCCGGATTGGAACAAAGACGTGCGCCCCTCTGCCACCGGAAGTTTTCGCGTAAGAATCCAGTTTCAAAATATCCAGCCCCTGCTTCACCTGCAACGCGGCGCGCGCCGCGTCGGCGAATTTCCCCGATCCGGGATCGAGATCGAAGCACACCCAGTCCGGTTTGTGCGGCGATGCTGCGCGCGTCCCCATCACATGCACGGCGATACAGCCGAGATTAACGAGCGCCAGTTGAGTTTCCAAGGTGCCGCCGACCACGTAGTTCGTCGCTTTGTTCTTGGCGTCTGAGTGAGGTATTAAGATCGTACGCGTCTCGGCGGGCATGCCCTTCGGCTTTTCTTTCTGGTAGAAACATTGGCCGCCCATGCCGTCAGGGCAGCGCTCCAGCGTGAGAATGCGGTCCTTCACGTAAGGCTGCAGCTTGTCGAAAATCGCCGCGTAATATTCGGCGAGGTCGAGTTTTGTGTAACTTTCCTTTGGCCAGAAAACCTTGTCGGGATGAGAGATTGTGACTGGAAGTTTGTCCGCGGAAGTCTGGCTTGTTTTTGTTTTCGTCTTAATCACGTGCGCACCTGCGGCGCGGAAACTTCGCGCGGACTCTTGTCGTCGCGCAAACCCAAATAGACCGGTTGGCGAAGCTTGTTATCCTCGGTGATTTCTTGATACGAGATTTGTGCGACGAGCCTCGGCTCAACAAAAGTGACTCCCTTCTCGCGAGGCGGGTCAACAAAGGCCGGCTTCGCGCGAACCAATGGACGCAGCTTCTGATGCAACGAGCTCAGAGTCGCCTCGTCGAAGCCGGTTCCGACTTTTCCGACGAAGTGAAGTTTCTCGTCGCTATAGGCCCCTAGCAACAACGCGCCGAAATGGGTTCGTGAACCAGAAGGCGCGGTGAACCCTCCGATGACGAACTCGTCCTCTTGATGGACCTTCACTTTCAGCCAATAGGAAGAGCGCGATTCCACGTACAGGGAGGACAAATCTTTCGCGACGACTCCTTCATATCCTTTCGTCTGCGCCACTTTGTACGCTTCGATTCCGTTTGTCGCCAGCCGATGCGACGGTATGAGAACCTTGCCTTTTCCGATGGCCGCGTCCATCGCCGCCCGGCGGGCGGAAAGCGGCTCCCGCCGCAAATCTTTGCCGTCGTAGTAGAGGCAGTCAAAGACGGCGTAATCCGCAGCTTTGTTGTCTTGCTGCAAAAGCTGAAAATGAGAGACGCCTTCGCGATCGACGACGATAGCTTCGCCGTCGAGCAGAACCGTCCGAGCCTTGAGAGCTTTCACCGCGGCCGCGATCTGAGAAAAGTGCTCAGTGCGATCAATATCGTTCCGAGACATCAGCCTGACCTGATCGCCCTCCTTGTAAGCGAGGATTCGATAGCCGTCGTATTTTTCTTCATAAACCCAGCCCTTTTTGTCGAAAGCTTTGCGCACCAGGGTCGCGAGCATCGGATGGACACGAAATGGGATGACGTTTTTCAAGGACACGCTTTTCGAACGCCCTTTGTGGAGCGACGGATTTTGTCTAGGAAGCTTTCTTGGAACGTTGACGCGAGCGCGCCAAATTCTGCTTTGTGGTCGCCCGTTGCTTGGCCGCTAGTCGTTTTGCCAGACGTGAGAGCTCTTGAATCGGATCGCCTGTGGCCGCCTTTTCCACGTCCCCACCGCCGGCGTGTGCGATCTCCGCAAGAAGCGTGTTGCTGATTGCCGAGCGCGGCTTTTCCACCGTGATGTCTTCGGTGGACGCGTACTGATCACGATGCTTGATCAGGAGCCACGATTTCCCTGGATTGCTGCTGCCGAAGCCACGCGTGCGCACCAGCACCCAGGAACCCTTCAGCTTCTTGCCCTGCAGATTGAATTTCAAATCTCCTTTGGCCAGCGCCGCGTCCACGTCCTCTGATTCCGCAGTCCAGGTTCCTTTGTCCCACACCATCACAGTTCCACCGCCGTATTCGCCTTCCGGAATCACACCTTCGAAATTCGCGTAGTCCAGAGGATGATCTTCCACCTGCATCGCCAGCCGTTTGACGCTGGGATCGAGCGAAGGACCTTTGGGAACAGCCCAAGAA
>Ga0208603_1000089_pt1 | contig 14079 bp, 7 predicted proteins | sample MicForSoSWNC24_M_FD_188001 | JGI IMG/M metagenome (GOLD analysis project Ga0208603, IMG submission 188001) | Forest soil microbial communities from Harvard Forest Long Term Ecological Research site in Petersham, Massachusetts, USA - MetaG HF008... | ecosystem: Environmental > Terrestrial > Soil >... | reverse complement strand
TCGCCCGGAACGGCATACGTCTGGAATCCGCTCGTGATCATGCCGGAAGGCCTCGAGGCGTATCTGGATTATGAGCAAATCATCGACGTGCTCTACCACGAGCTAATGCATGTGAAGCGCCTCGACTTTCTGTGGAGCGCGTTCGCGGACCTCGTCGCGTGTGTGCTTTTTTTCCATCCGGCCCTGTGGCTCGCATTGCGGAATCTGGGCCGCGATCGCGAACTCGCCTGCGACATGGCAGTGATGGAATTACGGCACGGACGGCGGCAGGATTATGCGCTTTGCCTGACGCGGATGGCGCGGCGACAGGTACGCGGTTTTCCAGTCGAGCCGCCGAATGATCTCGCGCTTTTGAATTCTTTCCTGACATTCCGAGTGAGAACGTTGCTGGCCGAAAGACGACGCCGCGGGCCTGTGGTTCGAGCGATGGCGACGGTTGCCAGCGCTGGAGCCCTGTTTCTGTTTGCTGCCGGCTGGCCGTCGCTGACCCTCGCCGTCAAGCTTGAGGTTGCCGCGCCTCCCGTTGTGGCCGCGGCGCGGTCGGTCGTCGTTCGGCCTAGCGCTCGACGTATGGGGATGCTGCGGCAGAGCGCGGCCATGCACCCAGAAACTGATGCGCTGCAGCTGTCTGGAAAAGCGCCCGAGTTGGATGAAGCCGTGGCCCAACCCGCGGCGTTCCGTTATTCGCCGGTAGATCCTTCGCTTGACGGCGGAACCAGCGATGAATCCGAATCCGGCGCCATGGGCGAGCTGTCTCGCACGCCCGGTAACGATTCATCCGTGCCAACACCTGGTCAAAGTGGGCCCTCTTGGAAGAAGACCGCTAGCGCCGCGGCAATCGGTGCGCTGGGGCGCGTAGCCGCGGGCAGAAGAGGCGGCGACGGCGGCGGCGACGCGGACGATCGAACGTCGAAGCCGTAAGACATTCGCCGAAGCTTACAACCCTTACGTGGTTGCGTGCGTCCATACTCCCATAAGTCTTGGCTGATTAAGACTTGGCTTGACTCGAAGTCTTAAAGATCTAAGATTTGTGATGTACATATTGCACGCTCCGCCGCAAGCGTTCGCTGCTCGCCCGGAAAAGGGGTCCCCGTTGTGCGGAATTGCCGGCTTCACCCACAGAAACGGATGTCCTGATCCAGAACGTATCCGTAAGGCCGCCGCCACGCTTGGGCATCGCGGACCGGATCAAATGGGCGTGTTCTGGTCGTCCACGGTGTCGATGGGCGCCGCGCGTTTGAAGATTATCGATCTGGACGCCGGAGACCAGCCGCTGACAACCGCCGACGGAGACGCAACGATCGTCTTCAACGGTGAAATTTACAACCACAAGCAGTTGCGTGCCGAACTGGAACAACGCGGCTACCAGTTCCGCACGAATTGTGACACCGAAATCGCACTCTACTCGTTCGTCGAATGGAACACGGACTGTTTTTCGCGCCTGCGCGGAATGTTTGCGCTGGCGGTCTGGACCGAATCCTCGCGGACGCTAGCTCTGGCGCGCGACCGCGTGGGAATCAAGCCGCTCTACGTTGCCCGATGCAATGGGGATCTTTTCTTTGGTTCCGAGCTGAAAGCGATCCTGTTTCATCCGCAGATTGAGAGACGGCTGAGTCTGGCGGGGCTCGATTGCTATCTTTCGCTTAACTACGTCCCCAGCCCCTTAACGCTGGTCGAGGGTATCGAGAAACTCGCGCCGGGAAGCTGGTTGAAGTGGCGGGACGGTAAGGTGAGTTCGGGCGCATACTGGAAAACTCCAGCGGTTGATTCGTGCCAGTGGACCTTGGATGAGGCGAAGCAGGAACTGGACCTGCTGCTCAAACAATCCGTGCGCGAGCATCTGGTGTCCGACGTTCCCGTGGGACTTTGGTTAAGCGGCGGAATCGATTCTTCCACCGTGCTTCATTACGCCGCCGCCCAATCGAGCGCGCCGATCAAGACGTTCTCGATTTCGTTTGCCGGAAGGGGTTGCGATGAGAGCCGCTACATCCGGCAAGTTGCAGGACAGTATGGAACTGAGCATTCCGAATTCGACCTCAATCCCGATTCCAATCTGCGCGATACAATCGAAGAATTCGCGTATTACTCCGATGATCCGAGCGCGGACGCTGGAGCGCTGCCCATTTGGTACCTCTCAAAGCTGAGCCGCACAAAAACGACTGTAGCCTTGAGCGGAGAAGGTGCGGACGAGCTTTTCGGCGGATACCTGACATACCGGGCCGACCAGATTGCAGCGCATTTGCGCAAGTTCCCTCAGAAAGCGCTTCGATTCGCACTCCGCCTGGCTCACGGATACCCCGTGTCCGACGAAAATATCGGCTTCGATTACAAAGTGAAACGCCTGTTGGAAGGCTGCCTGTTCCCGGCCGAGCGCGCGCACGCTTTCTGGAACGGCACGTTCACGGAAAGCCAGAAGGACGCGATGCTGAAGGTCGATCTGCCTGGCGCGTTCGACGAGCATCTAGCGCAAATGGATGAAGCCTCGAGTGCGAACAAGTTGGAACGCTATCTGCGGTTCGATCAGCGCTATTACCTGCCGGACGACATCCTGGTGAAGACCGACCGGATGAGCATGGCGCATGCTCTTGAGGTTCGTCCTCCCTTTCTGGATCACCGCATCGTGCAATTTGCGGCGACGCTACCGGCGAACTTGAAAGTCCGCGGCGCCCGACAAAAGGTGTTGCTGAAAGAATTGATGCGGGACAAGTTGCCGCTTCCCGTCCTGCGTCGCAAGAAGATGGGATTCGACATCCCAGCGCACGAATGGATGCGCGGCCCGCTGCGGGCGATGTTGACGGAAATCGTTTCCGATGGGGCTTCGGATCACGCCGACTTGTTCCGGCAAAACGTACTGCAGGAATACGTGAATCTTCATCTCGCCCGCCGCGCGAATCTAGGCTACCACCTGTGGGGCTTGATGATTCTATTTCTATGGACGAAAAAGTGGGGGATTCAATCCACGACCGAACCGAGAATCGATCGCGCGTTCCCGCAGCCAGCCGCTACGCTGTCCTAGCAGCACTGTTCTGCGCGGCGATTTACGTCGGCTGCATGGACTCACCGCCATCGCGGATGGACGATGCGGCGCGTATCCCGATTGTGCTCGTCGCAATCGCCTCGGTCCGGATCACGGCGCTATTGGCCAGTGGGTTTCGGCGAACGCGCGGGATTCGACGCCCGTCTGTGCATGGCGTCGGCTATTCCTGGCTTCTCCCCCGCCGGATTCGGAACGAAACACAGGCAACCCGGACTTCCTTACGAACACCCCAACACGCTCATTCATGAAACTCGCTTGCGCACCGGAAGCGCTATGAAAATCGGAAATAGATCGGGGTGGCGAACGCACGAGCGAGAAACAAGGAACATCTAGACGTTTGGATCAAGCCCGGAAGGGGGAGGCATCATGCATAGAACGATAGGATTGACCTTGACGATCATTTCGTTGACGTTCGCAGCACATAGCCTGGTTATGGCAGCAATCGCTGCAGCGCAAACCAGTGCGCCGCGGGTCATCGAAGTGTCGGCGAAGAAGTATGAATTCACTCCGGCCGAAATCCACGTGAAAAAGGGGGAACGCGTGGAATTGAAAGTCCACTCGGCGGACGAGGCGCACGGCATCAAAATTGATGTTTATCCCGAAGGACCTAAAGATAAAACCAAGCCGGGCCTCCTCTTCGACCATCCGGAAACGAACGGCAAAGTCGAGAAGAATGTGGATCAGGTGCTCGATTTCATCGCCGCCGAGCCGGGCAGCTACGATTTTAAGTGTGCGAAACTTTGCGGCATGGGGCACCGTCACATGCAAGGCAAGCTCATTGTCGAACCGTAACGCGGGCGGGCAGCGACAAATCCACGTTCAGCAAGAACAGCCTCTCTAAGCGTGCGGGCCTCGCGACGCTTGATGTCCTCGAACGCGAAGAACGCGGGCGGCGCGCTCTGCGTCACGGCGAGGCTTTTCGCGAGAAACTTCGCCACGAACTCGCGGGCTTCGACATGGTCAAAGAGGTGCGCGGCATGGGACTTTTGAAGGGCATTGAGTTCGCGCCGCCCAAAAAGATCACCATGCGCGCGATGTTCGGCCAGGTTGTTGTGATACGCATGTATCGCGCTTTGGAGCTTCGGACCTTAGTTCGAAGTGTCCTAAATCGCATGGGGAATCAAAAAATCCAAGCAATCGGCGAGCCTAGGCGATTCAGATTTGCTGGTCTTTCGATATATACTTTGCACTCTCAGCCTCGCGCGCGCATGGTGTTTCTTTGCCGGTTTAGTACTCTTCGAATGAGCGATACCTGAACCAAAAGGCTGAACCAAATCGATGTGTGGAATTTGCGGGGCCATCGGATTCGACTCCAAAGAAGCCGGCGAGGCCGTCGTCCGCCGCATGCTCGCCGCCATTGTTCATCGCGGCCCGGATGAAGAGGGAATCCTCATCGCTCCGCCGGCCGTCGCCGGCACCCGCCGGCTAAGCATTATTGATCTGCCCGGCGGCTCTCAGCCTGTTTGGAACGAGACCGGCACGCTCGCGGTCGTTTACAACGGCGAAATCTACAATTTCCGCGAACTCCGCAAGGAACTGGAAGCCGCTGGCCATACGTTCCGCACTCGGTCAGACACTGAAGTAATCGTCCACGCCTACGAGCAGTGGGGCGACGGATGTGCCGCGAGGCTCCGCGGAATGTTTGTCTTCGCCGTGGTCGAGCTGCCGCAAGGACGCAACGGCCGCGCCTCCTCCGTATTTCTCGCGCGCGATCCCATGGGTATCAAGCCGCTCTATTACGCGCGCTCCGAGGGAGCGTTCTTGTTTGCTTCCGAAGTGCGCGCCTTATTGGCCAGCTGCTGCGTGCCGCCGCAACTCTCCGACGAAGCCGTTCCTTCGTATCTATTGTTCGGTTCCGTCTGCGAGCCGATGACCATGGTGCAAGGCTTGTTTTCGCTTCCGCCGGGACACTCTCTGAAGGTTAGCGCGAATGAGCCGCTCCGCTCGCCGGAGCCGAAGCTGTATTGGGATTTCGCCAAGGAACTTAACAAGTTGGTGGACTGCAGGCGAAAATTACCGCCGCGAGAATCTACCGCTGCCGCCACTGCCGTTCGCGCGCTGCTCGAAGATTCGGTACGCGGTCATTTGATCGCGGACGTTCCCATTGGCGTGTTTCTCAGCAGTGGGTTGGATTCGACCGTCGTCGCCGCATTAGCCAGTCAAGTTCAAAAGGGCGTGCACACTTTCACGGTCGCCTTTCCCGACACGGAGTTCAGCGAAGCTGAGATAGCGCGCAGAACAGCCCAGCGCCTGGGCACCGAGCATAGCGAACTTACTTTATCCGGCACCGAGATGGTGGCGCGTCTCGATGAGGCCGTCGCGTCCTTCGATCAGCCCAGCATGGACGGTATTAACACGTTCTTTGTCTCCTGGGCCGCGCGGCAGGCAGGCTTGAAAGTAGCGCTCTCGGGGCTGGGAAGCGACGAACTCTTCGGCGGCTACACGTCTTTTCGGGCCACATCGCAAGTTGCGCGCCTCGCGGCCATGGCACGGCGCTTTCCCAAGCCGTTGCGCGAACTCGTTACCTCTGGCTTCAAGCGCTCGAAAACTTACCGCGGCGCCCCGGATGTTTTTCGCAAAGCGCTGTCTGCGTGGCTCGATCCGGATCTGTTTCCATCGCCGTATTTTTACACTCGCGCGCTTTTCACGCCCCGAACGGTCGCTGCGCGTTTGGATGAGGATACTGCCTTATGGGACGCCATGCCTTGGATGCACTGGCTCTCCGATGCCGCGCGCGAGTCGCGGCCACTGGATCCCTTCACGCGAATTTCGTGGCTGGAGCTGCGGTCCTATCTTGTGAATACCCTCCTGCGAGACACCGACGCGATGAGCATGCGCCATTCTCTCGAAGTGCGCGTGCCGTTCCTGGACGTGCCGTTGGTCCAGCACGTCCTCGGCGTTCCGGAATCGCGCAAGCGCGATGCTGCTAGGCCGAAGTCTTTGCTCATTGACGCGATGAAGGATTTGCTGCCGGAAGAAGTGATCGCACAAAACAAGCGCACTTTCACTTTTCCGTGGGAAACCTGGTTGCGCGGCAAATTAGGCGAACGTGTGGCGGTCGGGCTGGGGGATTGGTCGCCCGCGCTCGAGTCGCGGTTCGATGGCAGATTTGCGCTGGCAGTCTGGAAGGATTTCCTGCACGGCCGCACGACCTGGTCGCGTCCCTGGAGCCTCTACGTGCTGAACGAATGGGCCAAGCGCAACCTGACAGTCCAAGATTCCAAAGCCGAGCCCAACCACAAAACCGTCGCCGCTCACGTGGCTTGATTGGCGTGTTACTTGCGAATCGTGGAGGGTCGCGCGGTGCCCGCACCTTCGATCAGCGACCGAATTCCGTCTGTTTGCACGTCTTCGAAACGCTCAAGCAGTCCGCTGGGCCACCGAACGTCCACGTAGTCGATGCGCGTTGCGATTCCCAGGCCAAAGTGGACACGGAGATCGCTCTGCGAGATATAGCTTGAACCGCTGCGAACTTCGTCCACGTGGCTGCGTCCACCAGCGCGGACCGTGATTTTCGCGCCAATCCCATCACGATTTGATTTCGTACCGATCAACCGAAACGCTACCCACTGGTTCGCTGTCCGGACGCTGTTAACCAGCAAACTCGGAGTCTGATTCATGTTGTTCGTGACGATTGCGATTTGCCCGTCGTTCCACAAATCGCCGACGGCCATGCCGCGCGATGCTGCAGGCGTGGTGATACCCAAACCCGCTTCCGCCGTCACATCCGTGAAAGTCGCGTCGCCGTTGTTGTGATAGAGGAGGCGCGACTCGTTGTAGTCGCTGCCCAGGTGAAACTTGTCCACCTCGGGATAGACGTGCCCATTCACCAGAATCAAATCGGGCCAGCCGTCATTGTCAAAATCGAAAAACATCGTTCCCCACCCGAGGTATTGCATGTGCTTGCCGAGGCCCGCACCGCGTGTCACGTCCGTGAATTGGCCGTCCCCATCGTTGCGGTATAGCGTGGGCGTATCCTCGGAGAAATTCGTTTTGAAAATATCGGGGCGCCCGTCGCCGTTGTAATCACCCACTGTCGCGCCCATGCCCGCCTGTTCTCTGCCGTCTTCATTGAACGCGACGCCCGCCGTCAGCGCTTCGTCTGTAAACGTCCCATCATGATTGTTGTGATACAAAATACTTGGCTGGCTGTCGCAGGCGACAAACATGTCGGGCCACCCGTCGTCGTCATAATCGAGCGTAGCCACGCTGAAGCAGAACTTGCCATTGGTGCGGTCGATGTGTGCGACCCTTGTCACATCCTTGAATTTGCCGCCACCAAGATTTTCGTACAAGATATTCTCCGCGCCGACGAGCCCGCGCGGTCCGCACATCACGGGCGCGCCTTTCCAGACGCAATTCGAACCCGAGCCGGGCGCCTGCGCAGTGGCGGGATCGAAGGCCACGTAATTCGCAACCATCAGATCGAGTTTTCCATCGCGATTGTAGTCGATGAATGCGCAGCCGGTGCCCCAGGCCTTACCATTGCCCGCGACGCCCGCTTGCGCGCTCACCTCCGTAAATCTTCCGTGGTCGTTATGGTAGAGCCGGTTTTTCCCGTAATAAGTGACGTACAAATCCTCCCAGCCGTCGTTATCGTAGTCACCAACACAAACGCCCTGGCCCCATCCGCTCGCCGCCAGGCCCGCTTGCGCCGTCACATCCGTAAACGTGCCGTCGTGATTGTTGTGGTAGAGGTGATTCGTGGGAGCTTTACCGGGAGGAAACCCCTCGAGTGTAGTGCCGTTGACCAGGAAAATGTCTGGCCAGCCATCGTTGTCGTAGTCAAAAATCGCAACCCCCGTGCCGGTTGTCTCGATGATGTATTTTTTTGTATCGGTGCCGCCAAACACGTTCTGCATCGTGAGTCCGGCTCTTTGGGCCATGTCCGTAAAATCTGCCAACCGGACCGAAGCTGTCTTTTGCGAGGAGGCATCGGGGCTTTGGGCAGGCGTACTCGATCCAAATGTGCACGCAACAGCAACCAACACAATCGCGCGATTCGTGCGGCAGGCACACATCGCAAAAGCCGTTGCGAGGCCGATTCGCAAGCCGGGAATTGTACCGAGCGGAGAGGTCAGCCCTATCGTGCAGCGTTCTTTAGGAATGCGGAGGCTCGGCAATTAGTTCGCGCGCTTTAGTTCGACACTATCGCGTCCGCTGTAAAGCAAATAAGTTCCTGCCGCTCCGCCGGCCACGATCTGCAAGGGCACGGGATGCTTCAGGCCATCGTCGTGTTTCGAGTCCACCGTGAAAATATCGTGCGCGCCCAGATCCATCACCACGAATTTCCCGTCCTTGAGCCAGCCGACTCCGTACGCGCCAGCGGGCAGTTTGATGCCGCCAATTTCGATCGGTACTTCAGCGAGAATGTAAGCTTGGTATTTTTCTCGGATCGCGGTCGAATATCCGGAATTGTCGACCAGCGCCGCAAGAAAATACATGCCATCCGCGAAATGGACCCCACCGGTGTTCCTTAATTGCGCCGCGGCCGTCTTGCCACGGAAAAAGACCTTGTCGGGAAACAGGGCTGGTGTAATGTCGGCGGCCTTCAGCACAACGTCCTGCGTCGCCTCGGTCGACGCCTGCGCCATCGGCGCAGGCGTCGCAACTGCGCCCAAGAGCACCAAGGCGAGCAATTCCGCAAATGTAGCGCGAATTCGCATCGGATCCTCCAGAAACAACGCCGCCATACTACTTTATTGAAATCGCTTCGAGCAAGACTCGCTCTGCTTGGAAGTCGCGGTGGTTGTCGAGAATGATTCTGCGCCTCTAGTATTTTTGCATTATTGCGATTCGCAACATCTCGGGCGACATTACACGCCAATTCCATCAGGTCGAAGGTCATGCGCCAGAACAAAAAGGAGCGTGTGTGGATGAAGCGATGGTTCGTGTGCCGATTCGCGTTCTCCGTGCTGCTTGTCTCATTTCTTGCAACGGTTACGCACGCTCAGGTGCCAACCGGGACGATTAACGGCCGGGTCACTGATCCAGGAAACGCCGTCGTCACCGGCGCGCAAGTCGTCGTGGTGAATCAATCGACGAATGTACCGCGCGAAACGGTCACCAACTCGGACGGCTTGTACCTATTTTCAGATTTGAGCGCTGGTCAGTACGACATCACGATTAAAGCGAGCGGATTCGCGACCAGCGAGTTTAGGGATGTTGTGGTTCAAGCGGGCCGAGCTGTCACGGTCGATTCAGAACTGAAGGTTGCTTCCGTGGGGACGAGCATTACCGTTGGCGGCGCCACGGACTCCGTAGAACTGGCGCAATCGATGATTCAGGGCCAGATAACTTCCGCGACGATCGAAAGCATTCCGCTGAACGGAAGAAATTTTTTGGAGCTCGCTTACTTGCTCCCGGGAAGTCGCCCAGCGCCCAATTTTGATCCCACGAAAACAAATACTCTCGAGGTGAGTTCAGATGGAAGCGTGGGCCGCGGTGGCAACATCACCGTCGACGGTGGTGACAACAACGACGAAGTCGTCGGCGGCACGCTCTCGAATTTTCCGCAGGACTCCGTCCAGGAGTTCCAAATTGCCACCGCTCGATTCACGGCCGAAGTGGGCCGTTCCGGAAACAGCATCATCAACATTGTTACGAAATCCGGAACGAATCAGTATCACGGCTCGCTTTTCGATTACGAGCGCAACCGCAACCTGCAGGCTCAGCCGGCCACGGTTGCCAGGGGGCTCCCGAAAGCGCCGTTCGACCGTGAGCAGTTCGGCGGCTCGATCGGTGGCCCCTTCCAAGCGAACAGGGCTTGGTGGTTTGCTTCCGCCGAGTACAGAAATCAGAACGCCGCGATCGAAACCGGCGAGCGCGACTTTACGACCGGTTCGATTTTGAACACGTACGCGCCGGCGCCTCTGCGCGATGCGCTGTTTTCCACGCGCGCCGACTACCAACTCGATTCGACCAATACCTTGATGGCAAGATATTCATTCAATCGTTCGACCGACACGAACCAGGCATCGGCTGCAAGCGTCACGCCCTCCAGTTCCGCTACGGAGCGGCAGAAATCGCTGAACCGCTTTAATTCTCTGGTGACCAGCTGGACGAAAACGCTATCCGCAACCAAAGTGAACAATGTCACATTTCACTTCGACACCTTTTTGAACAGCATCCCCGAATTTCCGAATAGCGCACCCACCACGAAGCCCACCGGCCTGGCTTCTACGAACGAGCTGATCTTCCCGGACCTCGCCGACGGCGTGAACTTCAACGTCCCGCAAAGCACGCATCTGAATCGCTACCAAGTCGGAGATACGTTCACGTGGGCATTGGGCAAGCAGACGCTTCATTTTGGGGGCGAATATCAGGGCGCTAAGGCATTCGGCGAAATCAACGTGTTTGGCAGCGGTAGCATTATTCTTACTTCGGATTTTGGTTTTGCAAATCTGAATGGGCTGAGTGGGCCACCGAATGACCTTGATATTCCCATCGCTGCCGCCATCAAGAGCGCTGCTCCGATTCAGCCCGTTCCGATTCCCAATATTTCGAACAGTTACATCGCCTTCTTCATGCAGGACGACTGGCGTGTGACGCACAACCTGACTCTGAACCTCGGCCTGCGTTGGGATTTCGATACGGACGCCACCGGCACGAGCGGCGACTACGGGCCGTGCCCTAACTTGACGGAAGTGCCGACAAGCCCGTGCGTGTGGATGGCAAACGTGATCGATCTTCATCATCATCCGGACAAAAAAGATTTCGGCCCGCGCGTGGGTTTTGCTTACGACCCGTTCAGCAGGGGCAAGACCGTGATTCGCGGTGGATTCGGAATCTATTACGACCGGATTATTTTTGAAGTTCCCGGCTACGAGCGAGTGCAGGACGACCGCGCCCTCACGATCAATCAATATTCGGGTTCCTTTTGCACCTATCCCGGCGATACGGCCCCGCCCAACCTGAATACGTGCTTTGCGCCGATTCCCGGAGTGGTTTTTGCGCCGGGGAGCCCTACACTAGCAAACCCGTTTAGCGGACAGCGGCAGACTAGTGGTGTAGGGATCATCGTCGTTGATAAAAACACGCACCACCCCCTTTTCCAGCAAACGTCGTTAGGTGTTCAGCAACAGATTGGATCGAGGTGGACCCTAAGCGCCGACGGTCTGTACGTCTTCGGCCAGCGCCAGCTCATCGCTCAATATCTGAGAAGCAGTACATCCCCTTCGCCGTACATTTCCTGCCCTGGGAGCAATAGCCCGTGCACCGTAACGGACCCGCTGAACGGAGTTTCGGACCAGGTAACTGTCGCGACGTCAAACGCGCACTCCTGGTATGACGGGCTGCTCGTCAACCTGCAGCGCAAGCCCGCGAGAGTCGGGCCGGTAACGTATCTATTCAACGTGAGCTACACGCTCTCTAAGACTCTCGACTATTCCGACGACGACCAGGTTCCCTCGTATACAACAGTGGAAAACGTCAACTTGATCGAAGGCACTGTGGGCCCGCAAACAGAGAAGGGATATGGCGCCAGCGACGAGCGGCACCGTCTGACTGCCTACGGATTGCTGCAAATGCCGTGGGGATTTTCGCTCGCGCCGCTGTACACGTACGGGTCAGGTGTTCCGGCGGACACGTTTCTTCCCGATCTCAACTTAAATGGGCAATCGCTCCCGGCGCGCTTGCCAATTTTGGGGCGCAATTCGCTCGGCCGAAGCGTGAGAAACAGCACGCAGCTCAATCAAATCATCAACGAGTGGAACGCGCTGCCAGCGTGCCCGGCGCCTGCGCCGTGCAACGCGGGTGGCCCGCTGGAAAATGTTCCCGATGGAATCAATTTCAGCAGCCCGTTCAACTCCGTGGATCTGCGTCTGATGAAAGCCATCGCTATTACTGAGCGCTTGCACTTTGATTTGATGGCCGAGGCTTTCAACCTTTTCAACAGCGTTAACATCCGGGGTTTCACAAATACCAACTATTCCGGCCACAATATTTCGTTGGTGCCCGTGGGCACAAACCCTCCGAGCTCCACAAATCCCGCCGGCCTCAACTTGGGATTCTTTTCGCCGGTGAGTACTGCCGGCGGTTTTTTCGGGTCCGGCGGTCCGCGGGCATTTCAGTTTGCTGTACGGTTTACGTTCTAGAGCCGGGCGCGATTGCTATTACCGCCAGCATTCGCACGGCGCTGCCCAAGTGGCTTGAACAACTCAAAAAAGTGATCCACGCCTCCAGCCTTCGACTGGCGAATCTTCGTCAGTCAATTTTGAGAGATTGCAGAGTCATTTCTGGTTCAGAAGATACAGGTCGGCGTGGCCGCTGGGGCGCGCGTAAACGATGGTGGAGAGATCGGTGGAGAAATCGTAGGAGTTACCGCCGCCGGAGACAAGCGAGAAAGGAAACGGAACTTTCAATGCGGCGCGAGGCGCGCCGATGAGCTTACCCTCGCTCCAAGCCTGACGGTAAATGGTGACCTCGCCACGGGAAGCGGCCGCATACAAGAGCGATTTGCCATCGGGCGCAAAACGCCCGCCATAGGTGGTCACGCCGGGAATCAGTGAAACACACTTCCGCTCGGAGACAGGAATGTCGTAAATGCCCGTCTTCGCGCCATTGGTTACGATCCATAGCAGGTAGCGTCCGCTGCGATCCGCATCCGTGACGATGCCACCGCCGCAATTGTCCATGAATTTCTCCGGATTCGGACCGTCCAGGTTCCATCGCCACACAGTCGAAAGCGGCACGGCGCTCGTAGTGCCCGCAACGTAGATCATCTTCTGGTCAGGGCTCCAGGCCATGCTCCAAATGTCATATGCCGCGACTGGGATCTCACGAAGGCCGCTGCCGTCGGAACCGACGATGTAACCTTTGGCGCCCTCGCCGGCTCTCGAACGAAAATAAGCAAGGTGCAGGCTGTCGGGCGCCCAACTCGTCGTTCCCAGCGCAACTCCGGTGGCGATTTTCGCTTTGTTGCCCCCATCAATGTCCGACACCCAAAGTTCGGACTTCTGGGGTGCGGGAGCTGTGACGTACATCAGGTGTTTTCCATCCGGCGAGACGGCCGGCTGATTGGCGTCGTCCGCTGCGATGTCCGTGGATACCTTTGAATGGACGTGATAGGTGGTGAGGAGCCCGGAAGATTTGCCATTCACGTAGTAAATCCCTTTTCCCGCGGGGTCCGGCATGGGCCAGAAGTCAGGTCCCGTTCCGAAGGTAATCTGCGTGAGGCTCCGATCGATCAAGCTGTATTTCCAGATGTTGGTCAGCCCGTTTACGGTCCGGCTGACAAACACGGTTTTTCCCGGTTCGGCCCAGACGACTTCAGGATCCTGCAGGTTCCCCGACACCTGCCCTAAATCAACCGCCTCATGGCTGGTCAAATCTATCTTGTAGAAACTGATCATCGAAAAATCCCCTTCCGATGCAAAACCAGCGGCGAGCAGGTCGTGGCCACCGGGAAACGCCTGGAGAGGAGCGAAGAAATGCTCATCGCCTTTAGGCGCATATATCAATTCTTCGTTCAGTCCGGACTTCGTGGCGCGAAAAATTCCTGCGCGTTCCACCTTTGAATAAAAGATAGAATCGCCATCCGCGGAGGGGATCGCAAAATAGCCGAACGTCACATGACGAGGAACGCCACCAAGGGCGGGCACCGCCCAGACCTCGTCGCTGCCGAGAGACCTCACGTAATAGATTTCTTTGCCGTCGCGTGAAAATGAAGTGACAATTTTATCGCCTTCGTCATTGGTGAGTTGAAGAGGTTCGCCGCCGGAGGTGAGCATCAGGAAAACTTGAGCGGTGCCGGCTACCGGGGAGGCGAAGGCGATGGCGTGGCCGTCGGGAGAAATTCTCGCGTCGTCCATCGGTTTGTTCCACTGGCTGATTTGGGTAATTTTTGCGGGGCCGGCCGGAGCGCTCGGGTTAGGCCAAAAGTGATACGCCGCAAGCCCCGCGGCCAGCAGCACGGCGCAAGCTCCCAAAATTTTGTACCAACTGGCGGCGCTGGTCGTGGAGGGCACGGCCGCCGCGGCCGAGCTGCTCAAGGGATTTGCAACCACTTCGCGGATCGGCTCGCTGCCGGATGAAGACTTGCG
>Ga0208603_1000087_pt1 | contig 14154 bp, 9 predicted proteins | sample MicForSoSWNC24_M_FD_188001 | JGI IMG/M metagenome (GOLD analysis project Ga0208603, IMG submission 188001) | Forest soil microbial communities from Harvard Forest Long Term Ecological Research site in Petersham, Massachusetts, USA - MetaG HF008... | ecosystem: Environmental > Terrestrial > Soil >... | reverse complement strand
AAGCGTGGATCGGATCATCTATGCGATTTTCAGTCGCTTTAACGAGGACTGGAAGAACCACACCCTCGAGCTATTTACACAGGCAGCTTGACGTCACCGTGAGTGGCAAGGTTGCCGTTGAGCTCCGCCGGCTCGGCGGCATCCGATGACGTCGCAAAGACTTAACATAGAGGACAGAGAAAAGCCGGAGGGCGCGGAGAGAGGGTTGGTCTGAAATATGGGACGTTTCTTCTGGGAATCAAGCCTACGACTGTGGATGATCGGCTGGGTGGGCGGTTGCCGTTAGTTACGGACGTTGATGCCCTGAAGCTTCCTTGCGGTTTTTAGATGCTGGCCTGGTTGCGGCCTTACCTGCCTTGTTCTTTCTCTAGCTTTAAACTTGGCCCCGGGGCCCTCTTGCTTCTGCTGTGATATATATGCACGCGGTGCGCCATTGTCGCGGAGCCGGTGCGCGAAGGATATGTCCTTAAGATTCATTCGTGTGATGCTGAGAACGTTATTTGCCCTACGTTCGCGATGCGTTGAAAAAATCAACTTTGCGTTGAAATTTTCATCAACCCTGCTATTCGCCTCGGCTGTTGCTTGGTGGGCTGCCGACCATCCAGGCAGCGATTGGAGGAATGATTGAAGCGCAGCGTCGAAGTCCGCAGGGTCGTCAACGAAGACTGCGTGAGCGGTTCCGTCAATTACGACGAGCTTAGCTCCGGGGGTGGATGCCGCCATTTCCTTCTGGACATCGAGCAGCGGCGAACTGCCTGACGCGACGACCAGGGCGGGCTTGTCTAGCTTCGCGAGCGCCGGACGGCGGTCCGCCCCGAAAATATCCGATATCAGCATGGCGATGCCAGTGTTGGTGGGCGTCTCGAGCGTGGATTTAACAATTGAGGGCAGATCGAGGTCAGGATGTGGTTTCCTGAATAGCGATTGCACCATACCTTCGGAAAATTCTTGCGGATGATTCGCGTAGATGGAGACGTTCGAGAGAATCGCTTTGCTGAATTCTTTGTGAGCGTCGACTTCGCTGGGCCCGTACGAGACGGGGCTATCCACTAACACGATTCCAGCGACGGAATCCGTTCCGAACTGCTGGAGATAGGCGGCAACGTCTTGCGCGCCCTGCGACCAGCCGACCAGGACACATTTGGAAATTTTGAGCTGCGCCAGAGCTTCATGCAGGTCTCGTCCGCGGGATTCAGGAGTATTGCCGTCTGCGGTTTTTGTGGACTCGCCCTGCGAACGAGGATCGATCGCTACAACCCGATTTGTTAGCGCGAATTTAGCGAGTTGCTCGTTCCACAGAAAGGCTGGCAGACGCCAGCCCGGGATCAGGACGAGCGCGCTGGAGGATGACGCATCGCCGGATTGCAAATAGTGAATTCGCACGCCTGCGGTAGTGGTGGCGAAGCCTTCTTTGATTTTGTCATCGGCGTGCAGACGGAGGCCGAGTACACTTCCAGCAATTAGAGTAAGCAATAAGGCGAAAATAATACGGCATTTCATGCTGATCATGACGGCTCCCTTACCCGGGCTTTTAGACGCGCGAGGCGGCTAAGCCGGTGCGGGACAAGAGCCAAAGGTGGCGCCACCGGGCGCACCGATGGGGCGCTCGCCATTCGGGACGCCGCACGTCAAAGTAGTGAAGTCATGCAGAGCTCAACGCGATCCCTGTTGCGCCTGATTTTGCTCGGCGGTTGTCTGGCCGTGCTGACCTCTGCGCATGCTTCTCTTGGCCAGAACTCGACACAGACCGCCATGGCAGCAAAGAGGCCACCGACTCATAAGGAAATACCTCCAGCAACAGCCGAGGAAATGCGGGCGCTTGAGAAGATTTTGGCCAGCCAGCCGAGCGAACCGGCGGCGCTATTCAATCTGGCGTTAGATTACGCGACCATCGGGGAAAACACGAAAGCAATCGACCTGCTGGAGAAAATGGCCGAGGCTCATACAGGACTCGACCCCAAGGGTGGAACGGATAGAGCGTTCAAGAACATCTCCAGTGACCCACGTTTTGTGGCGCTGGTGACGCGGATCGAGAAAGAAAATCCTCCCACCGTGCGCAGTGCGACGGCGTTTGTCGTCGGAGAAAGAGATTTGGCACCGGAAGGCATAGCGTACGATCCAGTCAGCCATAACTTCTACATGAGCAGTTTAAGCAAACACAAGATCGTTTGTGTCAGCAGTGACGGCAGTGCGCGAGACTTCAAGAGTTCAGGCCAGGACGGGCTTGGCGAGACGCTGGGAATGAAGGTGGACGCAAAGCGGCGGATCCTTTGGGTCGTAAGCGATTGGTTTACCGCCAAGGCGACGAAGAGTCCCGCCGGTTTGTACCAGTACGACCTGAACACCGGTGCGCTCCGATTCAAGCACCTGCTGCCCCCGGGGGCGAAGGGTTTCCTAAATGACGTCGCATTGACCTCAGCGGGCGAGGCTTTTACCACGAACACCGGCACCGGCGGGGTGTTTCGGACGTCACCGGAGCGAGACGGACTGGAGCCATTTCTTCCGGCCAACAGCGTGGGGCAGGCGAACGGCATCGCCCTTTCGAACGACGACAAGGTGCTGTTCGTGGCAGGGTGGATTGGAGTAGCACGGGTGGACATTGCGACGAAAGCAGTAAATCTATTGAGCAAACCCCATAACATCGCGGACGCCGGGTTGGACGGCCTCTATTTTCATGATGGAACCCTGGTAGGTATCCAGAATCCGGACCTGCATCCTGCGAGAGTGATGCGCTACATTCTGAATGCGGGGTTGGATACGATCGTCAAGGCAGAGGTGCTCGAAACCTACAATCCGCTTTTTGAAGTGCCCACGACAGCCACGCTCGTCGGTGATTCGCTTTATTTTGTGGCGAACACGCAACTCGAAAAGCGGAGGTCAGACAACTCGATGCCGCCGACTAGCGAATTGCAAGACATTCGGATTCTAAAGCTGCAATTGTGACCTGGGCTCCGGATTGCGCTACAGGAAGCGTGAGCCCGAACGCCGTCCAGAGGTCACTTTCGATAGATGACGCCGTTTTTCATTACGAAGGAAACCTTTTGCAGCGCCGTGATGTCATCGAGCGGGTTGCCGGGGACCGCGACGATGTCAGCGGCGTATCCAGGCTTTAGCTCACCGATTTGATCTTGCCAACCCAGCAACTTTGCGCCGTTGATCGTGCCAGCTTGAATTGCGGCCAGCGGCGACATTCCGAATTTCACCATCAAGACAAATTCACGTGCTTGGGTGCCGTGCGGAAACGGGCCGACGTCCGAGCCCATGGCAATGGGAACTCCGGCGGCGAGCTGTTTTTTGAATTCGCCGGCGTGCAGATCGAGCAACGCGCGCTCGCGGGCCGCGGCTTCGGGAGTCGCGGCGTGGTCGGCGAAATACTCAGCGATGGTGAAAGTGGGGACGGCAAAGATTTGTTTTTCGTGCATGATGTGCATGGTCTCGTCGCTGAGCTGATAGGCGTGGTCGACAGATTCCATTCCCGCGCGGGCGGCGTAGAGCGTGCCGGGTTCGCCGGTGGCGTGGACCGCCACGCGATGGCCGGTGCGCGCGGCCTCGCGGACGGCAGCCGTGAGTTGCTCCTCGGTGTATTGATAGGGAGTCGAGAGACGGCCATTGACTAGCGTGTCCGTTCCCGTCTCGTAGATTTTGATGAAGTCCGCGCCTTCTTTTAACTGCTCGCGGATCACGGTGAGGAGTTCGTCGGAATTATTGGCGTAAGTCGCGTTGGGAAGCACGTGCTGCTCGGGGTTGTATCCAATGGCGTCTTCGTGGCCGCCGAGAATATTGATGGCATTGCCGCTGATGCGGAGACGCGGCCCGGGAATTTGGCCGTCATTGATGGCGTTGCGTACGGCGGTGTCGGCCGAGCCTGCGCCTTCGGTGCCCATGTCGCGTTCGGCGGTGAATCCGGCCATGAGGTCGTCGCGCGCAGCGAGGGCGGCTGTGATGGTGCGCTGCGGGACGGATTCCTGGATGGTTTGCAGATCTTCAGCGCCGGGATGAAGGAACAGGTGCACGTGGGCGTCAATCAGGCCGGGGAGAAGCGTGGTGTCGCCCAGTTCGATGATTTCGGCGCCAGGCGGATGGGTGACTTTGGCGCCAACTTCTTTTATTTCGTCGCCGTCCACGAGTACTTCGCCTGGAGTGGTGACGCGGCCGGACTCGATGTCGAGCAGGCGCGCGGCGTGTAGGACTATGGCGTGCGCCGTTGGCGCGGTTTGAGGATTTCGTGATTGCGTGGCAAGGGGTACGACGTAGGCGAAAATTACGAGGCCGAAAGTTGCGAGCGTGCGTGGCGTGTTCATGGTTTCGAGGGGGATATTAACATGCGGTGCGGAAGGCGTGGAAGGCGCCAGGCGGCACCGCAATGTCGTTACGAGCGCGCTTGATGAGCGAGGAAATCGTAAGAGACGTCCTTGGCAACGCTCAGGATGACGGCAAACTTCAAAGACACAAACAAGAAAGGCTGCGCCGGGCTCGCTCAGAATTTTTCGCGAGGGTCTACGCTTTTGAAGCCGTAGGTTTCGTACCGCCACGTTATCTTGCCATCGCGGAGGCTGACTACCGTGTAGCCCTCGGGGAACGCCAGGCGCGGGCCGTGCCACCAATTGCCGCAGATGGCGCCGCAGCAAACGTACTGGCAATTCTTGTAGTTCACCAGCTCATTGATATGGAGATGGCCCTGCAGCACGGCCAGAATGTTGTGCCCTTCGAAGCGCGCGATCACGTCGGAGGAATTCGCGACGCACGCCGTGCTGTAGGGCGTGGTTCCGTCGGGATTAGGTCCGTAAGCGAGGTATCCGGTGATCAGCGGCACATGAGTGATGACGATAACGGCCGCGCGAGGCTCGATGCGGCTGAGATCGTCGCCGAGCCAATGCAACTGCGCATCGTCGACACGCGCTTCCCAGAGGCGATCGGGCGTAGGAAAAATCGAATCCAGCACGATGAAGTGGTAGCCCTGGTGATCGAACGAATAATAAGTGCGCGCGCCGATGCGGTCTTCGTACATTTTTTTGCCGTAGCTAGGGTCCGTGGGCGGGACGCCGCTTTTTGTGAGGATGCCGAAAACGTCGTGATTGCCGATGGTGTGGTACAGCGGCATTTTCAGACGGTCTTCAGTGCGCTGATAGAGATCGAAAAGCATGTTGGCGCGGTGACGGCCCTCACTCATGACGTCGTAAACGAGATCACCGCCGCAGATGGCGAAATCAGGTTTCGCTGCTGCGATTTTCGCGAAGGCCATCATGCAGCCGTGCGCGGCGTCCAGTTCCGGCTGGATGTGCGTATCGGTGAAGAAAACGAAGTCGAAGGAGCCCGCACGGTTGGGATCCGTTGCGGCGGCGAGATTAAGCCACGAAGTGCCCGGAAAGGCTGCGGCTGCGCCCGTGGCGGCGAGGGTCTTCAAGAATTTTCTGCGGTTGGAATTCATCCGATGGTCCTGGTTATGAAGTGGTGTGCGCTCGTCGAGTCACTCTCGGCGATGAGAGATTCAAGTGTACTTGGTTGGCGGCGTGGCAATCCATCTGATAACTTAGCGATTTCGCAGGCCTGCATGTCGGCTTTCATTTGTATGGAAAGGCGTTCGATGCTGAGATCGGTGCTCGCTATTCTATTCGTACTGATTCTTGCCAATGGGCCTCTGGCGCAACAGAGCGCGAAGCCTGAGGCTCAGCCCGCACGGGCGAACCCTTGCGACAACGCCACGACGCAGGCCGACATGAATCAATGCACCGCCGAAGAATATCGCAAGACGGATGCTCATCTGAACATCGTGTACAAGAACCTGGTCCGCTTGCTGCAGAAAGATGCGGATGAACCTCAAAAGCCGAGTGGCGGTGAGCAGAAGAAGGCGGAAATACCGGCCGTGCAAAAATTAAGGGCTGCGCAACGCCAGTGGATCCAATATCGCGACCTGCATTGCGGAGCCGTAAAAGCGCAATACGAGGGCGGGAGCATCGCCGCGATGCAGTGGTCGATTTGCATGACGGAAACGACCAATCACCGCGTCGAAGAATTGAAACACGGATACGAAACCGAGGATCGCAAACTCGAATAGGGACTATTCTCTCGATTGGCGCCTGCGAGAGTCGCGGTGTCCGCTACGCGGTCAATTCATGTACGGCTGACTCGAATATTTTGGTGTGCTGTTCAATGTCGACTTGGCTCGTTGCTGGAGACATCAGCGCCATGTTGTGGAAGGGCGTCAGCAGGACGCCGCGGTTGAGCGCGTACAAATGCATGAACCGCTCGAGTTCGAAGTCCATCGCCGCCGCGGCTTCTCCGCCATTGCGCGGCGGGCGCGGATGAAATAAATATTCGGCGCGGCAGCCGAGACGTGTGACGTGCCAGGGGAGCGCCGCCTCGGCGATTGCGTTCGCGACGCCCTCGGCAAATTGCTCAGCTAGCGGAATCATGTGCGCAAATGCGGTGGGCGTGAGAACGTGTTCCAGTGTGGCGCGAATCGCCGCCAGCGAAAGGGCGTTGCCCGCGAGCGTGCCACCGATGCCACCGGTGTCGCAGTCTTCCACGTGAATGCGGCTGGTAATTTTTTCGGCTACATCCTCGGTGCAGCCGTACGTTGCGGCCGGCACGCCGCTTGCGATGGGTTTGCCAACTACGAAAAGATCGGGTTTGAGTCCGTGCGCACGCGTGTAGCCACCTGGGCCGGTGCAAATGGTGTGCGTCTCGTCAATAATGAGAAGCGATCCGTACTTTTGCGCAAGTTTTGTTGCTTGCTCCCAGTACGCGGGCTCGGGATGAACGATCCCCACGTTGGTCAAAACGGGCTCGGCAAGAATGCAGGCAACGTCGCGATGAGCGAGCTCCGTTTCGAGCGCGGCAAGATCGTTGAACTCGACGACGCGTGTGGTGACTGTGGGATTCACGGGTGGCCCAATATTTCCGCGGCGTGGGCCGGCGACCCCGTTTCGAATTGAGATGTAAGTTTCGTCTACCGTGCCGTGATAGCAGTAGTTGTACACAAGAATTTTTGGACGGCCGGTAACCTCGCGCGCGATGCGAATGGCGAAGCGGTTTGCGTCTGTCGCCGTGAGAGTGAATTGCCAGTACGGTAGGCCGAAGCGGCGAGAGAGTTCATCGCCCACCCACACGGCATCTTCCGTGGGCAGCATCAGTGTGATTCCGTGATTTGTTTGGCGCGCAATCGCCGCGGTGGCTGCTGACGGGGAGTGGCCCGTCATCGCGCCGGTGTCGCCAAGGCATAGATCAACATATTCGTGGCCGTCAACATCTTTGAAATGCGCGCCATGAGCTTCCGCGACGAAAACCGGGAACTTGCCAGCCCATTTTTTCATCCAGTTCATGGGCACGCCACCGAGCAGCGATTTCTGCGCGCGGGCATAAAGCGCAGCGGATTTCGGGTGCGCGTCGATGAAATCCTGCTCTTCGCGCGACATCATCACTTGCAGGCGGGAGGGATTAATCGTCTTCGACCGCTTCTGCTGACCGCCGCCGGGAGTGCTCATGCTCGAATCTCCTGATGGTAAAGCAAATTCGACCGCACCACATAAGGCTACCGGTTTTAAACGCAACCGTGGGTCAGCGAACGTGCTTGAGGATTTCGCGGGCGGCGTTGTGGCCTGACGCGCCGGTTACTCCGTTGCCTGGATGCGTGCCGCTGCCGCAGAGGTAGAGGCCTTTTACCGGAGTGGCGTAGCGCGCCCAACCCAGGATCGGCCGCATCGTGAAGATTTGATCGAGGGCCAGTTCACCGTGGAATGGGTGGCCGCCGGTTAGGCCGTAAGTGTCTTCGAGATCCTTGGGCGTGAGTGTTTGCACCGCGAGAATCTTCGATGCGAAATCCGGAGCGTATTCCGAGAGCGTGTTGATTGTGGCGTCGCGCAGAGAGTCGCGTTGCTGTCTCCAGTCCCCAGTTTTCAGTGTGTATGGCGCGAATTGCATGTAGATGGACATGACATGCTTGCCCGCTGGCGCTAGCGAATCGTCCAAAATCGAAGGGATCGAAATATCCAGATACGGCGCGCGCGAAAATTCGCCGTATTTCGAATCGTCAAAGGCGCGCTCGAGGTAATCGATTCCGGGGCCGATGTGGATGCGGCCCGCCAGTGTAGCTTTGGCGTCGCTGGAACTTTTCAGCGCGGTGAAATTCGGAAGCGCGTCGAGAGCGATGTTCAATTTCGCGGCGGTCCCGCTGCAGCGGTAATTCCGCATTTTCACTATGAAACTTGGCGGCAGATGCACGGGATCGAGCAGGCCCAGCAGGGTGCGCTGCGGGTCGGCTCCGGAAACGACCGCTTTCGCCGGAACTTCTTCGCCGCTGGCGAGAGCGACACCCGTTACTTGTCCGTGCTTCACGAGAATCTGCGCGACTTCCGCACCGGTACGAATTTCGGCGCCTGCTTCTTTCGCCGCTGCGGCCATCGCGGCAGTAAGCGCACCCATGCCGCCCCGCGGATAAGCCGAGTTCCCCACCGGATAGGGGTCCGCTGCTGCGCGCAGAAGCAGCAAGGCGGTGGAACCGGCAGACCACGGTCCCAGGGCGGCGCCGAAAATCCCGCGTGCGGCGATTGCGGCGCGGAGCAGGTCCGTCTCGAAAAATTCAGCGACGAAATCCGCGGCCGCCATGGGGCCCCAGCGAATCAGGCGCATCATTTCTTTTTTACCGAGGCCGCGAACCTTGCGTCCGATTTTCAGGAGCCTCCAGAGGTCTTCTTTCGAGGGCTTCTCGATTACGGGCGGAGTCATCTCGAGCAATTGCGCCGCGATTCCGGCTACGCGCGCGAGGCTTTCTTGAAATTCGACGTATTGCGCCGCGTCTTTCGCTGAGAACTTTTTGACTTCTTCGGCGGAGCTTTTCGCATCGCCGTATAGCGTAAGAGCACGGCCGTCGGGCGCGGGCGCGAAAATTCGCACCGGTGATTCAAGTTTTTGCAGGCCGTGGCGCGCGAGCTGCATGTCCTTGAGAACATCGGCGAGCGGAGGGCCGCCGGCGTGCGCTACCGTCGAGCACTTGAATCCAGGATGAAATTCTTCGGTGACCGCGGCGCCGCCGACGATATTGCGGCGTTCGAGAACGAGCGGCTTGTAGCCCTTTTTCGCGAGATAGAAGGCCGTGACCAGCGCGTTGTGGCCGCCGCCGAGAATTACTACGTCGCGTTGCGCAGCCACTTTCAGTTTTTCCCCGTGTCTTTCAGGATTTCTAGCGCAGCCAGGCGACCCGGAGCGCCCATGATGCCGCCGCCCGGATGCGTGGCCGAGCCGCACATGTAGAGTTTCTTGATCGGGGTGCGATAGCGCGCCCAACCGGCCGCGGGGCGCAGGAAAAAGAGCTGCTCGAGCGAAAGTTCACCCTGAAAAATATTGCCTTCGCTGAGGCCGGTTTGCCGCTCGATATCGAGCGGAGTGATTACTTGTTTTCCGATGATCAAGTTTTTCAAATTGGGCGCGTACTGCGAAATCGTGTCAATCACGGTGTTACCGAAGGCTTCGCGCTGCCCGTCCCAGGTGCCCTCGCTCAATTTGTACGGCGCATATTGGACGAAGCACGAAAGAATGTGCTTCCCCGGCGGCGCGACGGAAGGATCGGTGAGTGATGGAATCACCATGTCAATGTAAGGCCGGCGCGAAAATTCGCCGTACTTGGCCTGGTCATAGGCGCGCTCCATATATTCCATCGAGGGCGAAATGGAAATCGCGCCGCGCAAGTGATTACCAGGGCCGGGCAAACAGGTGAAATTCGGCAGTCCGTCGAGCGCCAGATTCACTTTCCCAGAGGAGCCGCGGTATTTGTAGCGGCGAACGTCTTCAAGAAAATCGCCCGGTAGTTCACGCGCTTCGATAAATTTCAGGAATGTGAGATTGGGATCCACGCTCGAAGAAATAATGTCCGCGTGAATCTCCTCGCCGGTTTCGAGTACCACGCCATTTGCCACGCCATTCTTGACCAGAATTTTCGAGACGGCCGCTTCTTTTCGAATTTCGACGCCTGCTTCGATGGCCGCGTCGCCGATGGCATTAGAAATTGCACCCGTGCCGCCTCGGCTGAATCCCCAGGAACGGAACGCGCCATCAATTTCGCCCATGTAGTGATGGAGCAAAACGTAGGCCGTCCCCGGCGAGCGAATGCCGAGAAAGGTTCCGATGATCCCGGACGCGGACATCGTCGCTTTCAGCACGTCGGTTTCGAACCATTGATCGAGAAAGTCCGCGGCGCTCATAGTCATGAGCTGTACGAGATTGTATTTATCTTCCGCGTCGAGGTCCTGGAAGCGCTTGCCGAGGAATGCGAGTTTCCTGAGATCGCGGGGGTTGAGTGAAGTGGGGTCCGGCGGAATCATGCCCAGGATCGGTTTGACGAAACGGCACATCGCAACCATGGACTTGCCGAATTCCTCATAGGCTTCGGCATCGAGCTTGGAATGGCGTTCGAGTTCGCGGCGCGTCTTGCCGTGATCGTTTTGGCGCCAAAGGTAATCGCCGTTGGGCATGGGCGTGATGGTGCCGTCGAGCGGCAAAATTTCCAGGCCGTGGCGCGGGAGATCAAGGTCACGAATGATTTCGGGACGGAGCAACGAGACGACGTAAGAAAACACCGAAAATTTGAAGCCGGGAATGATTTCTTCGGTGACGGCTGCGCCACCGAGAACATAGCGGCGTTCGAGCACGGTGACTTTCTTGCCGGCTTTGGCGAGGTACGCGGCGTTCACCAGGCCGTTGTGGCCGCCGCCGATTACGATGACGTCATATTTCTTTGCCATGGATATTTTCGGATGATTCAGCGGCGCAATTCAGGTCCGCGGAAGACTTTGCATTCTACAAGTGTATTTGTGGAGTCACAAGAAAGAAGCGCGCCCTACTGACCTTGAGTCAAAGAAACGGTGGCTAGTGACGAGTGGTTAAGGGCTAGAAATTCGCGGCCAGCGCCGACGAGTTGGCTTGCGGCAGATGCGATGCGGGAACTATAATCGCGCGCCGGGAATTTTGGATTTGTGCATGCAGGGGGGAGATTGTGCCGATCGGAACCGCGGTTCACGACAGAACTTCGAGACTTTGCGAGAGCATGAACTACCGCGAGTGGTCCGGATATTACGCGGTGAGCGTCTATGAGATGCATCACGACCACGAGTACAACGCGATTCGCAATGCTTGCGCGCTGATTGACGTGACGCCGCTCTATAAATACCGCATCAGCGGAAAAGATGCGACCAAGTTCGTGAACCGGGTGATTACGCGCGACATCAACAAAGTGGCAATCGGCCAGGTGATCTACTGCTGCTGGTGCGATGAGCAAGGAAAGGTGATTGATGATGGCACGATTTCGCGCCTCGGCGAAAATTCCTACCGCTGGACCGCAGCCGACCCCAGCATTCGCTGGTTTCACCAAAACGCGCTCGGCCTAGACGTGCAAATCGAGGACATCTCGACGCAACTAGCGGCTTTGGCGCTGCAAGGACCTACTTCCGGGCGTTTGCTGAAGCAAATCGCGGACGCGGATATCGCCAATCTGAAATATTTTCGGTTCGCGCACGGAAAAATCGGCGGTGTGGAAGTGGATATTTCGCGCACGGGATACACGGGCGATCTTGGCTACGAGATTTGGATTCCGTGGAATGACGCGCCGCACGTTTGGGATGCGCTGATGGAAAAGGGGCGCCAGTTCGACCTGCATCCCGCGGGAATGCTGGCGCTGGACGTGGCGCGCATCGAGGCGGGGCTGATCCTGATCGAGGTGGATTATTTCAGCAGCAAGCGCGCGCTGATCGATTCGCAGAAGTATTCGCCGTATGAAATTGGCCTGGGGCGCATGGTGGATTTGAAGAAGGAACACTTCATCGGACGCGACGCGCTCGCCGCCGAGCATCATCGCGGGCCGAGGCGCCTTTTGATGGGGCTCGACGTTCAGTGGGAGGACGTTGAACGGCTCTACGACGCGGTGGGACTGGGGCCGCAGGTACCGAGCACGGCTTCGCGCAGTGCGGTGCCCGTATATCGCGGCGGATTGCAGATAGGCAAAGCGACTTCCACAACGTGGTCGCCCACGCTAAAGAAAATGATCGCGTTGGCAAGCTTGAGCCGCGAGCATGCCGCAGCCGGCACGGAACTGCAAATGGAACTGACTGTGGAAGCGGTGCGTCATAAGGTGAGGGCGACGACCAGGGAATTGCCGTTCTTTAATCCGCCGAGAAAGATGGCCACACCGGTAACGTGAAAATCTCAACCGAAATTGGAGACGCTCAGCGATGAACTACTGTGCCGGTACGTCCAGGGCGACTTCGGGGGACTGTATTGTGGACCTCTGTCCTCGCAAAATGAACCTGCTGCGATTCTTTTTACTGATATTTTTTCTGACTGCGAGCGTAACCGCCGTGAATGCACAGGATGCTAAGCCGAAATGTCCGCCGACCGCGCGCGTGGATGACGTGAAAGAAACGATTCACGGCGCCGTGGTGAGTGATCCGTATCGTTGGCTCGAAGATCAAAACAGCCCCGAAACGCGCGCGTGGATAGACGCGGAAAATGCCTGCACGCAATCGGTTTTGAGTACGCTTCCGGGACAAGACGCCATCGCCAAGAAATTGGGAGAATTGATCAAGGTGGATACGATCAATCTGCCGACTGAACGCGGCGGCCGATATTTTTATTCCAGACGCGCGGCGGGCGGCGATCTATTCGTTCTGTACATGCGGCGCGGCTCGGCGGGAGCGGAGGAAGTGTTGGTGGATCCCGCCACTATGAGCGCGGATCACACCACGAGCGTCACGTTCGAAGGGCTATCCGATGATGGAAGGCTGATGGCCTACGGAGTGCGTAAGGGTGGCGAAGACGAAGTTACAATCCACTTCCTCGACAACGACACGCGCAAGGAACTTCCCGATGCCCTGCCCCGCGACCGTTACCTTTCCGGCGTTTCGTTTAAGGCCGACAAGAGCGGCCTTTACTATTCGAAGCTGACCGCCGACGGGCCGCGCGCTTATTACCACGCGATGGGCGCCGACGCCGCGCAAGACGCGAAGATCTTTGGCGATGGCTACGCTCCCGACAAGATTCTGAGCACCAGCATCTCGGAAGACGGCCGGTACTTGCTGCTCACCGTGTTCTACGGCTCCGCGTGCGACAGGTCGGAAGTTTATTTTCAGGATCTAAAAACGAGCGGGCCAATCGTGCCGGTGGTGACTGCGGTCGACGGATGTTTTCAGGGCGATATCGCGGGCGACACCCTGTATCTGCAAACAAACTGGAAGGCGTCGAAGTGGCGCATCGTGGCCGTGCCGCTGGCCACTCCCTCGCAGGACCATTGGAAGGAAATCGTTCCGGAGGGCGAATCGCGCCTTGAGGATTTTCGTCTCGCGGGCGGGAAAATTGTGGCGCAGTACTCGCACAACGTCGCTTCGGAGATAAAAATATTCGACCCTGAGGGCGCGGCTGCTGGCGCGATCGAACTGCCGCAGTTGGGTACCGTCGAGGGAATCACGGGCCGCTGGAAAGGCAGCGAAGTTTTTGTGTCGTTTCAGTCGTTCGCCGTGCCGACGACGATTCTGCAGTACGACCTTGCAACGCACAAACTGGCAACCTGGGCCAAGCCGAACGTGCCCATCGACGCCAGTTCATTTGAGGTGAAGCAGGTTTGGTACGAATCGAAAGATAAAACGCGTGTGCCGATGTTTCTGTTTTACAAGAAGGGATTGCAACTGAACGGCGCGAATCCCACGTTGATAACCGCTTATGGCGGATTCGATGTCAGCGAAACGCCGTCCTTCCGCGATGACGCAGTGCTCTGGGCGGAGCGCGGCGGCGTGTTCGCGCTGCCGAGCTTGCGCGGCGGCGGCGAATTTGGCGAAGACTGGCATCACGCCGGGATGCTCGAAAAGAAACAGAACGTCTTCGATGACTTTTTTGCGGCGGCGGAGTGGCTTATCGCAAATCATTATACGCGGCCGGACAAGCTGGCGATCACAGGGCGCAGCAACGGCGGCTTATTGATGGGCGCGGCGATGACGCAGCGTCCCGATCTTTTCGGCGCGATCGTGTGCGGTTATCCGCTGCTGGATATGGTGCGTTATCACAAATTTTTGGTGGCGCGTTTTTGGGTGCCCGAGTACGGATCGTCCGACGACGCGACCCAGTTCCCTTTCCTCTTGGCGTATTCGCCTTATCATCATGTGGTGAAGGGACGAA
>Ga0208603_1000085_pt1 | contig 14294 bp, 9 predicted proteins | sample MicForSoSWNC24_M_FD_188001 | JGI IMG/M metagenome (GOLD analysis project Ga0208603, IMG submission 188001) | Forest soil microbial communities from Harvard Forest Long Term Ecological Research site in Petersham, Massachusetts, USA - MetaG HF008... | ecosystem: Environmental > Terrestrial > Soil >... | reverse complement strand
GATGGTGGAAGCCGAGCACGAAGACGACGTCCGCCGGTGGACGGATGCGCTGGCCGGGGCGTTACGTAAGTCCGTTGGCGTCTAGAACCGCTTACTTTCGCGAGCTGTCCCGACCTCTGCAAGAAATCTCGATAACCGCGTACTAATACTGGACCCAAATGGCTAAGAGATGGCAGGCACTACTAGCTAGACCTGCGCTACTTCCAGATATTCTCTGCGCGATCGGGAACTTTTTGGGGCCTCGCGACATTCTAACAGTGACCAGCCGAGCATGAACACCGACGAACAGCTCGTTCTTGAATTCCAGCAGGGGTCCCGGGGAGCATTCGCCGAGCTTTTCGAGCGCTACCGCGAACCGGTGTACGGCTTTTTTCGCCGGCGCCTCGAGAATCCCGGGCGCGCGGAAGAATTGGCGCAGGAATGTTTTCTGGCGCTTTTACAGAATGTGAAAAGGTACGAGCCGCGCGCGAGTTTCCGGAGTTATTTGTATGGCATCGCGATTCACTTGGTTTCGGCGGAGCGCCGCAAGGCGGGGCACGAAATCGCGGAAAACGAGAAATTAGACAATCGGGCGACGGAAGAAAACGCTGGAGAGAGCCGCGACGCGGGCATCTGGGTGCGCCACGCGCTCAAACATTTGAGAAAAGATGAGCGCGAGATTCTGATGCTGAGGGAATATGAGCAATTGAGCTACGAGGAAATCGCAGGCTTGATGCGCTTGCCGGTGAATACAGTGCGTTCGCGATTGTTTCGAGCGCGGATGGCGCTGAAAAATCAATTGATGCCGGTGAAGGATTGAGGTTGGGGAATTTTATGGAACGAAATGCACAACACGCGTTTGATGCCGAAGAGGTGATGGCTTATCTCGACGGCGAGCTGGAAGCGCGGCGAGCGACCGAGCTAGCGGCACATTTGGTGAGTTGCAGCGAGTGCCAGGAAGTGGCGCAGGGATTTCGCGTGCTTTCGGAGAGGACGTTGAGTTTCGAAGTGGAGCGTCCTCCGGCAGAAATGAGTGAAACGGTGCTTGCGGCACTCGATTCTCGCGAGACGTCAAGAAAAGAAGTTTCGAACAGTTCAAATCGAAGAGAATCATGGAGGTGGCGCCCTCTGATTGCGAGGCCTTATCTTTGGGCGTTTGCGAGTTTGGCGATCGTAGCGTTGATTTTCTTCGCGAGCATCCCAAACCTGTTTAGAGCACGTGAAGCGGCGGAGCTTGCGAGCCGACGCGCCAGCGGCTACAAGTCGTGGTTGGACAAAGCCGGGACCGCTGTTACACGATCTGGCTCGAATGTCTATCAATCCTCAACTGAAACCAGCGAAACGGGCACAGTGGCACCCGAATCTGCGTCGCCCGCGCCGCCTGTGGCTGGCGACGAATTAAAGGCGCCGGAAACTGTGGGGCCGATGATCGCGCAGACGGCGTCGCTGAGCATCGTCGCGACGAACTACGATGAGGCCAGCGCGGCGATCGAGCGGCTGGCTGCGGCGCATGGCGGGTACGTTGAGAAGTTGACAGCGAAAGCGCAAACGGGAAGCGCCCGCGGACTTTCGGCGGCGCTGCGAATTCCAGCAAAGCAACTCGATGGCTTCCTTGCGGACCTGAGGAAGCTTGGGCACGTTGAGGAAGAGTCGCGCGAGAACGAGGAAGTGAGCGCGCAGTACGTGGATTTGCAGGCGCGGCTCAAGAGCGCGCGGGCGACAGAACAGCGGTTGATCGAACTGCTCGGAACGCGCACGGGGAAGCTGTCGGAGGTGCTGGACGCCGAACGCGAACTGGCGCGCATTCGCGGTGAAATCGAAAGCATGCAGGGGCAGAACGCGATCCTGGTCCATCGAGTGACCTACGCGACGGTGCAGGTGGAGCTCGGCGAAGAATATCGCGAGCGGCTGGGCACCACTTCCAAGGGAACCAAGATCTGGAACGCGCTGGTGGAAGGGCTGGGAAACCTGGAGGATGGTGCCGTGGCGGCACTGATTTTCCTGCTGGCGTATGGGCCTTCCATCCTATTCTGGTTCGCTGTCTTGATGCTTCCTGCATGGCTTATTTGGAGGCGGCCGCGGCGTCCCGCGCAGACTTGACCGTCAGGAGCCTTCCAAAAAACATAGAAAAACGCGTGGCTACTCTGAGAAACTGGAGGCAGTTCCCCGAAAAGCATAGACCGCGTCGGATGTAACATAGGCTAAGTCCTTTCCATACATACCGGCGATACTCTCGGGTACGGATGCCCATGCTGGCACTCGGCGTGCAACCTACCTAGCGGCTGTCTCTTATCCCGGGGTGGGCCGGTTTCGCCGCGCCGAAACCGGAACTAGGGGTAGAGCATATAGAGGGGCCCGACGGGGCCCCTCTTTTTTTTGTGCCCAAACGTGCTGCTCCATCGGCCGGTTGACGGTTTGGCAAGCACCTCTGGGCTATGCGATTGCCCGCGTTACTTGGCTGTGCTGTAATACCCTCGGTCTTCGCATACCCTCTCAAATATGGAATCCGGCGCGGCATTCTTCATCCTGCTGGGCGCGTTCTTTCTGATCGGAATACCCGTGCTTGCGATCGCGGCATACGTGCGCGCGGGTGAGCTGAAGAAACAAGTGCAGAGGGAAACGCCACAGTTGATCGCCCGAATTTACGCGCTGGAGCGACAGCTCACGCAGATCGAAAAGGCTCTTGCGACGCTGAACAGTTCAACCTCCCCGCGATCGGACGCACCAGCGCCGTCCGCACCTCCGGCAGCCAGCCAAGTTCCTTCTTTATCTGGTACGCACGTGCTCTCACAGATGGAAGTTCCGCGAGCGTCTACTGCATCGGCTGTTCCGCCTCCGTCGCCAACCGAAAAATCTGCGGCTATTCGCGAGCATGCACCTACGCTTTCGATCCCCGCGTCCAGCGCGAGCGCACCCAGCCAAAGTGACGGCGGCTTCGAAGCGGTGATCGCGGGACGTTGGCTGAATTACGTCGGGATCCTGGCGCTGCTGTTCGCGGTGACGTTCTTCTTGAAATATGCGTTCGACAATAATTGGGTTGGACCACGCGGAAGAGTGGGAATTGGATTGCTGATGGGCAGCGCGCTTTATCCCTGGAGCCATTGGCTGCTCGATCGAGGGTATAAGTATTTTTCGGAAGGAATCGCGGCGCTGGGCGCGGCGGTGCTGTATCTCTCGTTGTGGGCTGGCTGGCATTACTACGGGATCTTCTCGCAGTCCACAGCGTTTGCGCTGATGATCGTAGTGACTGCGGCGACGATGATCGTGGCCGTGGGGCGCAACTCCGAACGCATTGCGTTTCTGGCGCTGATCGGCGGGCTGATTACGCCCATGCTGGTGAGCACGGGCGAAAACCACGAAGTCGCACTGTTCACGTATCTCACGATCCTCGGCGTGGGCGTGCTGGGGATCGCGTGGGTGCGCAATTGGAAATCGTTGCCACCGGCGCAGTTCGCGGCGACGCTGATTTATTTCTGGGGATGGTACAGCGATTTTTATCGCGACAACGAGCTGACGACAACCATCGTTTTCGCGACCGTGTTTTTCATTCTGTTTGCGACACTGCCGGTCGTGCGCAGTTGGCGCGACGGCGAACTCTCCGGGCTTGAAGCCGGCATTGTGTTGGTCAATTCGCTGGCTTACTTGGTGGCTTTGCGGCAAATGTTGTGGCCGCAGAATCGCTGGGCCTTGACCGTGGCAGTGCTGGCACTGGCAACCGCACATCTGGGGGCGGAACGCTTGCTGCCGGAAAAACGCGGCGGAGAATTACGCGTGGCGCGGATTTTGTATGCGGGACTGGCGCTGACGTTCGTGACGCTCGCGATTCCCATCCGACTGGACGGGAGATGGATCACGGTCGCCTGGGCCGTGGAGGGCGCTGTGCTGATCTGGAGCGGACTGCGCGTGCGATTCGCCGCGATGCGCTGGGTGGGCTTCGTGATGTTTGCGATTGTGGCGGGAAGGCTCGCGGTGATTTCGATTCCGGCCGGAGATTTTTTGCTGAACGCGCGGTTCGCAACGTTTGCGATTGCCGTGGCCTGCATTCTGGCGGCGTGTTATTTCGCGAGCGCTGCGTGGACAGACCTCAGCGAGGCGGAAAAAACCGCGTACCGCATATCGGCCATCGGCGCAAATGTTCTCGCGCTGGTGGCGCTTTCGCTCGAGTTTTGGGATGCGTTCGGCCGCATGCCGTCGCTCGGAATTGACCGCGGACACGCGCAGGAACTGGCGCTTTCGATGTTGTGGCTCGTATATGCCCTGGGACTGTTGGGCGCAGGCCTGTGGAAGAAATCGGAAGCGATGCGCTGGCAGGCGCTAGTGCTGCTGGGCGTGGTGATCGTGAAAATATTTCTTTTCGACCTATACTTCGTCGAGAAGTTCTACCGCATCGTTTCGTTCGCGCTGTTGGGGTTGGCGCTCTTGCTGATTTCGTTTTACTACCAGCGGCAATTGATCGCGCGGAAAGCCGATAAGAAATCGTGACCACCAAAGTGCAGCGAAATTCGGCATATCTTTGGACTTTTGGCGCCGCGCTGTTCGCGGCATTCGCGATGCTTGCGGCCACACCGCTGCCTTCGGCTTGGAAGCATTGGCGTTATTCACGCGCGATCGACCTGTCCGCACCCGCTGGGGCAACGGGCGCGACGCCCAGTATGGCGCAGCTTGTGGGCGTGGTTGCGCCTCCTAACTTGTATGCACACGCGCAGACCGGGCTCGCCGACCTGCGTTTGATTGACGACCAAGGCAGGGAAGTTCCCTACGTGATTTTCCAGCGCGTTGGTAGCTCGAAATCCGCTGCGCTGCCGGCGACTTTGCGCGAAAACAGTTTTAGCGCGGGCGCGTTCACGCAATTGGTGCTGGACGCCGGAGCGCACGCGCCATTTCACAACACCGTCCGCATCGAGACGGACGCGCCGGACTTCATCGAATGGGTTCAGGTGGACGCGAGCGACGACGGGCATGTCTGGAGGATGGTCGAGGAGCGGGCGCCGATTTTTCGTTTCCGCAAAAATGCACACGAAGGCACTCAGTTGGTGCACTACTCCGAAAATAACGCGCAGTATCTGCGCGTGCGTATTCTGGACGGCGACAAGAAATTTCCGATGAGCGGAGCGCAAATTCTTCTGGAAACGAGCGAGACGGCCGAACGTGTTCCGTTGGAAATGGCAATGGTCGCGGACACTAAGCAGCCCGCGGGCCGCAGCGTTTGGAGTGCCGAGTTGGGCGCGGTTGTCCCGCTGGTGACTGAAGTGCGATTCGAGGTTAGCGCGCCGCCGGAATTCATTCGCTCCGTGGACGTATCGTCGAGCGCCGATGGCAAGGATTGGCAGTCTCTCCAAGCCGCGGAAATTTATCGCTACCGTAACGCCCAGCAGCAACAGCTTGCGGTGATGGTTTCCACTAGTTGGGGGCAATCGCGCTACCTGCGCGTGGTAATTGCGAATGGGAACGACGCGCCGTTGGATGCCGCGGCGCCAAAGCTGTACATCACGCCGCAGCACATCGCGTTCGAGCAGCAGCCGGGGAGGAGTTACCGGCTGATTTACGGGCAAGAACGCGCGGAGGCCGCGCAGTACGATCTGGGGCGGCGCGTGGATGCCAAGCAGATGGCTGCGGCGGTCGCGGGGCAGGTTGGTCCGGAGCAAGTGAATGGAGACTGGGTGGATCCGCGCGCGTGGACCGAAACGCACGACATCTTTCTGTGGCTCGTGCTGCTGGTCACGGTGATGCTGATTGGCTATGCGGCGGTGCGTTCGTTGCGAAGGTCGGCAGCGGCGACACCCTGACGCCTGACCTTCGTTGCTGCCACACAGATTTTAGTTCCCTGCAAACCAAAGAGCCGGCCGGACGCCGGCGCCACAAAAAAAGGGCGGGTCTGAAACCCGCCCCCGTATACCTTACTTCGTTTCCAGTTTCCCGAAAAAACGAACGCGTGGTTTCTAGCTACAGCCGGAGGTGCCACCGCAGTTTGAGCACTTGTAGCAGCTGCCGTTGGGCGTCATCAACATACCGCACTCGGAGCAGGACGGCGCGTCGTCAATCGTGGCGCGCTGGCGCGTGGACATTTCGGGTTCGGCGTACTTTGCGGCGATCACAGGAGCGTTGGGAGACGGCTTCATCGCGGCTTCCGGCGACGCCGGAGCGACTTGCTCTGTAGTCACCGTGGCTTCGCCGTCGAGATAATCCGGCGAGATGAATTTTCCGCCGAGCCAGCGACCGATGTAATCCACAACTGATTTCGCGTAGCGGATGTTCGGATTTCCGGTATAGCCCGAGGGCTCGAAGCGCGAATTCACGAATTTGTCCACCAGGGCGCGGAGCGGAACTCCGTACTGCAGCGCAATGGAGACGGAAAGAGCGAAGGCGTCCATGATGCCGGAAAGCGTGGAGCCCTCTTTCGCCATCTTGATGAAGATCTCGCCCGGAGCGCCATCTTCGTATTTGCCGACGGTGAGGTAACCTTCGTGTCCGCCGATCGAGAATTTGTGAGTGATGGAGTCGCGCTCGTTGGGCAGCTTGCGGCGCTTGGTGCGGTCGAAGAGCTCTTGCTGAGCAGGAGAAATCGCCTCGACCTTGGCCGCCGGTGCGGCAACTTCAGGAACACCCGCCGGCGCGGCCGCAGTCTTTTCGTCTGCTTTTTTGCCTGCAGCGGAGAGTGGCTGCGAGCGCTTTGAATTGTCGCGGTAGATGGCCACGGCTTTCAGGCCATACTTCCAGGACTCAATGTAGGCCTGCATGATGTCTTCAACCGTGGACTCTTCTGGCATGTTGATGGTCTTGCTGATCGCGCCGGATAGAAACGGCTGAGCCGCCGCCATCATGCGGAGATGTCCGCGCCAGGAAATTGAACGGCCGCCGCCCATGGGAGCGAGGGAGCAATCGAAAACGGGAAGGTGCTCGTCTTTCAGGTGCGGCGCGCCTTCAATCTTGGCATTGGCATCAATGTAGTCAACAATTTCCGAGACTTGTTCGGGCGAATAGCCGAGCTTCATGAGGGCTTGGGGCACGGTGTTGTTGACGATCTTGATGACGCCGCCGCCGACCAGCCTCTTTTGCTTCACCAGCGCGAGGTCGGGCTCGATGCCGGTGGTGTCGCAATCCATCATGAAGCCGATCGTGCCGGTGGGAGCGAGAACGGAAACCTGCGAATTCTTGTAGCCGAATCGTTCGCCAAGCTCGAGCGCGTCGTCCCAGGACTTCTTGGCCGCGCGCAGAAGCGTGGGCTGCACGTGCTCTTCCTTGATCGGTCGCAGCGAATCGCGGTGCATGCGAATTACGTCAATCATAGCTTCGCGATTGCGCAGGTAGCCGCCGAAAGGCCCCATGCGTTCGGCGATGCGAGCGGATTGGGCGTAGGATTCGCCGGTCATCAGCGCGGTGATGGCGCCGCAGAAATCGCGGCCTCCTTCGGAGTCATAGGGAAGCGCGAGCGACATCAGCAGCGCGCCCAAGTTGGCGTAGCCGATACCGAGCGGACGATAATCGTGCGAATTGCGCGCGATTCTTTCCGTCGGATAGCTGGCGTTATCCACCAGGATTTCCTGCGCGGTGATAGTGACGTCTACGGCGTGCGTGAATGCTTCAGTATCGAACTGGCCGTTCGCGCCAAGGAATTTGAGCAGGTTAAACGATGCCAAGTTGCAAGCCGTATCGTCCAGGAACATGTACTCCGAGCACGGATTCGAGGCGTAAATGCGGTCGGTGGATTTGCAGGTGTGCCAGCGATTGATAGTGGTGTCGTACTGCATGCCCGGATCGCCGCAGTGCCATGCGGAATCCGCCATTTCGCGGAGCAAATCGCGAGCGCGGAACTTATCGCACGGCTTGCCGTCGTTAATGTTGCGGGTCCACCAGTCGCGGTCTTCTTCGACCGCACGCATGAAATCGTCAGTGACGCGGACGGAATGGTTGGCGTTCTGAAAGAAGACCGAAGCGTAAGCGTCACCATCAATCGAGGAATCGTAGCCCTGCTCGATCAGCACGTGAGCCTTACGCTCTTCCTTCATCTTGGACTCGACGAATTCCATGATGTCCGGATGATCCACGTTCAGAATCACCATCTTTGCCGCGCGACGGGTCTTGCCGCCGCTCTTGATCACGCCGGCGAACGCGTCAAAGCCTTTCATGAAGCTGACTGGGCCGGAAGCGATGCCGCCGCCAGACAGCGACTCCTTGCTGCCGCGGAGTGAAGAGAAGTTTGTGCCAGTGCCGGAACCCCATTTGAAGAGCATCCCCTCGGTCTTAGCCAGGTTCATGATCGAGTCCATGTTGTCCTGGACCGAATTGATGAAGCAGGCGGAACATTGCGGCTTGGCTTGGACGCCGACGTTGAACCAAACGGGCGAGTTGAACGCCACTTTCTGTTCGACGAGAAGGTGAGCCAGTTCGTCGCGAAAAATGCTCTTGGACTCAGTGGAGGCGAAGTAACCGCCTTCTTCGCCCCAGCGGACGATCGTATCAACGACGCGTCCGATCAATTGGCGCACAGAGGTTTCGCGTTCCGGCGTATTGGGCTTGCCATGAAAATATTTGGAAGCCACGATGTTGGTGGCCGTTATGGACCAGGTTTTGGGAACTTCCACATTTTCCTGGCGAAAAATTACCTGGCCCTTATCATTGCCGATCAGAGCCGTGCGCCGCTCCCACTCGACGTTGTCGAAGGGTGAAACTTTTCCGTCGGTGAATCGGCGCTGGAATTCCAGCCCGGTCGCGCGACGCGTAATTTGATTTGTTTCCGTCATACCGTTCAAAGCTGTCCTGGTTTCCGCCATCTCTGCCTCCGCGCCGGCAGTCGTGCCGTCGAAATGTGAGCCGGGGGAGCGGTGCGGGAGTGGCCAAGCACTATTTTACTCCCATCCGCAGTCCCGTGGGTGAGGTTGTGTGTACCGAAGTACACGGAGCATTTCGAAATTAGCCGGATTTTTTGGACGGCAAAATCCCATTGAGATTGCCACCCGTTCCGAAAAAAAAGAAAAGCCCAGCTAAGCCGCGCTTAAAAACTTGTGGCGCGGTGCAAAGTGGGGTGGTTCCCCTCTGAGTTTTCGGTAGAACCCGGTCCGACTTTCACGCCGACCGGCACAGCAAAGTTCGCTGAGACCGGCTGGCGCTTCCCCCGAGTCTGGAAGCGCAGTATCGAAGGTTGTGGAAAAGTTGTCAAGGAAAATTCATAGAGCGACTACAAAATATCATGCTAGCCGTGTCGAAAGTGTCTATTTGTAGTGGTCGGTGCGCAGCACAGCCGCGCGACGGATCTTTCTTTTTCCTGCATGCCACTCATTCCGCGCAGCTTCATTTCTTCCCGTTCTGGTTTTTCGTGGACCATGCCGACGCCATGCGTGCCAATTACAAACCGCCCCTTGAGCCACCAGCACAACGCACTTGTGCTGTCATGTTTCCTGATGCTTGTTTCACATCAGGCAACTCCCCAGGATTGACAAGAACAGCCCACCCGAAAAAAAATGATAATGAAAGGCCATGACGAATCCCGCAATCGAGATACAAGGGCTGACCAAAGACTACCCCGTCGGATTCTGGCGTAAGCGCATGTGCCGTTCGCTCGACTATCTAACGCTAAGAGTAGAAGAGGGCGAGACGTTCGGATTTCTGGGGCCGAATGGCGCGGGAAAAACCACCACAATGAAGCTGTTGATGGGCCTGATTTTCCCGACAGCCGGCACGGCGAGGGTACGCGGGCGCTCGATTGAAGACGTGCGTATGCACCGCGAGATCGGCTACATGCCGGAGCAGCCCTATTTTTACGACTACCTTACGGCTCGTGAGCTCCTCGAATATTTCGCGCGATTTTTTGGATATAGCGCGGTGGAGCGGCGCGAGCGTGTGACGCGATTCCTGGAACTGGTGGGACTCACCACCGCGAGCGACGTGCAGTTGCGGAAGTTTTCGAAGGGAATGCTACAGCGCGTGGGGATTGCACAGGCCATCCTGCATGATCCGCAAGTTGTGTTTCTGGATGAACCGATGTCTGGTCTCGATCCCGTAGGGCGACGCGAGGTGCGCGACATTATTCTGAATCTAAAGCGGCAAGGCCGCACAGTTTTCTTTTCGACGCATATTCTTTCCGACGCGGAAATGTTGTGCGACCGCGTGGGAGTGTTAGTTGGCGGAAAACTGCGGGGAGTTGGCGCACCGGAAGAGCTTGTTTCGATGGAGGTGCTGGGCATGGAAATTTTGTTTGAGGTGCGGGCGGGCAGCGCGCCGCCGACAAGCATGGCCGAGCGCGCCACACACACCGGAAACCGCTACCGCGTCGAAGTGGCGGAAGCAGACCTTTACTCCGCGCTTGAAGAGCTGCGGAGTTGCGAAGCGCGAATTCTTTCGCTTGCCCCGCTAAGGCCATCCCTCGAAGACTATTTCTTAAAACTAGTGGGTCGCGAACAAGCAATGCAGCCGCCGACCGAGGTGAGCTTGGTATGAGCACGATGCCAGCTGTGGTGGCCGTCAATACGTTTCGCGAGGCCGTGCGGGACCGTGTGCTTTACAACCTGATCATCTTCGCGCTGATGATGATCGGTGGGGCGATTCTGGTGGGCGAGATTTCGATCGGCGTTCACCAGATGGTGATCGTCAATTTAGGACTCTCCGCAATTTCAATTTTCGGAATTATCATGGCGATTTTTATCGGTGTCGGGCTGGTGCACAAGGAGATGGAAAAGCGCACCTTGTATAGCCTGCTAGCGAAGCCTATTCGCCGCTGGGAATTCCTGGTCGGGAAGTTCGCAGGTCTGCTGCTGACCTTGCTGGTGAACACTGCGCTGATGACCTTGGGACTAACGGGAGCTCTTTATTACGTGAGCCGCACGTTCCAGCGCTCGGACGTGGCGATTCTGGTGGCGGTATATTTCATTCTGCTGGAGCTGGCGTTGATAACCGCGCTGGCCTTGTTTTTCTCTTGCTTTTCCAGCCCCATGCTCTCGACGCTATACACGCTGGGAATTTACGTCGCAGGAGTTTTCGCGCCGGACATAAAGGGCGTCAGTGAATACACGCAAAGCCCAGCCATGGCTGCCGGTGCTCGCTTCGTATATTACTTGCTGCCGAATTTTCATAATTTCAACGTGATCGCGGCGGCGGCCCACGGCGAGACGATTCCTTTTACACTGATTTGGCACAATACGTTGTATGCCGCGCTTTATGTAATTCTGATTCTAGTCGCTGCCTCGGCGGTGTTTTCCGGACGCAATCTAAAATGAGTACTCACACGCTGAAACTCACCAGCCACCTGCGGTCGGTGGCCCTAGCGGTTGTGGCCGTCCCACTACTTTTCGTGGCGATCGCGGCGCTGCAGGCGCGCATTGACGTCCTGAGCGCCCCAGTAACGCAGGATAAGGAAGAACTGCTGCTGCGTTCTGCATCCCTCCTTAAGAAACTGAGCCTGGGCTATGACCCGCTCCTGGCCGATATCTATTGGACCCGCGCCGTCCAATATTACGGAACACGGTTGCAAAACCGGAGCGGAAGTTTCGAGTTGCTAGCGCCTCTGCTGAATATCGCCGCGACGCTCGATCCCAAATTGCTGATCGTCTACCAGTTCGGAGGTATTTTTCTTTCGGACCATCCCCCAGGCGGCGCCGGACGCCCTGATCTTGCCGTGGAACTCGTAAAGCGAGGCATCACGGCAAATCCAAATGAATGGCGCCTGTACTACGACCTTGGATTTATCTATTACACGCGCTTGAAAGATTACCAAAAAGCTTCCCAGGCGTTTCTGGAGGGCAGTGAGACTCCAGCTGCACCGATATGGATGAAAGTCATGGCAGCCCGCGTAGCGGAGAACGGCGAGTCGCTGGAAACTTCGCGGTTCATTTGGGCGGAATTGTATGACTCGACGAAGGACGAATCGGTTCGCAAGACGGCGCTCGAGCACGTACAGGGGTTGGATGCCGAGATAGCGTTGAAGCGTCTAAATCAAGTTTCGGAACTTTACTGGAAAAAATTCGGCCGCTTTCCCACATCCATGCAGGAATTACGCAGCGCGGGGCTTGTCCAAGGCGACCTTAAAGACCCAGCCGGCTATCCGTATGCAATGGGCCCCCACGGGATACCGCAACTAGATACCCACAGCTCGGTCAAAATCGAATCAAATCAACGAAAGCCATAACCGCACATTGAATTATTCGTAGCGCAGAGCTTCTACCGGATTCAACCGCGCGGCTTTCGTGGCCGGCCAGACGCCGAAGATCAGGCCTATGCTGACCGAAACGGTAAAGCCGATAATAATGGCCCACGGCGGTACGACGGCCTTCAGCGAACTCACCACCGGTATCAGCAGGACGATGCCGCTCCCCACAATGATGCCGATGATGCCGCCAGTTCCGGTAAGGGTCATGGCTTCGAACAGAAACTGCCACGTAATGTCCTTGCTGCGCGCGCCAATGGCTTTGCGCACGCCGATCTCGCGCGTGCGCTCCGTCACCGAGACCAGCATGATGTTCATCACGCCCATTCCGCCAATCAGCAAGCCAATCGAGCTGAGTACGACGACCGCGAGCACGACGCCGCCGATGATGTCATTGAACTGCTGCACCACTTCCACCTGCGTCTGGATGGAAAAATTGTCGGGTTTATCGTAGGGGACTTCACGGCGGCGACGCAAAACCTCGCGAACTTGATCCACGGCCGCGTCCAGCTTTCCGGAGTACGCGAGAAAGCGATAGCCGATCTCGTAACTGCCCGGATACAGCTTCATAAACGTGTAGTACGGAATGACGGTGCGGCGGTCTTCATCATTGGTGCCGAAGCCATTGGGCGGCTTCTCGAAAACGCCGACGACCGTGTACGTTGAGCCGTCCACGAGAATTTCTTTTCCGAGCGCGTCATCGATGTTGGGGAAGAATGCTTTGGCGACGTTTTCTCCGATCACCACGACGTTGTCACGGTGTTCATTCTCCGCTTCCGTGAAAAAGCGCCCGGCCTTCATCGTAGCGTTGGAATAGACTGTGAGATACGCAGGGAAGGTGCCGCGAAAATCCGTGCCTTCGATGATGTTGCCCTGGTAGCGCGCAATGTGCGCGAGCTGCCACTGGAAAGCCGACACCGCGATTTCCTTGATGGCAGGGGAAAGCTGGCGAATCGCTACGGCGTCTTCGAGAGTAAGCGGCTTGCGCAACTTCTCCTCTTTAGGCCGGCGGCCATTCTGCGGTCCCTGATCGAAGCGCGAAACGAAAGCCGTATCGATACCTTCCGAAACGATTTCATCCTGGATGGTCTGACGAAACCCCTGTACCAAGCCCACGACGAGGATAATCAGCGCGACTCCGATCATCACGCCGAGGATGGCAAGGAAGCTGCGAAGCTTATGTGCCCGAACCGTATCGAGCGCAAGCTGAAGATTTTCTCGAAAGTCGCTTTGCATGGAGTGGGCCTTAGTTTTCCGCCCGGAGCGCTTCGATGGGGTCAAGCCTCGCAGCGCGCATCGCGGGATAGATGCCAAAAAACAAGCCCACAGCGGTGGAAAGAACCAGCGCAGTGGCTATAGCAAAAATCGGGGTCGAAATTGGAATTGGTGTGGCGAGGCGAACCAACTGGCTGATAGCGACAGCCGCGGCCACGCCGAGAAAACCACCCAGAGCGGCGAGCACGGATGATTCGACCATGAATTGCAAAATAATGTGGCGTTTCTGAGCGCCAAGCGATTTGCGCAGGCCAATCTCGCGGGTGCGCTCGGTAACACTCGCGAGCATGATGTTCATGATCACGACCCCGCCGACGACCAGAAAGACGGAAGTGATCCAGATCGCGATTCCAAAGGCACTCCCCGTGATGCGGTTCCACAGGCCCATGATCGACGTGGGCGCAATGATTGCGAAATTGTCCTCCGACGCATAAGGCACGTGGCGGCGGGCGCGTAAAAGCACTCGAGCTTCGTCCTCCGCTGCGTCCATCCACTCCGGCCCACGCGCTTGCACGAAGAAGGCAACCGAGTCCTGCGGCGCAAGCCACTCGTTGCGATACGTTCCGAGTGGGATCATGACGAAATTGTCTTGCGACTGGCCCAAGACGTTACCCTTCGGCGTGGCGACGCCGACGATCCGATACTGCCCTTGCCCGGCGCGTATTTCTTTGCCCACCGGATCCACGCCAGGGAATAATTTATTGGCGACATCCGCGCCGATCACGCAGACACCTGCACGGTGAACTTCGTCCACGTCGGTCAGAAGCCTGCCGTTCGAGACATCAATATCCCTGATGGGTGCAAACGTCGGAGTCGCGCCGAGGATAGTGACGTTCTCGCTCAGGTCATTGCCGTGGCGAACATCGGCGATCGTGTCCTGTTCGCCCGCAATGGTATCGGCCAA
>Ga0208603_1000084_pt1 | contig 14368 bp, 9 predicted proteins | sample MicForSoSWNC24_M_FD_188001 | JGI IMG/M metagenome (GOLD analysis project Ga0208603, IMG submission 188001) | Forest soil microbial communities from Harvard Forest Long Term Ecological Research site in Petersham, Massachusetts, USA - MetaG HF008... | ecosystem: Environmental > Terrestrial > Soil >... | reverse complement strand
TCCGACGTTGCCCAGCTTCAGAAAGCCGTCGAAGAAGATCAGGCGGAGCAACGGAAGCACGAGAGTTTGGCGAACGCACGGAACCTGCTGGCGTCAAAGCACTACGAAAAGTCCATCGCGATCCTTACGCGGATGGGGCAAGAGTTCCCGGCAGACGAAGAAGTTCCCAAGTTACTGCAGGCAGCTCATGCGGAGCAGGCCGAAGAGCGGAAGCAGAAGGATATCGCGGAGGTCCGGAATCTGCTCGCTGCACGGCGCTATCACGAGTGTACGGCGCTGCTGACCAAGCTGCAAAAACAGTTTCCCAGCGACTCCGAAGTTTCGCAGCTCCAAGGGGCTGTCCGGGAGGATCAGGCCGAGCAGGAGAAACTGGGGACCTTGGCAAAAGCGCGGACTCTGTTTGCGAAGAGAAACTACGATGAATGCATTGCGCTATTGAGTGAATTAGGAAAAAGATTTCCCAAGGATGGGGAGATTCCGAGACTCCTTACAACGGCTCGCGACGGGCTCGCTGAACAGCGCAAATCAAAGAGTCTAACCGAGGCGCGGAGTCTTCTGGCCGCGCGACGCTACGATGAGTCGATCTCGCGGCTGACCGATTTGAAAAAGGAGTTTCCTGACGAGCGCGAGATTTCCCGGCTGCTGGCAAATGCGGCCAAAGAGCAGGCGGAACAGCAGAAACAGACGAAGCTGGCCGAAGGAAGGTCGCTTCTGGCAGCGCAGCGGTTCGGCGAAGCTCTGGAGTTGCTCGATACGCTGCGCGCCGCGCATCCCAAAGACTCCGCAGTTCAAAAACTTCGCGCGCTCGTTGAGCGCGAACGCGAAAAGCAGAGCCGCTCCGAGGGGCTGCAACGCGAATTAGAGGCCCTCAAGAAACTCGTCAATGAGAAGAAGTATCCGGAACTCCTCGCTCGGGCAGAGCCCCTGAAAGGAGAGTTTCCCGCCAACGGAGATCTGCTGCGTCTCATCGATTTTGCACGTAACCAACAGGCACAAATTGAGAGCGAAAAACGCCTCCGGGCAACGATTGACAATGTAAAGGCGCTTCTGCATGAGGATCGGTTCTGGGACGCCATTCGTGCCGCCAACGCGGCACTGAAGTCGTTCCCCGACCACGCTGAGTTGGTGTATCTGCGCGAGCAAGCGGAAGCGCAGGACAGGAAACAGCGCGCGCGTGAAATGATCGAGCAGCGGATTCGCGAGATCAAATTCAAAATCAATCGTGAGGATTTCAGCGAAGCGATCGACCTCGCAAAAGAGACTATCGCGATCACCGGTCCGAACACGGACCTGACGCAGTTGCTACATTCAGCGGTGGTAGAATTTCAGGCTCGAACTAAGAGGCGTCAGCAAGAGCAAAAGCTGCAGGAAATACGGGCTTTGACGGAGTCTGGAAACGTCGATGGGGCCGCGGAAACCCTGCGCGTTGCCGTGGAGGCCGAAACTTTGGACGCGCTCGACCCGCGGGTGAGCCGCGTGGCGGAGGAAATCGACGCGGCCAAGAGCACGCCAACTGTTGTATCGCCGACGGCCGCGCCCTCGGCGCCGGCCAATTTCTCGAAAGAGTACGCGTTTCTGCAAGGCAGACCGCTTGACGCCGAGCCGCCCGCGGCGGAGAACGCCGGACCAACCAAGACCGGCACGCCGCAGGCATCTGCAACTCAACCCCCGATTTCGTCGCAGCCAGCGGTTCCGATGCCTCCACCGCAGTTTATATCGGCTCCTCCTGCACCGAATGCTCCGGTCGTGTTTCCGCGGACCGATACCGCACCCGCGCCAGTCGTGCCTGCGGCCCCCAAAAGTTCAATGGGGCCCGCGCGCGTCCAGGAGCGGATGCCGGGGATTGCGACGCGGACGTCGGAGGCCGCGTCCCCGCGAGTCTTCAAAAAAACGGCGATGCTTGCGGCGATAGCGACGGGGCTGATTCTGGGCGTATGGGCGAGCGTGCATCTGATTTCACGTCATAAAGCCGAAGAGTCTGACGTTCGTTCTGGTCAGCCGACTAACTCACGTGCGGGACCGACAACCAATGCCAACCCGCCAACGACACCTGTTGTGCCTGCAAGACCCGTGGTCAGTCCGGAGGAGACGCAGCAGCGAAATGCGATTGCACTTTCGGACAAGCTCGTCGCGTCGGGAGACTTGAGAGGGGCGCTACGGACCCTTCAAGGTGCGGACCAGCTGAATGGTCCGCTGACCTCTGAAATAAAGAACAGAGAAACTACGGTGGGCGAATCGATGCGAAACGATTCGCTTGCGAAGTTGCGACAGCAGGAGGCGACGCTGTGGCAACAAGCAACGAGCGAAGTGGAGAAGGGGGAGTTCGACGCCGCGAAACGGGATCTCCAGAAAATCTTGGCGGCGGGCGACGGCGGCGTTCGGAGAGCGGATGCACAGAGATATCTCAACGATGTAATCCCGAAGCGCCAGAAGGAAGAGAACGTCTTTCGTCAGGCGCAACAGAGCTCGCGGGCAAACGACCAGCAAGGGCTGCAACGCGCGTCCGACCTTTTCGGTCAAGTGATTGCATTTGACGGGCCGCGGAAGGCGGAGGCCGAAGTTCTTCAGCGCAACTTGGACGCCAAGCTCGCCAGTCTCAAGCAAGAGAGTGCAAACCGGCAGATCGCGGCTCTTGAAGCGGCGGCTCGCTCAGATCTCCAACAGGGCAATCTCGACGCCGCGCGCCAACACGCGGCGCAAATCAGGCAAGCCGGTGGCGACTCTGCCGCGCTGTTGAAGGAGATTGATCAGGCTCAGGCGAGCCAGGCTCGAACCGCGCAGCAACAACGGGAATTCCAGCAAGCAGTACAAGCTTACAATGCCGTCGGCAGCCAAGATAAGCTCGGCCTCGAGAAATCCCGCAGCGATTTTGTGGCGATCGTGAGGGAAAACGGGCCACAAGCCGCTGACGCGCAGCGATACCTGACGGAAATCAGCAAGAAAGTGGATGCACTCAACCAGCCGCCGTCCCCACCTCCATCGGTCAAGACGGAAGCATCCAATGTGGCTGTCGACGAAGGAGCAGTTCGAGACGTCATTCAGCGGTTTATCCTCGCTTTCGAACAGAGAAGCCTCGACGGCGTGAGCCAAGTTTGGCCCAGCATCCCAGCAAGGACGTACGCTGGTTACAAGCGTTCGTTTGAAGACGCGATGGCGATAAGGATGCAGGTGCTCGATGAAACTGTGAAAATAAATCCGGACGGAGTTACCGCAACGGTCTCAGCTCGAGTCGCACAGCAGTACACTCCCAAAGGACAGAAAACCTTGGATCGAAGCGATCTTTGGGTTTTCGAATTATCCAAGAAGAGCGGAACCTGGGCCATTACCAATGTCAAGTGAGAAGTGGGCAAGCGAACGCGTGTCTTGACAATCGATATGAGGGGAATACACTCGCTGCAACAACGAGCGGGTCAAGCCTCCCCGCAGAGGTAAACCAACGATCGGAAACAAACGGCCCCCAATCCCGACTGAGGAGAACCGTAGTGAACAGAATCGCGTTCGTCGGGTTCGCAGCCCTGATGCTTCTTGTTGCCGATACGGCTTCGGCGCAGATATGTCCTCTGAACGGCACCCTGAACAACAAATTGGTTTGCCTAATTCCGCAGGTCTACGGTCCGTTTGGGTTTGGCTCTACGCCGAATCCTGCGCAGTCCGTGTTGTTCACGGGAGATCATCACAACGCCCATTTTGGGAGCGACTTCCTGAGTACGTTTGCTCCGATTAACGAAGCGGTTGGCGTTCAGGTCTCGCAGTTGCCGATTGCTTCACCTTCTTCCGGCATTACCTTCATCTACGATCCGTCGCTGAAGACCTTTGCTCCTTCGACGGATGAAAGCCTTGGTCCAATTCTCGGCGATCGCGCGACCACCATCGGGAGGCACAAACTCTTTTTGGGTTTCAGCTACCAACATTTCAATTTCAGCACAATCGACGGAAAGAGCTTGGGTAATATCCCAACCATCCTTCAGCACCAGCCTTTTACTCCTATACCTCCGAACATACCGGCGTGCCCGGTCCAAACCGGGCTGACCGGCACACAATATGCGGGAGATCCTTGCTTCGTTCGCGACTTCATCCAAACATCGAACAATATCGACCTGACCACAAATCAATATACGATTTATTTGACTTACGGAATTACGAGCCGCCTTGATTTCTCGGCCGCGATTCCGATTTTGAATGTGCGAATGACGGTTACGTCGCAAGCGACGATTGTCCCGAATACTGTTGCACCCGCAGCCATCAACGCGCCCGGCAACGTGTGGCATTCCTTCAATCCAATTAATCCTGCGCTCGCCGCGCAATGTGCGGCGCAAGTTCCGTGCCTCAATGCCACGTTTTCCGACTCGAACAGCGCAGTGGGCATCGGCGATGTGGTGCTCCGCGGAAAATACACGGTGTACAAAGGGGAGCGTCTGGCAGTCGCAGCAGGGGTAGATGTGCGCCTGCCCAGCGGAGATGCAAAGAATTTCCTGGGTTCTGGCACGACTGGAGTGGAGCCGTTTGCGGTGATTTCCTACCATGCGCGGGTCACGCCGCACGCCTCGGTGGGTTACGAGGTAAATGGCGATTCCATTCTCGCCGGTACGAACATCGTGCCAGGTGCCACAAATCCGGTCGCCAAGGGCGCGCTGCCCAACCGATTACTCTATATTGCGGGAGCCGATGTTCGTGTGACAAGTCGGCTAACGGGAGCATTCGATCTGTACGGACAACGACTCTTTAGCAGTCCTGTGCTCATCTCTCAAACGTACACGGATCACGGCAATTGCTCTGGACCGACAAACGCCGCGGGTGTTGCCTGCGCGGTGTATACGCCAGGGACGACGCATTCGGACATAGCTCAGAAGATTGCAGACGAGAATATAATCGATGCGTCGCTGGGCCTGAAATTTCGTGTGTGGGGCCATTTAGTCTTGACTGGAAACGTGCTGTTGAATTTAGACAATGGGGGCCTCCGGAGCACAGCTGTGCCGCTAGTGGGTATCTCCTACACCCACTAGTGCTGCACCGGCCGGTTGCTGCGACTTGCCATCGATGTTGGGAGGGCCAATTCGCAGGCCCGGTTTTATTTGTACTTTGCCATGCACATCGTCTGGACGAGAAGAATCGAACCCATACGCTAGAGATGGGGGGTTTGTTTAGTCGCTCGGCGAAAGAAGTAGCTTCGTTGAGAAGGAACGGGAAGGTATCGCAGGGGCTTGCCGTGACCGGGAATGCGTGCATACAGCTAGAAATCGGATCCAAGACCGACATTGGCCGGGTTCGCAAAAACAACGAAGATACTTGTCGAGTGCTGCCCGAATTGAAGTTGTTCATCGTGTCGGATGGCATGGGGGGCGAAACGCACGGGGAGTTGGCGAGCAAGATTGCGGGCGATGCGATCACCGCACATTGCTCGGAGAATTCGGAAAACGTTTCTGTCCCGTTCGGCGAAGTACTACGTCCCGACCTTTCCGAAAAAACCAACCAGCTGGCTTCTGCCGTTCGACTCGCGAGCCGCCGTATCTACCAAGCGTCGCTCGACAATCCGCTGTTGCATGGAATGGGCGCGACGGTGGTGACCGCGTGGCTGGAGGGCGCCTGTCTTAGCCTGGTCCATGTGGGAGATAGTCGGGCCTATCTGCTTCGTTCGGGTGTGCTGAATCGGCTCACCACGGACCATAGTCTGGTCGCGGAACAGGTTCGGCGCGGTCTGATTAAGCCGGAGGAATCGCATTTGAGTAAGATGCAGAACGTCCTGATCCGTGCCTTAGGAGTCCAGGAACAAGTGGAGGTGGATGCAACAGAGCACATCCTGGAGAGTAACGATATAGTGCTGCTCTGCACCGACGGGCTGACACGCATGGTGCGGGATTCGGAAATCGCCAGTCTGCTACTCGAAAATTCCGATGCGCAAACAAGCGCAGATCGTCTTGTCCTGCTCGCAAACGAGCATGGTGGAGAGGACAATGTGAGCGTAATCGTCGTGCACATCGGCGATGCAGTTTGATATTTGGCGCAAATGTCTCTCGTACACGTACACCGACTTGCAAACTTCCCGGACACCTTGTCGATATATTGCCCGGGAAGACTGCCAGTTCAAGCTCGATAGACGTCTAGCTCAGTGACGCCCTTGCCCGTCGCGTCCATAATCGGCCTCCGTTGGTCGCTGGTAAGGTTCAACTTGGTAATATTTCCCGCCATGAGGGTTACTGACCGGATCGTGCTGGGAATTTCCGGCCTGTTCGGCGGGATGATGTACCCCATCAGCATGCTGCCCGGTCTGCTGCGATTCCTCGCGCGCTTGATTCCCGTCACTTACTCGCTCGAAGGAATGCGTGCCACGCTGCTTGCGGGCACCGGATGGAACCAACTGTGGCCTTCCATCGCGGCGTTACTTGTCTTTGCGGCGATCCTGATCCCGTCATGGTTCATCGTGTTCGCCTGGTCCCTGCGCCGCACGAAGATTACCGGCACTCTGACGCACATCTAGTTTCAGGTGTAGAGCCCGCGTCCATGGGGCGCAGCAAGCAGCGCCCCACGCACCTTTCGATTTCTGGCGACACTGGGGGTTGGCTTCGCGCGTGCCTCTCTCCTCGATGTAAGAACCGAGTACGCTGAGCTGTGCAACGAGATTCTGCCAGCGCTCGGATGCAAGTTCCGAGATGAGAGCACGACGAGCAGGTGCTCAAGTCCTTGCCGCGATTCGAGCGGACTTCTGCTAGCTGCGCGGACGTTTGCCAGATTTCCAGAAATGATTTTCGCCGGACGTTCTCGCACGGTAGTGGAAATTGATTCACGACCTCTCCCGTGGTGCTGTCCGGCATCGCCTACGTTTGCTGGTGAGCGTCGCGTCTCGGCCTCCTTCGTCCGAGCACTGTTAGGGTAACGCCGAAACAGTCTACTCGGACCGTCGCGAGGCCGATGATAATCCCTGTTATCGACATCTATCCTGCCGACCGCAGATTTCCGGTCAGCAAGTTCAGTTTGACTGGCGGCCCGGTCCAGCATCAACTTCCCAGAGCGCAGTTTCTGGACCGCCGCATCGCCTTGTGATTAAATTCAGCACAACATGAAACCCCTCGAACTTTCCCCGGAACACTTCCGCGCTTTAGCTACGGATGTGATTGCACTGTCTGCCGAATATTTATCAACTCTGGATGCGCGTTCAATATTTCCAAGAACAAGCGGCGCAGAAACCGAGCAGCTATTCGGGGAGGAAGCGCCGGAGCATGGAATGGGTGATCGAGCCTTCGATGCCCTTAGAGATGTCATCGCACATTCTCGCGCCCAGAACGGTCGGTTCTTCGGGTACGTGCATGGGTCTGGCGAACCCGTGGCCGCGATTGCGGACCTGTTGGCAAGTGTCCTCAATCAGAACCTAACGGCGTGGCGTTCGAGTCCTGCAGCAACTACGTTAGAGCTCACCGTGGTCGGTTGGCTTGCCCAGGCAATCGGCTGCATCGGGTTTCGCGGCAGCCTCAGTGGCGGCGGTTCCTCGGCTAACCTGATGGCTCTGGCTATGGCCCGCGAAGCCAAAATGCCTGCAAATGAAATCGGCACGTGTGGCGCGGCGCAAGGCGTGGTCTACGCCTCGGAAGAAGTTCATATGTCCATCCCGAAGAGCGTGGCGTTGCTGGGAATCGGAAGGAAAAACCTTCGGCTGATTTCAACTGACAATGCTTTTCGGCTCATCCCGCAGGAACTGGAGCGGGCCGTCAAGGGCGATAAAGCAGCAGGGAGAATCCCCATCGCGGTAGTCGCATCCGCCGGCAGTGTCAACACCGGCGCAATAGACCCGATCCCTGAAATTGCGGCGATCGCACGTCGTCATGGCCTGTGGATGCATATTGACGGAGCTTATGGTGCTCTGGCCGCGATCGCCACTTCCAGCAAGATCACAGGCATGGACCTCGCCGATTCTATATCTCTCGACCCGCACAAGTGGTTCTACCAGCCTCTGGACTGCGGTTGTCTGCTGTATCGCGAGGTGAATGCCGCGCGCGCCGCATTCGCGTACACGGGAGACTATGCCAAGGCGCTCACCGCGGATCCAGTCGAGGGATTCGCGTTTTTTGAGGAGTCGCTGGAGCTCTCGCGGCGTTTCCGTGCACTGAGACTTTGGCTGTCACTGCGCTATCACGGTTTGCAAGCGTTCCGCGCCGCAATTCAGAAGGACTTGGATCTTGCGCAGCGTCTGGCAACTTCAATCGCCAAACGGTCTGACCTCGAGTTGCTCGCCCCAGTCGAGCTTAGTGCGGTCTGCTTCCGCTACATAGGTCCTGGATCCCTGTCCGAAGATCAACTCAATCGACGCAATACCGCCATCCTCAAGAGCGTCGTCCAGCGTGGCCGAGTGTATCTGTCCAACGCAACGTTACGCGGCAAATTCGCCCTGCGGGCATGCATTGTCAATCACCGTAGCACGCCAGACGATGTGGATAGCGTGATCCCCGAGGTTCTGATCGCCGCAAGCCACTGTGGCGCGGACTCTCCCATCCGCGACCTTTGATGTAACACGTCTCTCTAGATCAACGGGCTTTCGCCACAACTCGTCGTGCCGCAACTAAGGTGGCTAAGACAAAATCAATCAGCCCATGAATCTTCGTCCAAAGCTCACAAAGGTCACCGACACGCTTCGTGGATCGTCGCACTAACAGATTACTGCGGCCAAGTCTTGACAGAATCCTTTCGATGGACTAACACATCGTAATACGATATATCTGGGAGACAGTTGCCATGCCATCTAATGGACATAGCCCTAACGGCAAGGTACAGCGAAACTGGGTCAGCCTTGTCCCCTACGGTCTCAACGAGCAGCACCCCAATGCCTATCGGGACATCGCCGAGACCGCTTGGGAGAACCGCGACAATCTCGGATATGCTTGGCGCATTTTGAACGACGGCTGCTGTGACGGTTGTTCCCTCGGCACCAGCGGCATCCACGATTGGACGATGAAGGGCATTCACCTGTGCGCCTTGCGTCTGAAGCTGCTTCGCCTGAATACAATGCCGTCCATGGACTGGCACCTGCTCGAAGATGTAGCTGCCCTCCGGAAAATTCCTCCTCGCAATCTCCCGAAACTCGGTCGACTACCCGTGCCTATGGTCCGCCGGAAAGGCGCGAAGGGCTTCCATCGCATTTCCTGGGATGAAGCCGTCGAACTGGCGGCAACGGGATTAAAAGCCACCGATCCAAAGCGCTTGGGGTGGTTCCTCACTTCTCGCGGGCTGACCAATGAATCGTATTACGCGCACCAGAAAGTAGCGCGTTTTTTTGGCACCAATCACGTGGATACCAGCGCGCGCATTTGCCACGCGCCAAGCACCGCCGGTCTGAGCGCCACGGTCGGGTGTGCTGCCACTACGTGCTCTTACTCGGACTGGATCGGAACGGACCTGCTGATTCTCGTCGGCTCGAACATTGCCAACAACCAGCCGGTGTCAACCAAGTACCTTTATTATGCGAAACAGAAAGGCACAAAAGTTTTCGTGGTTAACCCCTATCTTGAGCCGGGCCTGGAACGCTACTGGGTTCCTTCCGTGCCGAAAAGCGCATTATTCGGCACCCGTTTTGCCGACGACTTTTTCCCCATCCACGTGGGCGGTGACGTTCCATTCTTCTATGGTGTGCTGAGGCACCTCATCGAAAACGACTGGGTGGATCGTGATTTTATTGCCGCGCGCACGGTGGGATGGAATGAGATTGTGATCAAAACGCGCAGCTTAGCCTGGGAAGACCTGGAGCGCGGCTCTGGACTAACTCGCGCCGACATGCGCCGCTTCGCTGAAGCCTTCGGGAAAGCTCGCTCCGCCATCATCGTGTGGAGCATGGGCATAACGCAGCACCGCTATGGCAGCGACAATGTTCGCTCCATCGTCAATCTCCAATTGGCAAAGGGGAACGTGGGCCGCGAGAAGACCGGATTGATGCCCATCCGCGGCCACAGCGGGGTTCAGGGCGGAGCCGAAATGGGCGGCATGCCGAGCGCCTACGTGATGGGGTCGGCCGTGACGGAAGATAATGCGCGCCGCTTTGCCCAGCCCGACTACTGGGGCTTCGAACCGCCGGCCTGGAAGGGCCTTACAGCTGCAGCGATGATCTTGGCGGCTGGACGAGGTGAATTGGATGCGATCTGGCAAAGCGGTGGAAACTTTATTGACACCCTGCCTGAGCCCGAAAAAGTTCGCGAGGCGGTCGCGAAAATTCGTCTGCGCATCCACCAGGATATTCTCGTCAGTTCCAACATGCTGGTGGACCCGGGCGACACGGTTCTCCTGCTGCCATCGCGCACACGCTACGAACAGCGAGGTGGAGGAACGGAAACAAGCACGGAACGCCGGGTGATCTACAGCCCCGAGATTCCCGGACCGCGCCCCGGCGAAGCAAAGGATGAGTGGGAGATCCCAGTCCTCATCGCGCGCCGTGCTGATCCGCAACAGGCCGCGAAATCCTTCTCCTGGCAGGACACTCAGGACATTCGCGATGAAATTGAACGTGTCTGCCCAACTTACAAGGGCATTGCCAGCCTCCGCAAGAAAGGCGACCAATTTCAGTACGGCGGCCCGCGGCTGCTTGTCGACCGATTCCTAACCCCCGATGGCAAGGGACATTTCTCCCCCGTCGAGTTGCCGGAAGAAAGAGTACCCGAAGGCCGCTTTATACTAGCTACCCGGCGTGGCAAACAATTCAACAGCTTGATTCACGGGAAGACGGACCCCCTCACGGGCGCCCAGCGCGATGCCATTTTCATGTCGCGGGAAGATGTCGTACGGCTCGGATTGCGCGATGGTGCCGCGATCCTGCTTCGAAACGATCAAGGTGAACTTCACGGTCACGTCAAGATAGATCGGATCAAGCCCGGCTGTGTCCAGGGTCATTGGCCGGAAGTGAATGTGCTGGTACCGGCCGGTTGCCTAGACCCTAGCGGCGTGCCGGATTACAACGCGATCGTCGAAATTATCCCAGTCAAGCAACATGGTTCAGTTGTAATGACAGCGGCAGCCGCAAAGGTTTAGGGAGGCGCGCTCGCTATTCGCCGATTGTCTGAGCGATACAATTTCATGAGTTGGATCAAAGCGAGACTGCGTAGTGGGGAATTTTTCCTACGTCGAACTGATGAAGAGGGTTGGTCATGTCGCTTCAGATGATCACGCGCACCTTTGCTGGGGTTCTTATTGTTGAGTGTAGCGGCCGGCTTGTGCTTGGCGAAGAGTCGGCTAATTTGCGCCATCTGGTCCGGGATCACCTGACCGAATCCAAGCAAGTCGTGCTCGATCTCGGCAAAGTCAGCTATATCGATAGCAGCGGCCTCGGCATCTTGGTAGGTTTGTATAGCTCTGCTACGAAGGTCGGCGGAGGGATAAAACTTGCCAACCTGAATCCTGGCTTGGAGGACATCCTCCAGATAACAAAAGTATTCACAGTTTTCGAGGTATTCGAGCGGGCGGAGGACGCTGCTGCCGCTTTCAACTCTCTTGCGGGTCAAAGCGCACCGGAGGAGTGGTAGGGCTTTACTCACTCACTGTGTGCCGTTGCTCTTCTTCAACTGGAGAATCCAGAAACGAACTAGTCTCTGATTACTGCTGCGTTTAGGGGAAAGGCGACACCCGGAAGAATTGCTACTTGGTACCGATGACCATCGAGTCGGGGCCGATCAAATGCTCTACTCGGGTTTCGCGAAAGCCTGCTTCCTTCATCCATCCGGAGCAGTCAGCGCCGGTGTAGTCGAAGCCCTCGGCGGTTTCAATCAGCATATTCAGGCTCATCAACAACCCAAATGAGTTCTCAGAGCGGTCGTCGTCGATGATGCTTTCGTAAACAATGAGCGACCCGCCGTTCGGCAGCGCTTCGTAGGCTTTGCGCACCAGCATTCGCTTCGTCTCCAGGCTCCAGTCGTGCAGGATGTGGCCCATCATGATTACGTCAGCTGCGGGTAATGCCTGCTCCATGAAACTGCCGGGCGAAAATTTTACCCGCCCTGAAATCCGGTTCGCGTCCACGTACTCTTCAAAGATAGGCGCTACCTGCGGTAAATCAAAACCAGTTCCTTCGATATGGGGATTCGCCAACGCCACCTGCGTAATTAGGTCGCCCTGGGCAGTTCCCACATCCACGGCGGTGCGATATTTGTTCCACGGGAATTTGTGAGCGATTACAAGGTTGGCACTATGGCTCACGCCGGTCATGGCTTTCAGGAACTGCTTGAGCCGTGCCGGTTCGGCGTAAAGAGCTGCGAAAGGATTGGGGCTGCCGTCTCTCGTCTCGTTTTGCGGAAGTCCCGTTCGGAGTGCCGTGGTGAGACGGCTCCAAAACGGATACAGCCGGCTGTTGGCCATCTCGAGAATGCCACCGATATAGGATGGCTTGCGCCTGTCGAGAAAAAAATCCGTGCTGGGCGCGTTGTAGTAGCGACCATTGCGTCGTTCGAGAAATTTCAGCGATACGAGCGCATCGAGAAAATCGCGGGCCGATCTTGGATGCAGGTTGAGCCGCGCCTGCAAAGTTTCAAGATCCTCCGGGTGTTTGGCAAGTTCTGTAAAGAGTTCCATCTCGACGGCGCTCAAAAGCGCCTTGGAAGCCCAGAATCCCAAGCCCACTTGCAAGATGCGATCGGGCTGCGGCTCGTTCATTGCGTTTCAGTCTCCGGATGATCGCGCAGTATAGCAAGTCTGAATGGGCGGGTGGTCGGCAACTCAGGAGTAATCGTCGGTCCACCGGCAGAACCAATCTCACCCTGAGATGGGTGATAATCCCTGTGGCTGTTGATCTACTTCAAAGATGAAGGTCCCCTGGGCAAGCGCATCAACTTCGGCTGGGGTCGTGGTGGCTGGGCCCAGATCATCGGGGTGGTGGGCGCCGTCAGAGAAATGTCACTGGCGGCAGAAGCGCAGCCGACAGTGTTACGCACCGATGGCCCAGCGCGGCAGTGCGGCGGTTCATTCGAACATTTTTATGGCCGTGCGAAGCAGCGGCGATCCCAAGATGCAGGCCCAGGCCGCGAAAGATGTGATCCACCGACTCAATGGTGGGCAGATCGTCGAGCATGTACGCACCATGAACGAAGTAATTAATGAGTCGGTGGCCGCGAACCGCGCCCCGATGTGGCTCTTTGCGGCTTCGCCGCGATCGCGGTGCTGCTCGCCGCGATCGGAGTCTATGGCGTGCTTTCGTATTACGTAGTACAACGTCGGCAGGAAATCGGCATTCGAATGGCGTTGGGCGCGAAGCATGGTGCTGGGCCATTCTTCACGCCTTGCAGTACGCGCGCCGTGACCAGCCTGCTGTTCGGGACAGTCCCACCGACGTCTTTACACTCATCGCCGTCGCCGGGCTGTTGGCGTTCATTGGCCTGATCGCAAGCATTGTCCCTGTGATCCGGGCCACTAAAGTCGATCCACAAATGGTGCTGGGCAGCGAGTGAGAGGTTGTGAGATCTGTGCGTCAGGCCGAGGAGAATGCCCAAAAACCCTTCTTTGCCCAAAATCCTCATTCCTGCAGTCTCTAGGAATCGTTGAAAATTCGCTTGCCCAAAAGTGCGTCAAAGCCCGCCTCTAAAAGAAATGGTTTGCGGCGATTCGTTCCGCTTAGGTTGTTGTGCAGGCTAGGGTGATTGCCGAACCTGGTCTGTGAACTACGCGGTCAAATATCCGGTCACGCGACTTATCCCTAATTAAAATGATCCACGAGCATGATGTCGCTGTTTTCATCGTCCACTTGGGAATAGAGGAGCCAGCGGCCGTCGGGCGAGACGGATAGGCCCTGGGCGAAGTCTTTTCGCAGATGAAAGACGTCGCTGACTTTCCTGGAGGCGAAATCAAAGTATCGCAGAGTCCTGGGCGCATCGGCAGGCACGAAATAGATGCCGCCCTGGACAACCGTGTAGAGATTGGCGCGGAAAATCGGCGGCAGGCCCTCGACTGGTGATATCTGGAAATCGCCGGTGAGAGAAATCGTGCTCAACGTGGTATTGGCGGGCCGGACGGCAAAATAGAGCAGGCTTTCATCGAAGGATTCCTGCGGAGCAGTGGCATCGAACTCCCCGCCGAGCGCAACGGCGTTTCCGCCGGTCGCGGCGCAGCGGTAGATTTTTTCTCCCAGCGCTTCGTAGGACCTGAAGTAAATCCACTTGCCATCCCGGGACCAGCTGGGCGTAGCAATGTTGCGAAGGTTGGTGGCGAGCCTTTTGGGAACACCTCCGGAAACATCCACGACGTAGATCTCGCGATCTCCAGGCAGGCTGGAATCAAAAGCGATGTTTGTTCCGTCGGGAGACCAGCGCGGATTACCCGGGTTGACGATGGACCTCGAAAGCTGCACCAAGTTGCCGCCATCGGCATCGCTCATCCAGAGGTCCCAAGGACCTGCGCGGGAAGATATGAATGC
>Ga0208603_1000083_pt1 | contig 14374 bp, 9 predicted proteins | sample MicForSoSWNC24_M_FD_188001 | JGI IMG/M metagenome (GOLD analysis project Ga0208603, IMG submission 188001) | Forest soil microbial communities from Harvard Forest Long Term Ecological Research site in Petersham, Massachusetts, USA - MetaG HF008... | ecosystem: Environmental > Terrestrial > Soil >... | reverse complement strand
GTCTGGAATGGGTCCGCCGGGAATATTCCAGCTTTTCTTTCATCCACGTAATCCGGTAGGAACCGTCCCGCATCGTCGCGCGACAGCCCCATCACTGTCTGCGTCAAATCGTTCGTCCCGAAAGAAAAGAACTCCGCCACTTCCGCGATTTGGTCGGCAAGCATCGCCGCGCGCGGCAACTCAATCATGGTGCCCACAAGATATTCAAGTTTCACCTTAGACCGCGAAATAATTTCTTCAGCGACCTTTCGCGTCTGATCATCCAAAATCTTCAGCTCTTTCTTGTCCATTGTCAGCGGATGCATGATTTCAGGCAGCACTTTAATGCCCCGCTTCTGGCAATCAATGGCCGCCTCAATAATCGCTCGAACTTGCATGTCGAGAATTTCTGGATATGTAATGCACAACCTGCAACCGCGATGTCCGAGCATCGGATTCGTTTCATGCAATTGATCAATGCGACGCGCCACTGCCTCGGCCGAAATGCCGATCTTCTTCGCCAGCTCGGCTTGCTTGGCGGGATCGTGCGGCACGAATTCGTGCAGCGGCGGGTCAATCAAACGAATGGTTACGGGAAGCCCACCCATCGCTTCAAAAAGCCCGATGAAGTCGCGCCTTTGAAACGGAAGTAATTTCTCAAGGGCTTTGCGGCGCGCCTCCGGCGTATCAGCCAGGATCATTTCCTGGATGGCCTGCTGGCGCTCGATGCTCTTCTCTGGATGCTCGAAATCCTTGAAAAACATGTGCTCGGTACGGCACAGACCGATGCCCTCCGCCCCCATTTCACGCGCCACTTTCGCGTCGTGGGGCGTATCAGCGTTGGCGCGAACACCGATCCTGCGCGCCTTATCGGCCCACTTCATCAAGGTCTCGAAGGCCTTCGGAGGTTCCGGTCGCACCAATTCGATTTGGCCCGTGTACACCGAGCCGTCGCCGCCATCGAGCGTGATCCACTCGCCCTCGCGCACCGCGCGCCCGTTCGAATTCATCGCCTTTTTCGCGAGGTCAATATCTAGCTTTTCGGCGCCCACGATGCAGCATTTACCCCAACCGCGCGCAACAACCGCCGCGTGGCTGGTCTTCCCGCCGGTGGCGGTGAGAATTCCCTGAGCCACGTACATCCCGCCGACGTCCTCCGGGCTGGTTTCATGCCGCACTAGAATTACTTTCTCGCCGCGCGCCGCCCATTCCTCGGCTTCCTGCGCAGTAAATACCGCCTTGCCGACCGCCGCACCAGGCACCGCATTGTTCCCCGTGACGAGCAACCGGTTCGACAATTCGCTGCGCGCCATCTTGGGATCCAGCACTGGATAAAAAAGCCGCTCGACGTCTTCAGGCTTGATTCGTTCAAGTGCTTCTTCAACTTTGATCAGCTTCTCGTTCACCATATCCACGGCAATCTGAAACGCCGCCGAAGGCGAGCGCTTCCCCGTGCGTGTCTGCAACATATACAACTTCCCGTTCTCGACCGTGAACTCCAGATCCTGCATATCGCGATAATGCTTCTCCAGTGTCTGGCGCACGCGTTCAAGTTGCGCATAAACCTTCGGCATGCGCTTCGCCATTTCTTGCAAGTGCATTGGAGTGCGAATCCCGGCCACCACATCTTCGCCCTGCGCGTTCAAAAGAAAATCTCCGAAGAAGACCTTTTCGCCGGTGGACGGATCGCGCGTGAAACAAACGCCCGTGCCGGAATTATCGCCGGTGTTTCCAAACACCATCTGCACGACGTTTACCGCAGTTCCCAACAAGCCCGTAATTTTCTCGACGCGCCTATAGGTCTGCGCCTTCTCGCCCATCCACGAATCGAACACCGCGCCAATCGCGCCCCAGAGCTGCTCTTCTGGATCCTCCGGAAACGCCGTCCCCGTCTTCTCCTTGTAATAGGCCTTGTATTCGCCAACCAGCTTGCGCCATCCCTCGGCGCTCACCTCCGTATCGTCTTTCACTCCGAGAGATTGCTTCATCGCACGCAGGCGGTGCTCCAATTCTTCCTTTGGCAGCCCGATCACCACGGAGGAGTACATCTGCACGAAGCGGCGGTAAGCGTCGTAAGCGAATCGCTCATTATTCGTGGTGCGTGCGAGGCCCTGTACCGCCTGGTCATTCAGGCCCAGGTTCAGGATCGTCTCCATCATTCCCGGCATCGAGCGGGCCGAACCGGAACGCACGCTCACGAGCAGCGGGTCCTTGGCGTCGCCTAACTTTTTGTGCGTGAGCTTTTCAAGCCGAGCCAAGCTCTTGGCAACTTCCGCGCGCAGCTCTTTCGGATATTTACGGCCGTGCTTGAAGAAATAATCGCAGGTCTCGGTTGTGATCGTGAATCCCGCCGGCACCGGAAGGCCGATGCGGGTCATCTCCGCAAGCCCTGCGCCCTTGCCGCCGAGCAGGTCACGCATGTCACCCGTGCCGTCCGCCTTGCCCGCTCCGAAAAAATAAACGTATTTCATTTTTTTGACCTCAAGAAACAATTTGGATTCAAAAATCCGGGCCAACCAACAATCCGAGCTGATCTCATGCGGCGGTTGAATAAGATTTGTCGGCGCACCGACAACTCAACCGCTACCTGACAGACTCCTCCGAGCCCAATTCCGAAAAATCCGCGATCGTAGAAAATTCTTTAAGTAAGCCTCCGAGCAGCGCCAGGCGATTCCGGCGCACATTCTGGTCCTCAACCATCACTAGAACCTTGTCGAAGAACAAATCAACCGCCGGACGAAGTTCCGAAATTGCTTCAAGCGCTTCTCGATACTTACGCGCCTTCTTCTTGCGCGTCGCTTCCTGCCCGATTCTTTGTGCAGCATCATGAAGCTCGCGCTCCGCAGGCTCCCACAACAGGTCCGCCTGCACTACCATTTGAGACTTGTCCGCTCCAGCTGCGGACTTTTCTAAAATGTTGCGTATGCGCTTGAACGAAGCCGCGAGTGGGACGAAATTCTTGGTATTGCGGATCGCCTTCACCGCAGCAACCCGGTCGGCGGCATCGACAAGATCGTCCGCCCCAGCCGCAAACGCCGCGTTAATCTCGTCAGCCGCGAATCCGCGCCGCTCCCGCAGAATATGCCGCGCACGATCCAGCAGGAAATCGAGCACCTGCTTTTGTGACGCCTCAGCAGCTTCGATTCGCGGGGTTTGTTCGCGCAACGCCTTGGCCGCCGCCGAAATGGCGGCCGAAAGCGATAGGGGCAACTTCTTTTCAACAATGATTTTGACGATGCCCAGGGCCGCCCGCCGCAATGCAAATGGATCGCTCGAACCCGTAGGCACGGCGCCCACAGCGAAGCAAGCGACAAGCGAATCCAGTTTGTCAGCCAGAGCGACGGCGCATCCGGTCAGGTTGCGCGGTAAGGGATCATCCAATCCAGCAGGCTTATAGTGATCATAAATCGCCCACGCAATCTCTTCCGGCTCACCCTGCGCGCGCGCGTACAAACCGCCCACAATTCCCTGCAGTTCGGGAAACTCTCCGACCATTCCCGTCACTAGATCGCATTTCGCAAGCTCAGCCGCGCGATCAGAACCCGCCACATCGGCCTGTGAAACGCCTCCGCTGAACCATTGTTCCGCCAGCCAGCGCGCCAGCGCGCGCATGCGTTCCACTTTATTCCCGTAACTTCCGAGCCGCGATTCGTAGGTCACCGCCGCGAGCTTCGGCAGATAATCGCCAAGCTTCGTCTTTTGATCCGTCTCCCAAAAGAATTGGGCGTCCGCAAATCGCGCGCGCAGCACGCGCTCGTGTCCCGCGCGAACCAGCCCCTTGGGATCCTTGGGCAGGTTGATCACCGCTAGGAAATGCGGCGCCAGATCGCCATTCTTGGTTTCCAGGCCAAAATACTTCTGATGGTCGCGCATCACCGTGATCAGTATCTCGTCCGGCAGCGCAAGATATGCCGGGTCAAAATCTCCGACGATCACGCTCGGGCACTCATTCAAATATGTGACCGACTCGAGCAGCGCTGCGTCCTCATGTGCACGCAATCCCTTACGATTCGTAATCATGCGAATTTCCGACTCGATTTGTCTGTGGCGCGCATTCGGTCTACACAACACGAAGTTTTTCTTTAACTTCGTCTCGTAATCCGTCGGACCTTGAACCAATATGTGCTTCCGTCCCAGGAAACGGTGCCCGTCGGTGTGACTGCCCGCACTGACTCCTGCGAAAGTAAACGGCACGATCTTCCCGTCCAGCAGCGCCACAATCCAACGAATCGGGCGAATAAAACGCGGTCCCTGCGCCCCGGTCCAATACATCGACCTCGGCCAAGAGATTTCCTGAATCACTTGCGGCAGAGTCTGTTCCAGAATTTTCGCGGCCGGTCTTCCGACGATCACCTGCTTCGCGGCGAGATACTCGCCCTTCGGGGTCGTGACGATCGTCAGTTTCGAAACAGGAATTCCCTGCTTTTCAGCGAAGCTCATCGCTGCGCGCGTCGGCTCGCCGACACTGTCGTAGGCAACTGACTTCGGCGGCCCGGTAATTTCACGCGACACATCTTCCTGTCGCAATCGCACACCTCGCGCAATCGCAACAAGCCGCCGTGGCGCACCGAAAGTTTCAATTGAATCTTGCGCGAGCCTTTCCTCCAGTAGTCCGTTAGTAAGGAAATATTTTTGAAGCAGCGCTTTAAGTTCCTGCGATGCTTTCAGAATCATCCCGGCCGGAATTTCTTCACATCCAATTTCAAAAAGAAAGTCACCGCTCGACTTCATGTCTTTCTTGATGGCCGTCTTCATGCACGCGCCCCCGCGAGTTCCGGAGACACAGTCACTCCCGCTCTCTGCTTCAGCCATAGTTCCGCGACGCGCACAGCAAGCTTCCGCACTCGCCCGATCATCGCCGCCCGTTCGGTCACAGAAATCGCTCCGCGCGCATCGAGCAGGTTAAATAGATGGGAGCACCGCAAAGTGAGATCGTAGGCCGCGAGCACGGGAAAGCGCTCCACATTCACTCCGGCCGCCTTGGGCCACGCGTCCAGAAGCCGCTTCGCCTCCGTTTCGTTCAAATCGAATTGCTTGCGGATGGATGCCGCGTCCGCGTAATCGAAGCTGTAAGCCGAAAACTGTTGCTCTTCTGCCAACCGTACTTGGCGATAAGCCACAGTTGGCGACCAGCGCACGTCGAACACGTTATCCACGCCCTGCAAATACGATGCGATGCGATCGAGTCCGTACGTAAGCTCGACCGAAATAGGGTCGAGATTCTGCCCGCCGCTCTGCTGGAAATAAGTGAACTGCGTGATCTCCTGACCATCGAGCAGCACTTGCCAGCCAATTCCCCAAGCTCCCAGAGTCGGCGACTCCCAGTTGTCTTCCTCAAATCGAATGTCGTGTTCCTTCAAGTTGATCCCGACGGCGGCAAGACTTTCCAAATAAAGATCCTGAACATCGGCGGGCGCAGGTTTGAGTATCACTTGAAGTTGTGTGTGCTTATACAAACGGTTGGGATTTTCGCCGTAGCGCCCATCCGCAGGACGGCGGCTCGGCTGCGTGTACACGACGCGGTAGGGCTCGGGCCCGAGCACACGCAGGAAAGTTTCTGGATGCATCGTGCCGGCGCCGACTTCAATGTCGTACGGCTGCTGTAAAATGCAATCGCGCTGCGTCCAGTATTCTTCAAGTCTTAGTAGAAGATCCTGAAAACTCAAGCCCCGGGGCTGCGCGGCGGATTTCTTAAGTTTCCCTCGATGCACTTTCGTCTTCAAGCTGGTGACTCCAGGAGTTCCCGCGAGGCGAGCTTGCGGTCAATTTGATGTTCGATGACGTCGAGCATAACATCGCTCAGCTCGCGCGCGGCGCGTGGCTGAATCATTTCTTCCGTGAGCTTATCGAGCCGTTCTGCCAGCATCTTGCGCCCGGCCGCCAGCGCCGCCGGCGAGAGCGTGCGCATTCCGGGTCTGCGGCACTTGCTGCATGAAGTCGCCGAAGCACTCGCCGAAAAATAAGCAGGTTCCTTGGCATCCAAGCCTCTGCCGCAGCGCGCGCAAGTATCGAGCGGTGGCAACCAGCCGCCCAAACGAACGGTCCATAACGCGAAATACGCGAGAGGCAGTTCCGACTTTCCGGTCTTCTTTATCGTCTGCGCGGTCAATAATAACAGGCGAAAATTCGCATCGGCTGGCTCGTGATCGGGCAGCACTGTCTCGGTCACTTCGCTCAAGATGGCCAGTGCCACTCCCGAACCGTAATCGCGAAACGCATCCAAGAACGATTCCACCAGTTCGCACTGATTGATGCGCACCAGCTCGCGGTTCTGCCGCTCGTAAAACCAAATATGAATGTGCGAGAGGCGCTCGAGCGTCGAACCGAACCGGCTCTTCGTTCTCCGCGCGCCGGAAGCCACACCCCGAACTCGCCCCATGGAACGCGAGAGAAAGCTGACCAGACGGTCGGCTTCACCGAGCGGGTAGGTTTGCAGGACGATAGCCTCGGATTCGTGGGTTGGCATCAGGGTATCGGCGCGCTGGCAGGTGCGGGAAACATTTGCCTTGGAAACTTCGAGCGTACAAGTTCAAGTGCTCGCCTAAGCGCACACGAAACGAATTTTTCTATCACAGCACGGCATCCGGCGCAATTGTTAAACGGCCTTCCCGCTGCCGCTCCACTTGTGGAACTTCTTGCAGAAGTTTCTCGCCGCTCATGATTGCGTTTGAAAATGCCGCGCTCTCAGATACAGTTTCTTTGCGTCCGAGCACGCATTCAATAACATCAGAAGATACAGAGGAATTCGAAATTGATCCCACTAAAGGACCTGACGCCACGGCGTTCCTTCCCCACGGTGACGCTGCTGCTGATCCTGGCGAACGTGGCTGTCTTTCTCTATCAAATTACGTTGCCCACGCGCGCCGAGGAAGCCTTCATCATGACATACGCCGCGGTCCCCGCAAAAATTCAGCTTGCTCTGGCCGGAGAGCACTACACCATGGCCCAGGCACTCGTTCCACTTTTCACCTGCATGTTCCTGCACGGCGGATGGCTGCACATCATCGGCAATATGTGGTTCCTCTGGATTTTCGGCGCGAATGTCGAAGACCGCATGGGTCCGATTCCCTACCTGCTCTTCTACCTTATATGTGGAGTAGGCTCGAGCATCGCGCAAACGATATTCTCGTGGGGCTCGCACATTCCGGCTCTCGGCGCCAGCGGCGCGATTTCCGGAGTCTTAGGCGCGTACCTAATACTCTTCCCCGGCTCGCAGATATTGACCCTGGTGACGCTCTTCATCATCTGGTTCAGAGCGCAGATTCCCGCCTTTGTCTTCATCCTACTCTGGTTCCTGATTCAGTTCCTCAGCGGCATTGGATCGCTTGGTGCCGCCGGCACGCAAGCCGGTGGCGGCGTTGCGTGGTGGGCGCACGTCGGGGGCTTCGTTCTCGGCTTGATCCTGGCAAAAGCATTCTCACCAAATACTCGAAGCGCCGTGTACGGATGAAACAAGGTCGCCACGCCGACAATTCGAGCAAGCGTTGAACGCTATCCGACGAGCAGTTGAACTTAACGGGAGGTTGCGAATAAGACTCTCGGCCCCTTCGCGCAGTTCCTCAGGCCTTCATGCTCCACTTGAACTGCGGCCCAGCCCTGGCGTTGACCCCAATCACGCACTTCCTAGGCTGCAAATGAAAAAGCCATGGTGACGTTCAGCCCGCTGGTGCGTTCTAAATAAAGAATAGAACTGTGACTATTGCAATTCGACGAGGGTCGCGCCGGACGGCGCCAGCCACCATTCGGTGAGTTCAGATGAATCGCGCGGCTCGCAGTCGCTCAGCCACTCGCGATATAATGCGGCCACATAATGAGCCGGGTATCGAGCCGTTATTTTCCGGGTTCGCCCTGCGTAATATAGACTTGGGCAGCGATTTCACCTTGACGTAGGAGTGCTCACAGTACATGTCCACATCGCCCGATCCCGCGAAGCCCGACCTTAGCTCGTTACGCATTGGCGAGGGCCAGCGCAAGAGCGGCAAGACCGGTAAACGGCTGGGAGTTTTTGCGGCAATGCTTGGCGTTTTGATCATTGTCACCGGCGCGGTCTTCGCTTTCCGCGATCAGAAGCCGATCGTCGAAGTGGCCACGGTCGAAAAGCCCGCAACGGGCCGCCCTGCCCTGCTGAACGCCAGCGGATACGTCACGCCGCGCCGCCGCGCAACCGTCGCAGCCAAAATAACGGGGCGCGTTACCGGCGTATTTTTCGATGAAGGCATGCACGTAAAGCAAGGCCAAATTCTCGCGACGCTCGACGATTCCGATGTAAGACGAGCGCTCGACTCTGCAGTCGCCGACCGCAATTCCACGCAAGCGCAAATCATGGATTATCAGGTACAGCTCAAAAATGCGGAAATCGAGTTGCATCGCGCGGACCAATTGCAAGCAGCCGGCGTACAGAGCCAGGAAGCGCTCGATAACGCCCGCACCTCCGCGGACAGCTTGAAAGCCAAGATCGCGCTGACCAAGGAACAGGTCGCAGCCTCGGCAGCGCGCATCAACGAAGCTCAACAAGCGGTCGATAATTGCGTAATCCGCGCGCCGTTCGAAGGCATCATCGTCTCGAAAGACGCACAAGTCGGTGAAATGATCTCGCCCATTTCCGCCGGTGGCGGATTCACGCGCACTGGCGTCGCCACCATCGTCGATATGAACTCGAACGAAATTGAAGTGGACGTAAACGAGGCCTATATCGCACGCGTCGAACCTGGCCAGCCGGTCACCGCTGTCCTCGATGCTTATCCCGACTGGCAAATCCCTTCGAAAGTTCGCACCGTGATTCCCACAGCTGATCGCCAGAAAGCTACAGTAAAAGTTCGGATTTCTTTCTTAAAGTTGGACCCGAGAATTCTGCCGGACATGGGCATCAAGGTTACTTTCCTGGGCAACGAGCCCGCCAAGAAGCAAGGCGCTGCCCCTGCCGCAACTGTTCCTTTCGACACGCTCCGTGACGAAAACGGAAAGAAAATCGTTTTCCTGGTCAAGGACGCAAAACTCGAGCGCCGCGCCGTCACGGTCGGCAATACCAACGGCGGCGCGGCTGAAATTTTGGCCGGGCTTACCGAGGGCGATAGGGTCGTGGTCAAAGGTCCCGCTGATTTGCATGATGGCGAAGCGGTGCAGATTAAGCAGTAATCCGCAAGAAACAGGAGAGTGCGATGGTTCGTGTGGACGCAACCGGGAAAGACGGCAGCCTGATACAAATTCGAGGTGTCGAAAAAACCTACAAGCGGGCGGGCGAGGAAATCCACGTCCTGCAGGGTTTGAACTTGGACGTGGATAAGGGCGAATTCGTCGCGTTCATGGGCCCCAGCGGTTCCGGCAAGACGACCCTGCTTAATCTGCTCGGCGGCCTCGACGTGCCCACGCGCGGCAGCATCACGGTCTCGGGCGACGAGATCACCCACATGTCCGGCGGCAAACTCACCGAGTGGCGCGCCCGGCACGTTGGCTTCATTTTTCAAATGTACAACTTGATCCCGGTGCTCACCGCGTTCCAGAACGTTGAGTTGCCGCTGCTGCTCACGAAACTCTCGAAGGCCGAACGGCGCAAGCACGTGGAGACTGCGCTAGGCGTTGTCGGCCTCGCCGACCGCATGAATCACTACCCGCGCCAGCTGTCTGGTGGACAAGAGCAGCGCGTCGCAATCGCTCGCGCGATCGTCGCGGATCCCACGTTCCTGCTCTGCGACGAGCCCACCGGCGACCTCGACCGCAAAAGTGCTGATGAAATACTTGAACTTTTGCAGCGCTTCTGCAAAGAGCACAACAAAACCATCTTGATGGTCACCCACGATCCCATGGCCGCGGAACGCGCCGATTCTACTCTACACTTGAACAAAGGCGTGCTGGTTGAAGCCGCCCACGTCGGGAGCATGGCATGAAATACCTTCCACTTATTTTCGCTAACCTTTCGCGCAAGAAGCTACGCACCACGCTGACCATCGGGTCGTTCGCAGTGGCGGTCTTTCTGTTCGGATTCCTGGCGATCATTCACGGTGCCTTCAGCGGAGACCTGGGCGTGATCGGGGTTGACCGGCTCATGGTGATCAACAAGGTGTCTATCATCCAGCCGCTGCCGATCTCGTACCAGGCGCAGATTCAGCGCATTCCCGGCGTGAAGTACGTCGCGGCGCAGACCTGGTTTGGCGGGATTTATCAAGACCCGAAGAATTTTTTCCCGAGCTTTGCCGTTGATCCTGACACGCAGCGGCTAGTCTATCCCGAGCTGGCCGTCACGGATGACGAGTGGCAGAAGTTTCTGGGCGATCGCGAGGGAGCGATTGTCGGTGCCCGTACGGCGAAACGCTTTGGCTGGAAGGTGGGTGATCGCATCCCGCTGAAAGCGCCGATCTACGGCGGCACGTGGGAGTTTAACATTGACGGTATCTACAACAATCCGAAGGACGGCGTGGATCTGACGCAGTTCTGGCTGCACGAGAAGTACCTCGACGAACGCCGTACTTTCGGCAAGGGGCAGATCGGCTGGTACACCGTGAAGCTCGACTCGGCGGACGATGCGCCGCGCATCATCAAGACCATAGACAGTCAGTTCGCCAATTCCCCGTTTGAAACCAAGAGTGAGACGCTTGCGGAGATGACCGCATCGTGGGTGAAGCAGGCCGGGAACATTGAGTTTTTGATCACGGCCATCGGTGGCGTCGTGTTTTTCACGCTGCTGCTGGTGACCGGCAACACCATGGCGCTTTCTGTGCGTGAGCGCATGGGCGAGCTGGCGGTGATGAAGGCGGTGGGCTTCTCCGATCGCTTCGTATTGTTTATCGTGCTGGCGGAATCGTTGACGATTGCGCTGATCGGAGGAATCCTGGGGATTCTTCTGGCGAAATTAATGACGCTCGGCGGTGATCCCACGGGCGGGGTTCTTTACAGCTTCATTCTGCCGATTTCGGCGATGCTGCTGGGGATTGCCGCAGCGATTGGGATTGGAACGATGGCGGGGATTATTCCGGCGACGAATGCGATGCGGCTGCGCGTGGTGGACGCGCTGCGGAGGGCTTAGGTCATGGCGGTTCCTATCGTTTACAACCTGCGCAGTATGAAGGTTCGCTGGCTCACGGCCGTCGCGGCTGTGCTGGGGATTGCTGGCACCGTCGGCGTCTTCGTCGCAATGTTGGCGCTGGCGCACGGATTTCGTGCGACGCTGGTGAACTCCGGCTCGCCGGATAACGTCTTGATACGCAGAGCGGGATCTTCCGCCGAGCTGGACGGATCTGTGGCGCTCGAGCAGGTGCAAGCGATTGAAGACGAGCCCGGCGTCGCGCACGATAACGGCAAACCGCTGGTCAGCCCCGAGGCCGTTCTGATCGCGGGCTTCAACCTTAAGGCGACCGGCACGAACGCCAATGTGCAGATTCGCGGCGTCTCGCCGATTGTGCTGAAGGTGCGCCCGAACGTAAAGATCATCGAAGGCCGGTTCTTCGAGCCGGGCCTCGCCGAACTGGTGATCGGCAAGAACGTGACTTCGACCTACGAAGGCCTGGAACTGGGCCAGACAATTCCCTTCGGCGGGCAAACCTGGAAAGTCGTCGGTGTGTTTGACGCGGGCGGCAGTTCATTCGACTCCGAGGTCTGGGCCGACAGCCGTGTACTGAACCAGGTATATAAACGGCCGGACAATCTCTATCAGTCCGTGACGGTGCGCCTTACTTCGCCCGCCGCCTTCCAGCAATTCAAGGATGCGGTGACTGCCGACCCGAAGCTAACAGTTCAAGTGGATCATGAAGTGGAATATTACGCGCGGCAGTCGCAGGTGCTGACGACGCTGATTACGATTCTGGGCGGTTTGGTGGTTCTCATCATGGGCGTGGGCGCTGTGATTGGTGCGCTCAACACGATGTACGCGATGATCTCCGAGCGCTCGCGCGAAATCGGCACGATGCGCGCCATTGGCTTTTCCCAGTTCAGCATCGTGCTTTCTTTTGTCTTCGAAGCGCTGGTGATCGCTTTCATCGGCGGAGTGATCGGCTGCGTCTCCGTCCTGAAGCTCAACGGGTATACGACCGGCACGATGAACATGCAGACGTTTTCGCACGTGGCCTTCGCCTTTCAGATCACGCCGATCCTGCTGGCGGTGGGGATTCTCTTCGCACTGCTGATGGGTGTGGTAGGCGGCGTGCCGCCGGCGATCCGCGCCGCTCGGCGTCCCGTTGCACTGGCTTTGCGGGAGCTGTAAGGCAATGGTGAATCGTCGGCACTCGCCCGCAGCCGGCACGCCGACAATTCAAGCGCCTGCTGAATGCCGGTAATCCGGGCAAAAAACTAAAGTAAATCCTCTACTTCACAAAAATAAATTCCTCATGACGCACAAAATGCGCCACACTCCTCGCGAACGAGACTAGAATACTGGTGCCCCAGCCTCTCGTTGTTGTGACCAACAATTTCAAACGCTTTTGCCTAGGGAGGCAAAGTAATGTCCAGCCGTATTCGTCCGCATGAGGCGGTCCGAGGTTCCGTCGTTTTTCTCGCAGTCGCAGCTGTGCTTATGATGCCGCTATTGTTTCCAACTGTGTTGTCGGCGCAGGACCAACAAACTCCAACCACCGGCAATCAAGTCATGGGCCAGGTCGAGTTCGTCGGCAAGACCAAGGCCGAAAAAACCGCTGGTGTGTGGGTCGATGGCCAGTACGTCGGCTTCGTCAACGAACTGAAGGGCGACAAGAAGGTATTGCTCCTGCCGGGCGAACACACGATCTCCGCGCGCCAAACCGGCTACATCGAGCTTACACAGAAAATTGTTGCCGAGCCGGGGAAGAAAACCATACTGACCATCACACTGGAAAAAGATCCCAAGGCGCAGTTCTCCGCTTCCAGTGCACAGGTCAAGCTGAAGGTAACCCCGGAGCGCGCCGCCGTCTTTGTCGACGGCCAGTTCGCCGGAACCGCTAATCAATTCCAGGGCGTCGGCCGCGCTATGCTCATAGCCCCCGGCAAGCACCATATCAAGATCGGCCTGGTTGGATATCAGCCGTTCGAAACAGACGTGACCCTAGCGCCGAATCAGAAGTTCACGATCAAGACCGACCTGCTGGCAGGCGGCGCGATGCAAGCTGATCCCGCGATCAAGAATAATTAGTCGATGCAGGCGTTGAAGTGTCGCGCCGCCGACGTCTAGCTCGATCGTTGAAGTGTGAGGCTAAAGAATTGCGTCATGTATCGTTGCAGAAATAGAACGGCCAGAGATTTTTCACATTCAAGAAGCACATTAGTTCTCAGTACGAGTTCTAGCTGAAAAATATCTCAAGAAATTTCGGCGGTGGAACGGCGGCCGCGTTGGTTAAAGGGACACTTTAAGGTCGCAACGAGATTCTGAGTGCCCTCAATCGTTTCTCTGCGCACTCTGTGTTAGATCTTTGAAGTCCGCCAGCGCCCAAGTTCTAATCCAGCTACCGGGAAACTCCCGAATTCGAGATCGAATTCGCCACCCAATCGCCCACCTCGCGAGTGCCCAGCGTCCCACCGAGTTCCGCCGGGGTCTTCCCCTCTTTCAAAGCCGCGCGCACAGCCCGGTCAATCGCGTCAGCCTCAGCCTGCCACCCAAGGTACTCGAACATCATCCCCACAGTAAGAATCGAACCCAAAGGATTCGCCACGCCCTTCCCCGCGATATTCGGCGCGGAACCATGTACCGGCTCGAAGAGCGAAACCTGCCCGGGATGAATATTGCCGGAAGGCGCGAGCCCCAGCCCACCCGCCAGTTGAGCGCCTAAATCGCTAGCGATATCGCCAAAAAGATTCGAAGTGACGATCACCTGAAACTGTGAAGGATCGCGGACCATCTGCATCAAAAGATTGTCGATGTATTGGTGCGACGCCTCGATCTCCGCATATTCAGCCCGCACCTGCTTGAACACCCTCTGCCAAAGATCGTGTCCAAACGTCAGGGCGTTCGATTTGTCGCTCATGCACACGCGCTTCAAGCCCCGCCGCCGTGCGAATTCAAACGCATAGCGAATGATGCGTTCCACGCCCTTACGCGTATTCAAATCTTCCTGGATCGCAATTTCATCCGCGGTTCCTTTCTTGAAATTGCCGCCCATCTGCACGTACAGCCCTTCGGTGTTCTCGCGAAAAACAATAAAGTTCACGTCCTTCTCGCTGCGGTCTTTCAGCGGCGTAAAGCGCTTATCGAACAGCACGCACGGACGCGCGTTCACGTACAAATCGAGCTTGAACCGCAGGCCCAGCAGAATATCAGCGGCGTGGACGTTCGTCGGAACGCGCGGATCGCCCATTGCGCCCAATAGGATGGCGTCAAAATCGCGGTGAAACATTTTGACCGCGTCGATTGGCAGCGTGACTCCATCGCGCAAATAGCGGTCAGCTCCCCAATCGAATTCGGTTAGTGCCGCTTCGCGCCCGCCGGCCGCCGCGGCCG